>Ga0180007_10004937_pt1 | contig 13872 bp, 11 predicted proteins | sample MM_PC_MetaG_FD_121122 | JGI IMG/M metagenome (GOLD analysis project Ga0180007, IMG submission 121122) | Groundwater microbial communities from the Aspo Hard Rock Laboratory (HRL) deep subsurface site, Sweden - MM_PC_MetaG | ecosystem: Environmental > Aquatic > Deep subsurface > Groundwater... | reverse complement strand
TTCCAATTCTGATGTATATAAATTTACATAAAGACCCCTAATATCATTTTCTATTTCCTCTTTTGTGTAATAAGGAGGGATATTCCCTGTTAATAACATGTAAAGAGTCGTAATTCTTTGTTGCCCGTCTAATACTAAATTAACTGCACCCATTTCAGGTTTGTATTTAGCTTTTTTTAATTCGGGTGGATTAGAAGTTTCCCATGTTAAAATTGTTCCAGTTGGATAACCTCTTATAAGAGAATTGATTAGAGCTTTTGCATGTTCGCGTTTCCAAACAAATTCTCTTTGAAAAGCAGGGACAAAAATGCCAAAGTTATCAATTTTTTCAATAATATTTAATATTTTCATTGTATGCAGCGTTAATTTTCATTGGCATTTTACATTAGAATCAGTACTTTTAACAATTTGATATTAGAAAAAAAAATAATTCCGCCCCGAAAAAGGCGGCTCTTTTAGGCGGGAAGGCAAAAAGGAGGGGGTCTGGGGGAGGAATTTTTGCCTTCCCGTTCTTCTTTCTTCTTTTCCTGCGCCGCCCGCCCCCGAACCTCGGGCGGCGCATTTTTCACCATCTTTCCTCAGGCGCGCGGTGGCCGGCCGCACCGCGCGCCTGCACCAGCATTTTGTAAAATTTTCATGGAGGCTAGCCTCCATGCTTCTCTTTGAAATAAGTTCTAACTTCTTGGTACAGGCAGCTCCAAAAGCGTGAATATATAGCTCATTACGAGTATATTCACGGCTTATTGACAAAGGTGCGTGAATTTGCTAATATTTTATTATATCCTACTCTTCTTTTATGACTGCAAATAAGACAATAAGAGATCGTATTCAGATGCTGAAGGCTGAGTATGAACGCATAAGAGTTGACAAAGAGGCCCTTTTGGATCTCGTTTTAGAGGCTGAATTATCTGAGAGTGTTTATAACTCAAACGCGATTGAGAACTCAACCCTTACACTTAAAGAAACTGAAAAAATCCTGCTTGATATGGAGGTTTCTAGAAATGTTTCGCTTAGAGAAGTTTTTGAGGCAAAAAATTTGGCCAGAATTACTGAATTTGTTAAATCGAAAGGTACTGGGGTGATGCTAGATGAAGAGTTTCTTCTTTTACTGCATAGAATGCTACTCACAAATATTAAAGATGAGTGGGCGGGACGGTTTAGACAAAGTGGGGAGTATGTTCGAGTAGGAACACATATTGCACCTCCCCCAGAATTTGTTAAGCAGTATGTACAGGACCTAATCATTCAAGATAAAAGTGATCAAAGAAGTTATTTTATAGATAGAATTGCTCTTTTCCACCTTAAGTTTGAGAATATTCACCCTTTTTGTGATGGGAACGGAAGAATGGGACGTGTGCTTATAAATTTGCAATTGCAGCAATTAGGCTACCCACCTTTGATTATTAGAAATAAAGAAAAAAAAGACTACTATCAAGCATTTAGAAAATACGATGACAGACAGGTAACAAAAGATATGGAAAGAATTATAGCACTTGCACTTCTAGAATCTCTTCATAAGAGGATTGCCTACTTGAAAGGTTCAAAGATTGTTGATTTGGCTGACTATGCAAAATCTGATGATTTGAATTTATCTTCGCTCATCAATGCTGGACATAGACAAACCATTCCTGCTTTCCGTGAAAAAGGTGTTTGGAAGATAGATTCGGGTTTTGAAAAATAGTTCGAACATCCTTGCAGGTGGAGCTCCAAGAGGTTTGGTCACCACGTAAGTGGTGGGCAGGCCTCTTTTGTAGTAAGAAGACGGGAACGAAACCCGAAGGGTTCGAAGCCGGCCAGGAGCGAGAGTCGCGGGGAAGCGAGTGTATGTTTAAAAAATGCACTGTTAAAAATGCCGTCATTTTGACGTAATTTTTGATACAGTTATTTTCCAAATGCTTCCGCATGACTGACTCAAGGACACGTAGCTCCCGCTGATAGCATTACTGTTACCTGCCCCAAAGAGCCACTACCTCAAAAAGTCTTATTTTGTGACTCACTCCCAACACCCCCATTCACAAATTCAAGCATGTGTGGATTGAATAAAATCCTCAATCAATTGCCTAGTCGTACCAGCCAAGTCGAGTTTCAAAGCATTTTCGGGGCTTACCCATACATAATTCAAACCTTCCTCATTCAATACCACCTTTTCAGATTTTGTATGGCACAAAAAATCCATAAATATAAAATGTTTTTTTTTAAAAAATTCAGTGTTGTTGATGGATTCGTAGTAGCCAAAAAAATCAATATCAAAAATTTCTAAATTCGTTTCCTCCCAGACTTCACGTTTCAGGGCCTTTTCCAGTTCTTCCATATACTCCACATGACCACCCGGCACTACATATCTACTTTTCCAACTGTGAGCTGACATCAAAAACAACTCACTTTTCGGGTTTAAAATCAGTGCACCAACTGCGATAGTAGGAAAGTTAAACATATTTTTATATTAACCAAATTATCGTGCAAAAGGAATTGCAGTTTTCAAGTCAAAAATGTTAAAATCCAAACTTATTAATATAAACTATGTAAGTGGAATCAGAGCCTGAATATTCTTATAAAAAGTCCGAGCCAGGGGTGGAAAATATTGATGCGATTGAGCTGCTTAGATTGCAAACTGAGCTCGCTAAGTCAGAAGTAACCGGTTTAGAGCCAAAAATTCATCTTCCACACCCTCTTTCTGTTTGTTTTTCGGTTATCGATAAATGCGATCGTTCTTGTAAACATTGTATGTCTTCAAGTAATTTGCATGCTTCCAATGGAATGGATACAAAACATGTAAAAACTATGTTCTCAAAATTGAAGGATTCCGGAGTAATGCGAATTGATATTGTAGGTGGAGAGCCATTTTTAAGGTCTGATATCCTTGAACTTACGGAGTATGCGAATGATATTTCATTAAGGCCAACCATAACTACTCATGGAGGACTAATTACTCAAGAAATTGCTGAAGAATTAGCAAAATTGGGGGTGACAGTACAAGTAAGCATAGATGGTGATTATGAACAAAATGACCGCTTAAGAGGGAGGGGCAGTTATCATGCTGCTGTCAGAGGAATGCACTTGCTTTCCCAAAATAGAGTCCCATTGCGAATCAGCTGTACCATACAAAAATCCAACGGGAATGCCTTTGAGCACGCTTTGGATTTGGCAAAAGAAGTAGGTGCAAAAAGTGTATACGTGAATTTTATTTGTGCTCAAGGTCGAGCAGGTGTATTGAGAGACCGCATTTCTTTAACTTCAGAAGAAGAGATGACAGTTCGTGTAAATGTTAGAAACTTAGCATCTGAATCACAAGAAAACGAAAGGCTAATTGAAATGAAACAAGCAGATCGTGGTGGTGTATTTATCTCTTCAAATGGTGATTTTCATTCTCAAGCTCAATTTGAAGAAGATCGTAATTATTTTGGCAACATTTTTTATAATGATATTCGTGAGATGTGGCAGAGCACAAATATTAATCATCGAATTCATCTTCTGCAATATTTGCAACATCCGTTGATGTATAAGCCATTGACATATTCTTGATTTCTAAAAAGAAAACGGGAATGAAACCTGCAGGGTTCGATGCAGGCTAGGAGCGAGAGTCGCGGGAGAGTATTTTTTTCACGCTATGAAAAATGGTAGCTTTTTGTTAGCATTTTTTTGAGTGGTTTTATGAAAGCTTCCCCATGGCCGAGCGACGCCGATGCACCGAGCGTAGTGAGGTATTCCCGCTACCTGCCGTTTTCTAGTCAATAGTTTGGAAACACTTGGCTAATTGAATTGGAGTTTTTAGGTCTATTCCAAGATGAAGTCTTTTCGCGTTGTAATATTCCAAATATTCGGGGAGGAATTTGTTAATTTCATTCACATTGTGAGGCATTTTCTTTAAAAATTCATTTTGAATTGTTTTGTTAAAACGTTCCAGATGAGCATTTGGGATATCTGGATGAAAGAAATATTTTTAATTTCGTATTGATAGCTTGAGTATTCACTTCGGATTCAGGAGAAAATTGTTGCTCGACCTCCTCACCATTGTCGCTCGGCATTACTTCTTTATCGAAAGGCGAAGTACTCATTATTAAAGTAAATATTGATATTATTGCGAACTTTACTACATGTGTCACTTTCTGTCATGTCCCTTCCAATACTGTAAATTTGATCCGAACATCCTTGCAGGTGGAGCTCCAAGTAAAAATGGTATCCCCTAAGGTTTGTTTATTAATTAAAACGGAAAAGGTTCATCATTCGCCATTGCGTGAATATATTCTATTACCGCCTCTTCAACTTCAGGCACATCAGCCACTTTCATTCCATGACCTCTGTTTGGCGCATTGAAATATTTATACTCAATGCCATTATCCTCAAGTAACTTAATAAAAAGTTTTGGATAATCACCATTCGGGACATCCCCCCAATGTTCATCAGCAGCTCCATATACCAACATGACAGGTCCATCACTTGGATCGATATGATTTAACATTCCATCCATAACTAAATTCCCAGCTGTAATATTCTCAAAATCAATCTCCGAATTTGGATTTTCGCCATATCTTTCCTTTGACCACTCAAACTCGGGAGAAGCAATCACCTCCTCATTCAATACCCACCTTGTGCCATGTTCAACATATTCAACCTCAATATCAGGCGGATGAGGCACGTGCATGGCAAACCCACTTTTATCAATATATCCTTTAAACGCAGGAAGTGGATCCTTAACCGGACATGATTCAAGCCAATCATATTCCTGGCGAAAAAATAACCAGCCGGTCAGTCCTGCGCCTCCGGAAGCGCCGGTTAAAATTATATTGTCCGGATCTGCTCCCCATCTCTCAGCCTCTTGACGAAAAGTTGCAATAGAACACGCCAAATCATGCGGCGCCCAACCATATGGTGCTTCAGACCATCGATAGTTTGGTGACATTACAACAAAACCCTCATTAATATAAGGTTCAAGACTATTTGGTGCATAACCTTTTTTGTCCGAAACATACTCAGACCCACCATGAACTTGAATGATTACCGGAGCATTTTTATATTCTTCTCGGTAATAGACGTCAAAAGTTGTCAAATGTTGATCGCCACCAACATTCGGATCGCCATAGCGAACGTCCTTTTCAACCAAAATTCCATCCCCAAAATCTTTCACGACTCCCTGTTTTGGAGAATGGAAATCCTTTTTGCATCCACCAAGCGGGAGTACAAAAAAAATGCAAATCAGTGCTAGAAATTTTTTCATATTTATTAATACTATCAACGTAACAATATTTCATAATATTTGTTACAACAACCAAAAAATCAAACTTTGAAATAAGTCCGAACTTTGTCGTAGGTGCAGCTCCAAGTAAAAAGCACGCCTTTTTGGAGTGTTTTTTTAGTTGTGGTGGGACAAATTAAATTCTTATTGCTTTTTTAATATTACTTGAATTAATATGTCGCTGCAGATTAGATCTTTGACAATTTGGGGCCACTGCTGGGTGTGACGCAAGTTACGCTCGCAAAGTTATTGCCATAAATTTCTAGTTTTATGCTTATACGGCTTTCGTATAAGGATTGGATGGCTATTTATGGTTATTAATCTGACGTTTGTCTTTTTTTGGCTGCGTCTGTTTTTCGTATTATTTAACTTTTTTTATATATGCAAATAAGTTTTGAGTTTTTGGCAGTGATTTGTTTAATTCTATTAGCCTGCGGCAATCTAATTGTAGGCGTTGTCAACGATGCTGTTAATTTTTTGAGTTCAGCGGTTGGTGCTAAAGTTGCGCCTACAAAAGTGATTATGATTGTAGCTTCTCTTGGAGTTATATGTGGTGCTACTTTTTCAGATGGAATTATTGAGGTTGCGAGAAAGGGAATATTTACGCCATCATATTTCACATTAAATGAAGCAATAATTATTTTTACGGCTGTTGCTTTGGCTGACATTATTTTATTGGATATTTTTTCAAGCTTTGGGCTTCCTACTTCTACGACAGTTTCTGTTGTTTTTGAGTTGTTCGGATCCGCCCTTGTGTTTGCACTTTGGAAGATGGGGAGTTTTTCAGAGGCGTGGGAAGTAATTAATGCATCCTCTGCACTAAAGATTATTTCTGGGATATTGTTTTCAGTGGTTATTGCATTTTTTGTCGGGCTTGTTGCTCAGTTCATTACTCGTTTATTTTTTACTTTTAATTATCATAAAACTTTAAGGCGCTGGGGCTTTCTTTGGACGGGCGCGGCGCTTTCCTTCCTAACGTTTTATGTGCTTTTGATTGGCGGGAAACATGCTTCTTTTATGACTCCCGAGATGAATGCTTGGATTAGTTCCAATAGTATTGGAATCTTAGTTGGGGGATTTGTGGGGTTTTCGCTGCTTTCTTTTGTTCTTATTCGGCTCAAGGTGAAAATTTTAAAGATAATTATTTTGCTTGGGACGGGCGCGCTTGCCATGGCTTTTGCAGGGAATGATTTGGCGAATTTTATTGGTGTTTCAGTTGCTGGCACTCACGCATTTTTAGGTTCTGATTTAAGTAGAACCTTGCCTACCCCAACTTGGGTTTTGGTTATTGCGGGGCTAATTTTGTCCGTAACAATTTTTGTTTCCAAAAAGGCACGAACAGTAATTAATACCTCAATTAATTTAACAAGTCATAAAAAAAATGTTGTTAGTCAATGGAAGTCAAATTTTGTTTTGGAGGGGATTGTCAATTTGGTGGGTTATGTTTTTTCATTCGTGCCAAAAAGAATAAGGAATTGGATTGCAATAAGATGGGAGTCCGATGGCAAAGATAAAGATCATGCTTTTGACAAAGTAAGGGCTTGCGTTAATTTGATTGTTTCAGCGGCATTGATTTCTTATGCAACTTCACAAAAATTGCCGCTTTCCACTACTTATGTGACATTTATGGTTGCAATGGGAACTGCGCTTGCAGATGGAGCTTGGGGTAAGGAGTCCGCTTCAAATAGAATAATGGGAGTTATTACGGTTATTGCCGGTTGGTTTTTCACAGCTTTTGCTGCATTTACGTTTGCTGGTATAACTGTGAGCGTGCTGTATTTAACCAGAATATATGGTTTGGTGATATTGATGAGTTTTGTGACCTTTACTCTCTACAAACTTCATCACTTCCATGCAAAGCGGATTTTGGACAAAGTATAATTTTTAATTTTTTGACACGTTTTTGGACAAGAAAACGTGTCCTTCTTCCTCCTCGAATCCATTTTTTTTGAAGAATGAGAGCGCTTGCTTGTTTTCTATTGAAGTGTCAACCATGATTATTTTTACTCCATCTTTTTTGAAAAGTTTTGTAATTTTCTTCAGTAGTTTGCTGCCAATTCCTTTGCCTGAATGTTTTGGGTCAACACCCATCCAAATAATGTAACCATAAAGCCAAGGGTTGTTTTTCTTTTCCACAAGGGTTGCAAGTGCAAAACCAACAAGTTGATTATTTGCTTTGGCAACATGGCAATATTCCTTGTCTGAAATGTATCTTTCGATAATTTCGTATTCGTCCCAGGTCCTGTAGAGATTTGACCATTTGTTTGATGTATAGAGTCTGTTTCCCAAATTATAGATTGGGGCAATGTCCTCAAATTTAATTTGAGATATTGTTATTTTTTCGTCGGCTGCTGACATATATAGTGGTTAGACGGTATTATCTTCTCACGGAACTTAGCTTTAATTCCATAGAAAATTGATATAAAACATTTATGTGCCGGGATAGCTCAGGGGTGGAGCAACGCATTCGTAACGCGTAGGTCGTGGGTTCGAATCCCATTCCCGGCTCCATTTTTGCACAAAAAAACGCGCTGGGTCGTTGAGAGCCAGCGCGTTTTCTGATTTTTTTTAGTCTGAATATGGTACTAATTCTGGCATTGGTTCATCAATATCCGGACACTTCAGGATATTAATCCATCTCTTTGTTGTGAGATAAACAAAGCCTGTTCCTTTGTCCAGATCCCAGGGGTCAAGAATGTTTTCACTGTAAAGTTCCTGGAATTCTCTAACTGCAGCCTCTGTTTCAGGTGTAAATACACCATCTGTGTTTATTTCTGTATCTAGCATTTCATTTAAGAAAACTTGAAGTTTGTATACTTGTTCGTAATTATTATTCCAACCTGCTCGCATGTGATCAGTTATGTATGGAGTACAAACGTAAGGCTCTGATTCTTCTGAGGCTAACAAAACTGGTTCTTCAGTAACTGGGGTTTCTTCAACTGCCGGCGTTTCTTCTTCTTGAGTAGTTTCTGGGTCTGAAGTTTCTTCTTCAGTTGATTCGTCTGATTCTGATGAGAGAACTACAGTAGAATCAGATCCGCCACTAAAATAAGAGTAAAATGGGTCGCCACCGTGGCCGCCACCACCACCTCCACCACCTCCGCCGGAAGTTGTTTCAGTGTTTGTGTTGTCGTTGTCGTCATCATCGTCGTCGTCTCCTAACCACTACGTCGTCGTCATCGTCGTCGTCTCCTACCACTACGTCGTCATCATCGTCGTCGTCTCCTACCACTACGTCGTCGTCATCGTCGTCTCCTACCACTACGTCGTCGTCATCGTCGTCGTCTCCTACCACTACGTCGTCGTCATCATCGTCGTCTCCTACCACTACGTCGTCATCATCATCGTCGTCTCCTACCACTACGTCGTCATCATCGTCGTCTCCTACCACTACGTCGTCGTCATCATCGTCGTCTCCTACCACTACGTCGTCGTCATCATCGTCGTCTCCCACCACTACGTCGTCGTCATCGTCGTCTCCTACCACTACGTCGTCATCATCGTCGTCTCCTACCACTACGTCTGTTTCGTCGTCATCTTCAAGGTTGTCGCAGCCGGCGTCATAACCATAATCAATTGCTCCATCTCCGTCATTGTCAATTCCATCATTACATTGAGAAGGTATCACCACTTCAACAGAAATTGTTGTGATTGCATCTGCAGAAGACTCTTGGCCATTAGGCTGTCCGTGGTAAAGCATTGCTGAGACGCTATATGTCCCTGAAAGTGTGTAAGTGTGGGAATTTGACCAGTCTCCTGTAAATGTTTTGTCATCATTAAGGTCTACAAAATTTACAGATGAGGTTTCACTGAAAGTGCCATCTCCCCAGTCGACATATACATCATGTTGTTCTAATTGCCCAACGTATGGATTTGCTTCCGCTGTTCCAGTGACATCAAGAGTGGCTCCGGTTTGAGTTTGAGATGTTATTTCAATGTTGTAAACTGGTTTATCAGCATTAACAACTGCAAAAGGTCCTGCAATTGAAAGCAGCAAAATTGGAATTGCAAATTTTGCAATATGTGATCTGAGTTTTTCGATATTTAGACTGAAAATCATGGTGTATAAAGTTATTGTCAAAAGGGAATGTATAGACACTAGTTTTCAATGTCAAGTTTGTCTTCCGCCTTGTCTGTTTTGATATATTATGGCAAGATGTTTTTGAACGCATTTAATAATAACTTTGATTTTGTGAAGAAAACCAATTTTCTAAAACTTGTATTTTCTGTGATTGTTTGTCAGTGCGCTGGCATTGTTGGTTCACTTTCCGTTGGCACTTCCGTGACTACATGGTATGAACCAATGTTGAAACCATCTTTTGCACCTCCTAATTGGGTTTTTGCGCCGGTGTGGACAATTATGTACACGTTAATGGGGATTGCTTTGTATCTTATAATTTCTGATTCAAAGAAGTCCGCAGAGAGGAATGTGGGGCTTTTTTTCTTTGGTTTGCAGCTGGTTTTAAACTCACTTTGGACTTTTCTATTTTTTGGACTACAGAACCCGCCGGCGGCGTTTCTTGAGATAGTTCTTATGTGGTTTTGTATTTTTGCAACCGTTTATTATTTTTGGCGTGTTCGAAAGCAGGCGGCATATTTGCTTATCCCATATTTGATGTGGATAAGTTTTGCCTTAGTGCTTAATTACGCTTTTTGGCAGATTAATATTTAAATTTCGGCAAAGCCCACTACATAGTTTTTATTGTAGTGGCGGGCGCATTTTGGACAAGTTGTGTAGAAGAAATATAGTTTCTTCATTTTTTTGTCCTTTTTTTGAACCAGATCTTGCATTTCTTTTACCCAAAGACGTGCATTTTTATAAGGGCCTTCGAATACCTTTGTTAAAAAGGTTCCAGAAAGACGAGTATTTTTTAGTCCTGGGACGTCTTTTGTAACTTCCATAAAATGCTCTCCTCTCCAGGGGGATGGATCATATGAGAGCAGAAGATAATGATCTTTTGGGGCAGCGTTTACTTTTTGGACCTTCTCCCATGCGCTTGTCATTGCCTTCCCCATATTCAAAGGCACGTGGAGAAAGTTTTTTGTGCACATTTTAATGAATTTTTTGTTTTCTAATATGAACTTTTCATCATCCCATCCGTCCGGATTGAATTGTGGACAACACCCGGTTTCGGACAAGTCCATGTTCATTTTTGGCAGTGATTTTGACATAAAGAAATAAATTAAATTGAAAAGCTTGATTTTATTTGGTCGTATTTGCTTGTGATTGGGAAAGTTTCTTCAGGCAGAACTCCGTTTGGATGGCCGAAGAAGAAGTAAAAGCCATTGCCCTCCCCAACTAAGTTTTCTTCGTCAAAGAAAGGATCATTCTTGTATTGCTCGAATTGTTCTTGGTTGTAAATTGTTATTCCAAAAAGTGGAATTTCACCTGTTTTGCAGGTAAATGATTCGTAGGTTTTGTCATCAAGTGAATAGCAATATTGGTAATCTGCCACGGTTCCTTCATATTCTGTTTCAATTTCTCTAAATCTATTGGCGTATTCTTCTCCAACTTCAATTGAGTAGCCGTAGGTTGAGTTTGTAATAGTGCTATTTGAACTTGGTTCTTCAGTTTGAGCTGGAGGCGTGGTTTGGGTTGATTCCGTGGTTTGGGTTAATTCCGTGGTTTGGGCTGGCGGTGTGGTTTCATCAGGTAAGAAGAGTGAACCAATAATAAAGAGTAGTAGAGCCAAGGTTATGGCGCCGCCAAGAATTATAAGAGCGGATTGAAGTTTGTGGTTTTTCATATAAATGATGGCTTTAATGAGGCCTGCTACGAATACGAGCATAGCCAGAATAAAAAATATTGTAAATGTGGTGTCGTCACCTTGTTGGCCGGCTTTTGAAGTGGCTTTTTGAGGGGCGGTAGAGCTTAATACTTGATTGGTTTTTTCTGTAAGTTCATCTTCTTTTTGTTCGAATTCCGTAATGCTTGCTTGGAAGGCATTTATGGTTTCTTCGCTTTGGTCAATTGCGAGCGTCATGAGTCTTAAATCCATTAAATCAAGTTCAAAATCAAATGTCTCGTTGAGGTTTAGTGCGTCAAGGTAGGCGTCTTGTTCAGAAGAGTCCTCAGTGAAATTCTCAACAAGAAGGTCAGCGCTTAAGGATCTGCTTTGGCTGTCTGCCTTTTTAAGGTCTTCAAGATCATTGAGTGCGGACTCCAAAGCGTCTGCATCCTCGTTTTCCACGCTTGTTAGTATGTTGTAGTAAATATCAGTGAAAGTAATTTTTGGAGCTGCGGCGTTTGCTGTGAATGGAGAAATTGTTTCAGTTTGGGCGAATGTGTTTGTGTACACAGGTTCTTCCCATGCCAGGTCGCTGCCTTTGTAAAGTAGGTTTAACGAACGATTAAGGTCCCAAAGATCTTCTCTGTAAAGAACGTACCATTCATAAGTGTGGTTTGTTGCTGCCGCGACTTTCATTGCGTTGAAAGCGTGTCCGGCTGCATCAACAAGTTCGTTTGCGAGAGCAGGGTTTGCAAGGTAAGCAGTGAGGCCCATCTTGAGGGCCGGTTTTAGAACGTTGATGAATTCATTTACTGCGGATGTGTTTACGTCCCATTCATATTGAAGGCCGTTTCTGTAGTCGTGCTTTTCCGTGTTTTGAGTGAAAGTTGCCTCCGCTTTTTTAATGTTGGAATTGATGTCTTGGGGTACTGAATTGCTTGAGACGGTGTAGTTTGAAACTATGCTTTCTACTTCCGTTAGATAACTATATTTTAGATATCTTTCGAACCGAGCCAGCATGGTTTTTTCAAGTTCTGCCTCTTTCATGTTCACGGCTTCTCCGAACATGTATTGTTCAAGGCCACCGAGTAATTCTTTGAGGTAGGCCATGTATCTTGCAGATTCGCCGCCGTATTTGATGCCTTGTCTGAGCCCGTCAATTACAATATAGAGAACGTTTCTGCCAATTCTTTGGTAGCTGTTGTCTCCTTTGTTAAGTTTCATCCATGATGTGAAGGTATTTGAGATTAAGCCGCTTTTCCCTTCCGCTGCGTCATAAAGACCTCCGGTTAAATTAACAAAGCCTTGTGCAAGCCCCAGAGACTCTTTGAGGATATTTTGCATGTAGCTCTTGAAATTTATGAGGGATTCATCCGCTTTGCGGGAGTAGTATTCCAAGAAAAAGAGTGTGTAGGCGCTTTGGGTCAGCGCGTCTATTTCCATTTGAGCATTTTCCGTGTCTGCTGCAGAAATTGATTTAATAAAGTCATCTGCGACATATTTGTATTTTGCACCAAAGTCTTCTGAGCCGTATTTGTTGGTTCTGGCCTTAAATGCTTCATAATGTTGGTAAACTTTGTCGTACATTTTTTGCGTGCCTGAATTTAGCTTCATTTCAATATCACCAATATCGTCTTCGCCGGTTTCACCCAAGTTTTCAAAGAAGAAATAACCGTCCTCCGAATAGGTTTCCAGATTAATTTCAGAGTTTTCTTCGGTTGGGGCAATGTGAAGGGAAATCTTTACGCCGTTTAAAGGGAATTTTTCGCCTTCGTCTGTGAGGTGAAGGTCACCGGTGAGGGCGCCTTGAGTGAAGTTTGTATTGTAGTGATAGGTTTCAAGACCGGGCTTTTCAAATGTGAGCTGAACTTGGAATTCGTTAAGCTCCGCTGAAAGGACCGCGTTAATTACTTTGTAAGTTCTTTCTCCGTTGATCATTGCAAAAACGTAGATCTGGTCTTTTATTTCATCCACGTTTTCGGTTTTTTGTTCCATTGAAATTTGGGGTGCCGTGTAAGTGGCTTCTACTGAAGTGTCCCCCCCTCCCTCAAATCCGTTTGAAATTTGGAGAGAACCAGGGGCTATGGAGTTTGGTCTTTCTATGCTGACCCACATTGGAACCTCTTGGATTTCACCAAGGTCATTTTCAACCCAAGCAGAAAATTCATAAGTGGAAGATCCGTTTGCGGGAATAGTGAAAGTGCTTGCGGAAACAACAATGTGAGATGCGACAGGTAGTTCACAGAGGCCGGATTCTTGGTTGTAAGTTGCTCCTTCATTGCACGAACAGCCGTCGTATTGGTTTCCGTCGTAGTAGGCGGCGCCGTAGGCTGCTTGGCAGGAGGCGTCACTGTTATAGATACAGGTTTTGGTGTCCGGGTGCATAGATTGGCCGGCCGGGCATGAGGTGTATTCACAAAGACCGCTTTCTTGGTTGAAGTTTGCTCCGTCACTGCAAGAACAGCCGTCGTATTGGTTTCCGTCGTAGTAGGCGGCGCCGTAGGCTGCTTGGCAGGAGGCGTCACTGTTGTAAATACAGTTGCCGGCGTCTGAATGCGGAGATTGGCCTGCCGGGCAAGTAGCATATTCACAAAGACCGGAGGATTGGTTGTATGTTGCTCCGTCATTGCATGAACAGCCGTCGTATTGGTTTCCGTCGTAGTAGGCGGCGCCGTAGGCTGCTTGGCAGGAGGCGTCACTGTTATAGATACAGGTGCCTGCGGTTGGGTGTGCTGATTGGCCTGCCGGGCAAGAAGCGGGGTATTCACAAAGTCCTGAGGATTGGTTGTATGTTGCTCCGTCATTGCAAGAACAGCCGTCGTATTGATTTCCGTCGTAGTAGGCGGCGCCGTAGGCTGATTGGCAGGAGGCGTCACTGTTATAGATACAGGTGCCTGCGGTTGGATGGGG
>Ga0180007_10004936_pt1 | contig 13873 bp, 14 predicted proteins | sample MM_PC_MetaG_FD_121122 | JGI IMG/M metagenome (GOLD analysis project Ga0180007, IMG submission 121122) | Groundwater microbial communities from the Aspo Hard Rock Laboratory (HRL) deep subsurface site, Sweden - MM_PC_MetaG | ecosystem: Environmental > Aquatic > Deep subsurface > Groundwater... | reverse complement strand
GGCAGGTTTGACTTAACGCGCCTACTGGCAAAATTGTTCTTGGGTCGTGTGTTTTGCGCTGTAGTCGACTTAATGCCCCGGCCACCCGAAGAATTTCACTGAAGAATTCCACCCCTAAAGAGGGGAGTTTGTGACCCCCCCTTTTTTAAAGGCTGAGAGGGGTGGTTTCTAAAAGTAAATTTAGTATTAAAGAAACCCCCCCCTAATTCATCTCTCGCCTTCACTACGGGGAAAAGAATGAGAAAAAACAATCAAAAAAGGGGAGGAATTCAAATCAGAAACCACATTAGCGACCGGGCACCGTACCCTTCGTTCAGTCATTCCGTTTCAACGGACTATCTCGCCTTTTGACACTGCGTGCCGAAAGATTCGTGCTTGCTGACAAAGACTTCGTCTTAGACAGCAAGGGGTGCTTGGTAGATTTGCTCCCCTGTGGGTCGCAAAACTACCACTGACTCTTTCCACCTGCGGCTTCAAGAGTCGGCTCGCACCCTAATAAGACATTGCTCCACTACGCTCCTTTTCTCAATTCAACCCCCCTGTTCCGCAGCCCCCCCAGTCTTTGGGGGGGGCTGCGGTTAGAGCGTTCTCGTCGATAAAAGGGCAATGGTTTTATATGGGCAGGGTTGTTTTAACGAGCCTACGAGCAAAGGAGGGCCTTTTTTTTCGGCGTTTCCGCCGAAAATGCGGTTTTTACATTTTTAGGAGTTTTTCTCGGAAAGAAAAGAGACGATTTTCGTCATCGTCTTTTGAGGATTTTTGATAAGGCTATGTTCCCAGACTCTAAAGATTTTCCACTCGCTTTTTTTATTGTAGTGGCTCGAAACTTCTTTATCTCGTTTTATGTTTCTCGCCACTTTTTGATCCCAGTACTTTTTATGAGAAGAAGGAATGCGACAATGTTTCTTGCACCCGTGCCAGAAACAAGAATCAATGAAAATAACAGTTTTATATTTAGGTAAGACTATATCCGGCTTGCCGAAATATTTGCTTGAATTTTTGCGGTAACGAAAACCCTGCTTCCAAAGTTCTTTACGAAATAATGTCTCGATTTTGCTGTCTTTGCCCTTCACCCGAGACATTATTTCGCTTCGTTTCTTTTTGGAAACAGTGTCTGTCATAACTAATCGCCGAATAGCTCAACGGGATTTATTTTAAATTGGAGCATTTTTGAAGTGTCCCTGCCTGCGTCCCCGCCTTTTCTTTGCACGGTGATTTTTCCTATTTTTAAACTGCCGCGAGTGGTTATTTGTGTTTCTCCTTCGGCAAAAACATTCATGGCGTGATTTATCGATTTCAAAACCCAGCGGCTTTCGCTGTTGATTACTAAAGCGACTAACATCCAGCCGGCGGAAAATTTTCCTCGGCCTTTCAATATGTCCGAGACTATCAAAATTTTATTTTTAGTAAAAAAATCAACGATCTTTTTTTGATCTTCCTTGGCCATTTCAGTAAGAAACATCCGCCTGTCGTCTTTTAACCCTAACCGCGTAGGCGCGATTTCTCCGGTAAATACCTTTAAGAGCTTCGCGATATCTTTCGGGATGTCCCATAACTCCACATATTTATCAACCCATCTTTTGTCGATTTGATTAAACCCTTGGGGATTGCTAACCAACTTTATGGAAAGATTCTCGGCCGCAATCGCTTTTTTCAGATAAATGGTTATTTGAACTTGAACGTCTGTTTTCTCTCCGTGCAACTTAATTGCTTCAACCTTATCGATCTCGTCTATGGGATACCCCATTATATCTAACCACTTTGCAGCGTCTTCGTCGTTCTTCCAATCGTTAAACTTTTGGACGATATCGTCTTCGTTTCGAAATCCGCTTTTAGCGGTTTGCGAACCTAATTTTATCAAATCTTTTTTCTTCATATTCAGTTTTTGGAACAGTAGTTATAAACTCCGCAAGTTTCCCCCCAAACGCCTCAACGGCATTGACCGTCATAGCGTTGCCCGCTTGACTTAACAGGGACGCTTCGTCTATGTTTCCTCTTACCTTTCTGGCTAATTCTTTAGGGAACCCTTGCAAAAGCAAAGATTCGTACCCTGACAACCTTCTAAATTTTCCGTTTCTAATATATAAAATGCCGTGCCGGCCGGTTCTCAACGTCGGCACTCTCCCGCGATACAAACGCAAATCCGATTGACGAGTATCGATAACTAAATAGTCTTCTTTCAACATCCGTTCAATCGAAAATTTCCCCTTATTATATTTGTTATCCAAATATTTTAAGAAAGTTTCATAGGATCTTTTCTTTTCATTAAATTCTAAACTCTCGTCTGTATCGATTAAATAGTCTTTGATGTCTGGAATTTTCACGCTTCGCGGAAAATTAAACGATGCTCCATTTTTTATTAAATCTTTTCTAACGCCCACAAAATATATTCTTTCTCTCATTTGAGGCACGCCTAAATACAAGCTGGTGACCAGTTTCCAAAACACCTTATATCCCGCTTGATCCAATTCTTTCAAAATAACATTTAAAGATTCTCCGTTGCCGTGATTTAGAAGTCCTTTGACATTTTCTAAAATAAAGTATTTTAAATTTTTGGCTGTCATTATATCTATTAAGCCAAAAATAGTCATCCCTCTGCGATCACTCATCCCTGTTCTTGGTCCAATAACGGAAAAAGTCTGGCAGGGAAATCCAGCGATCATTAAATCGAAATCCGGCAAATCGCCGGGATTTATTTTCATCAAGTCCCCGTAATTCTGTTCGTCTTGTCCGAAAAATTCCCGGTAAGTTCTCGTGCTACTTCTGTTTATTTCAGAAAATCCGACACACCTCATCCCGACTTTTTCCAGTCCGATTCTTCCGCCGCCAATGCCGGCGCAAAAATCCATGAATCTTAGCGTTTTCTTTCCGCGAGTTTCAACTGCCATTTTTTCAATACCCTTATTAAACATAAAAACCTCCGCTTTTTAGGCGAAGGTTTTAATTATTTTAACGTGGCAGTTCCCCCTTCGAAACATACCACTTTGCCAGTTTTTTTATTGAACAACAATAATTGTACCATACTGTTTTTTCTCCGTCAATTATTTTCGTTCAGTCGTCAGCTTTTTTGCTATCCTGTGGCTGCACTTCTATTTCAATATTTTCTGCTATTTTAATGTCTTCTACTATTTTAATGTCTTTTGCATCGCCTGTGATTATATAATCCCCGCTAATCGCAAGAGAAGTCCCTGTGGTAGATACAAAATGTTTTGCAAATGCGTTCTTTTGGAGTTGTTTTATCTCTTCAGACGTTCTCCGAACCTTTTCTTCTATAATTTCTTTAACTCTCTGATCTATAACTTCCGGCTTGATATTAGCCCACCCACCAGAGGGTATGTTAAAATTAATTTGACTATTGTCTTCATAGTAAAAGTTTACATTATGTTGTTCTTTCTTTACGCCAAAGATCATTTCATCAGCACCTTTTTCAATATTAAACTTGAAACCATTAACTTCAGATTTGAAATCCATTTTTTCTCCTTGTAAGAATTACTTTGCTTTTATGCCAACATCTCCGCCGTTTCTTCTAAATCTTCCGGGAGCGCCACCCAACTTCACCCCCCAAACTCCACCCCCTGCTGCGCCCTCAACGCATCCTCTTACGTCAACGTAGATAAATACCGCAAAGTCATCGCCGGCGTATTCTGCCCTAAGTGATATTGCAACGCTTTAGGGTTTCCGGTCTTTCTAAGGCGAATAATCGCATCCGAATGTCTGAGCAAATGCGGGAATACCTTTTTTTGCACTCTAGCGGCCTCTCTGGTCTCATTTAAGATTTGCCAAGCCCTTTGCCTATTTATCCTAAAAAAACGCATTCTAGGGGCAATTCCAACCCGATACGCGTATGATCCCAGCTTCTCCTTAAGATTTACCGGCAAGGCCACTAAACGAAGCTTCCTACCCTTGCCTACAATCTCCATTGCCGGCCGGCCGTCAAACTTCCATATCGAAGCCGGCGTCAACACCAAGGGTTACAACCAAAAGCTCTTAAATCTTCAGCCAAACTCATAGTAAATTGCTTGTCCTCTGAAGAAGGAAAAATAAAAATCACCTTCCCTGCGGCAGGACCGCTCGGAACAGTCAAGTTCAATTATTTATTTACCTTCTCTTCTGGTATAACTTTGATTGTAGATTCTCCGGCTTCCTTGTTTCCAAGAACGCCGACAAGGTAATTAAACTCTGCATAGCCCTTGAGTTATTAGATTGTTTCTAAGCCTACTACTTATTGTTTTTCTTGTTTTTCGAATAAATTCCATGAGCTTCCCTGACCATAGTAAGTTGTCGTTGAACAGCAGAAAAGAAAAACCCAAATCCAATAATGCATATTAAAAGTGAGATGGGCGTTAATTTCCCCGAAAAGTATGGTATTGCATAAAGCACTAGAGAAATTAAAGTTACAATGGTTAGCGCGCAAGCCCTAATAAATTCAATTATCAAGAGAGTGGAATCGCTGGCTATTTTTTCTATCCATCGTTCATTTTCTTCCTTTTTTCTTTGTCTTCGATTTCTATATTTTTGTGAACACAAAGAAAACAAATACTTAAACAAATCCTTTATATAGGAAGCTATAACAGCGATAATTATCGTAATGAGCCAAGAGATAGGATCTTGAATATTATTTTGCATTCCATTCCCTTTTTATTCTTTCTTACCCCCCTACCAAAAGTATTTTACTCTCGACAACATCTTGCGGGACTAAAAGTTTTGTTGGTGATTTTTTACCAGACCCCATAATTACTCCTTAAAAATTACTTTAATTTCTTTATCCTCCACTGCATCAACTCTATGGATGATCATATCTTGCCTAATACGTTTTTTTTGAATTATCAAGTTACCTTCTTCATCAACATTTATATCAGTTACAAATGTTCCGACTGTAGTACATCCGGTTAGTAGAAACACGAATATAATTAAAGCTAACACTCTCATCCTACTTGCCTCCCTTATCTCAATCCTGCCAACTCGTAACTACATTATTCTTAAAATAAATATATTGTACATTAAAATTTCCTCTATCATAAACCCATTGTTCATTTACTCCCCAACTTCCAGCTGTTCGATTAATATCGTCTGGTTCGCCCCAACTTGCTTTTACTTGGCTTTTTGTCATGCCAATACCAACTTCTCCTCTTAGAACCTTGCTTCTAATACTTTCCGACCATTCAGGGTGGCACCTAGCCCTCTCCATCCTTCTCATCTTCTGAATCTCAAGCATTGTGCAATGGCTTGGTCTATAATTACGTCCCGATACAACACATCCCGTAAGTAATAACGCAAATACAATCAAAGTTAACACTTTCACCTTTCGCCTCTATTTTAGGGAATTTATTTTTTTAGCTTTTTTTATTGCTAAAATAACATACCTAGAACACATTTGAATATAACACACCTCTTATTTTCTATCAAACAAAAAAAGTGTTTTCAAAACTGATGTTTAAACCCCACATGCACCGCTTGTTTTATTTTATTCCCCTTACCGGTTCGTTCATAATCGCGTAAGAAAAACTTGTATTTCATATCAAGACTGCTCTGTTTACTAAACAGATACCGGCTAGTCCCAACTTCATAGAAGAAATCTTTTTTGTCATTATCTATATTTTTATAATCCGCAAGGGCATAACCTGTTTTAAACCACGTTTGCCAGGGCATTTTTTCAAATTCAATCCTTGTCCATATCCCATGCTCATTGTAATCGTAACCAATATCTTTGTAGCTTTTGATTTCTTCCTCTAATCCAAACGACAGCGTCCATGGCTCTGAAAGCCTATAATTCATATCCAGAAAAATTATGCTGGCTTGATTATCCCTGTTTTTTTCCTCGTAGTCTTTCCATCTTTGTTTTATCCCTACAGTGTAATCAAGCCGGAAATTGATTTTTTGATCTAATTTAAGCGTTGTGGTTAAATATTTATAATCCCCTGTCTCCAACTCATCATCTTCGCTGTCCATAAACTCCTCGCCTATATCCATATCAAAATTCATTAGCGGGGGCTTTATTGACGTGAAGAAATTTTCCCTTAATTCAACATCCCTGCTTTCTTCCTTTCTTTCGGGTTTCTTTTTTTTCACTTCTTGATATTCTGTCCTTTCTTTTATGTTAGTCTCCAAATCTTCTCCCCAATACTTCCTAAACTGTTTTTGAAAAATCTCTGCCACATCTGAATCGTGCAGAATGATTACATTCTCGTCATTTCTTTCTTCTGCGTTTTTGGTCCAATTATACGATCCTGTAATTATTGTCTTGTCATCTATCACACAAAATTTATTGTGCATTAATCCTGATCCCGATTTAAACTTTACCTGTATCCCATTATTCATCAAGAAGCTTGCCTTTGAATACTTGCCTGTCTCTTGGCTTTTATCCAAATAAAGCCTTACTTTTACCCCTCTCTCTTTCATCCAGACAAGCATATCGGCCAATTCTCTGGATGTAAAATAATACATTGAAATATTTATGCTCTCTTTTGCCTTTGATATTTCCTCAATTATCTCCTCGGCGCAATTCCCCTTAGGCGAAAAGTAAACCTCTATATTTTCCGCCCAAACTATGCCTGTAAATATAAAAAAACAAAATATCAGCACGCCCCATTTTTTAATCTTTACCATTATTTCTTCATTCCCGAGAAGAACGCAGAAAGGCACAATGCTAAACCTACTTTTTCATCTTTAGGTTTCTGCGGATTCTTTTCTAATTGACTAACATAATGCAGATTCATATCTTCGATAAAATAATCTACTGATTCAATATTTTCGTAGCCGGCTGCCAGCCATGCTCCCCTTGCTTCACTAATAGCTTTTTCTTTGTCCACAGTAACCAACCCTAACCACCTCTTGCCATTCCACGAGACAATTTCCTGACCGCTAATTACCCGCCACATCTCTCTTACTTGTTCGGCTTCATTCTCAGTCAAAGGTTTCCTAGAATAGCCGTCAATTCGCGGTAGGATGCTTTCTGAGACCCCTCTAACATCCTTTGTATATCCTATGCTCACCACTCCAACCACAAAAATCATCAAAATCCTAAAAATTACCCTTTTCTCGTTGATTACGTAGATTTTTCCTCTCATACTCCCCTCCTAAGCCCTGTTTGTTTCATCTAGCCATACTAAACACCTTTAAATCACCGCCCTACTCGTGAAAGACTTATTTACTTCCTTCTTTCCTAAAAAATTCAGTCTTAAATAAGGACACCGTATCCCAAAAATCAGAAAATTAATAACCCACCCCTAGGAACGTATTGCACTCTTTCGTCCCGCCCTCTCAATACCTCTGTGTCTTTACAGTGCCTTTTAACCTGAATATATCTATCGTGTCAATCGTGTCTTTAGGGATAAATCCACCCTTTTCAAATAACCCTCATTTTTGCAACATTTCACGAAGCAAAATAACATTTCACGAACTATTCATCATTTTACTTGTCTAGCTTTTCCCCTATAAAATATCGAAACGCCTTGTAAATACTGCACTCCTGACACCTTCCCACAAGACAAAAACCCTATCAAAAGGATTTCGTGAAATAAGTCTTTCACGAACTAACCTTTTGTGTCCTATCTTCCCCATTCCAAAAATAGCCTATATATAATAGTGTGAAAGAAATAAAACTATTTTTGTCATAATTTACTTACTGCTTCCTCTAATCTCGCTGGGTTTGTATGTGTATAAATCCTGGTTGTGTTTAACGAAGCATGTCCAAGCAGAACTTGTATATCTACAAGATTGGCTCCCTGCTGCAATAATCTTGTTCCAAAAGTATGCCTAAATTTATGGGGTGTAATTTTCTTTTTGATATCTGCTTGCTCTGTTATTCTTTTTATCAAAAATTGAACTGTCCTTGCAGTCAATCTTTTTTTTGTTTTGGTGTTAATAAAAATGGCTGAGTTACTTTCAGCTGTAGAAGGTCTATTTTGCAGCCAAGTATTTATTGCCTCTTGTGCCTCTATCCGCAAAGGTACTTTTCTTTCTTTATTTCCTTTGCCGATAATTTTTAAAGTGACGCTGTCTCCTTCTCTGCGCATATCTCCCGCATTGAGCCCTACCAACTCGCTTACTCTTAACCCTGCATAATATAACAAAGATATAATCGCATAATCTCTTTTGCCTCGGATAGTATAAGTTAAGCTATTCACCATATCAAAAATGTTTTTCCTTTCTTCATCAGTTAAATAAACAGGTTGTCTTTCTGGAAGTTTAGGGGTATCAATAAACTCCATAGGATTATCAGATACTTTCTTTTCCTTCCTGCAGAACTTATAAAATGCTCTTAGAGTTGCCTGCTTTCTGGCAATAGTTGTCGGGCTGTATTTTCTTTCTCTCTTTAAGTGGGCTAAAAATCCTCTTATATCCCCAGACTCTACCCCTAGGATATCTTTTATTTTTAAAAACCCCTTAAACAATTTTAAATCACAACCATACTGATGAATAGTGCCTGGTGAATAATTCTTCTCTAACTCCATATAGTCTACAAATTGGTCAATCATTTTCTTGTTCCTCCTTTTCAAATTTTTCCAGATACTCCTTTGCGTCAATAAAAACCCCGGTTTTACATTCGATAGATCGGTACTTCTTCTTTACCTCCGATTTATCTTTTTTATTTCTTCAACGTCTTTCATTTCTTTTTTTGCTAGTTCGGGCTCACTCAATACCGTAATCTGCACCCTTGTTAAATATTCCATTGTCATGCTATACACAACATCCACCACTATTCCATTAACCTGACTTTTAATTATTGCTTGGCTTTCTGCTTTTTCTTTCTGAATATTACGGTCATCTATATTTTTTTGTAATTTCAATATTTCTAGATTGTTCTTATTCTCTAATAGAAATTGCAACTCCTCTTTTGTGTTGCCTACTTCTCTCTCTGCCTTCTCCATTTTCTCTTTAACATTTTGCGGCAACTCATCTCTTAGTGCCGCCAAGCTATCAATTTCAGCCTTTATTTCATCTATTTGAAATTGAGTTTTAAACGCCTGGGTCTTCTCCCATTCTCGTTCCTGTAATCTCTTTTGTTGCTCGAGCAATTCTACTTTCCGCTCAAGGAAATCTATTTTATCTTTTCTCTCGTCAACTAATCTTTTACCTTCCTTTGCGGCTGTTTCTATTTCCTGTTTTAATTCTTTGATCTTATTCCTTTTACCTAAAATCTGTAAGCTCTCTTTCCCACTAGTCAAGATTTTAAGCCGTGCCTTTAGGTTGCTTATTTCCTTTTGTGTGCTCTCTAATTCTTTAATTTTTCTTTTAATCTTCGCTATCACCTGCCCCTGTCCAATCTTCTCACCTCTCTTAACCATCACTTCCGATTTATCTTCTATGCTAAAAGCAACATCATATTTTTCTGAAAACCTGCTCTTGAGTTGCTCTGCCCTCTTTGGGTCTATTTGCTCTAACCGTTCCCCTTTTTTTAACGCTGTCCGCACTAAAAATTTTCCTTCTTTCACATAGACATTGCCGATATTTAGCTTTTCGACATCCCTCAAAGTTGCGTGTTTAAATACTAAGCTTTTTCCCTTCACTGAAATAGGATTATATAATTCCATTGTGTACGGCACACTCACTTGTTCTATGATTTCCACGCTCCCATATATCCTTTGGGAATATTTCTCATCATTCAAAAACCAGCGAATATCTCCTAACAATCTATGCGACATATCTATCTCTTGGGTTACAAAATTAATTGGGTCGCCCTTGACTACTCTTACTTTTACAGGCCTCCAGTTATTTTCTTCATAACTTCCTATGGTCCTTAATTCAGGGCTGCAGGCAACAATCAATGTGCTTCTGCCAAGCTGCCCTATTACTTGAAACCTTCCTTCAATCTTCTCATAAGTAAGGTTATCCACTGCTTTCACCTCAATAAAAGTTTCATAATCAGGCGCGTAATCTTGGTAATCAATCACTGCTGAACGGATATCGCCTAATAACCAATGCAAAGATTTTGTAAACCCTCTAGTTGATATTGGATAAAGAAGAGCGCCAAGAACAATGAATATCGCTAACAAAATAAACTCTTTGCTGGAAGCAACCGGTATTCTATATTCTTTCTTGCCCGGGAGAACTGCCCGTATGAGAGACGGCCAGAAAATCATCGGGCCTTGCTTGTTGCAGCAATCAATCAAGATATGGCTGCTATACCCAACTAAGAAAGCGTAATAATAGCCTTGCCTGAGAAAGAACAAAGGCAGCGCGATTATTCCCACAATACCCCATCCAATAAAAGAATGGGTAATTGTGCGATGCCCCCATTTCTTCTCAATGAACATTGCTATAGGAAAACATGTTCTTCCTACTGCGCTGGTTGCTGTATCTATATCCGGTATCAAAGAACCAAAAATTAAAAACCCTATTGTTATAGGGTTTACTTTTAATAATCCTGTTGCTCCTACTAAGATAAAATAAAATATTAATGAAAAAGATGTGTGCGTAGGAGCTGTCACAACACCCTCCTAATTTATAATTTTTTAATAACTATGTTCTCGTTTCATCGTCCGATACAAAAAGAATCTAATAAACATAAAAAAAGCTCCTCCTGTTCCCGCCATTATGTATATATCAGTATCGTTCATCCCCAAAGCAAAAAATCTTAAAGCTACCACCCCAACACCAACGAGCAAGACAAAAGGAGTTAAGTCAAACTCCCTCTCCCCGGCTTCGTGCGACATCTCTCTTATGTGCTGTTTGTCAATATACTTTTCTAAACTTCCATGGTAAACCATATCCACAATAGCCGCAGGGTTGCCGTCAGACATTTTTAAAACTTTTGATTTATACATTTGAGGATAATAAGCATACACTCCCTTTTCTTTATAAAGATAATCCACCAGCTCCTTGGCCTCCTTATCACGAAGATTAGTAATCTCAATTCTCTTAAATCTCCACCACAACTTTTTAAAGTGTCCGCTTCTGTTAATTGACCACGCTGCCCCCACAAGGCAGCTTTCTTCCCGCAATGCTTCAAAAATAGACTTCGCTGTAGGACTAACTTTTTCTAATTGATCGCACATTACAATATAATCTTTTCCGCGAACAGATTTTAAAACCACTCCGGCCAAATCGTTAACTGTCATTCTTTTTATTTTTATTCTAATATTTCTCCAGGTTAATTGAGCTATATCCTGCTTTTTATCTTCCATTTCATACAGTCGTAAATCTTTGTACTTTTCATGTATCTGAAAAGCTAAATGGATTAAGAAAATTTTAAACGATCCTGAATAATCAGCATAGACAACTTTGCAGTTTCCTTCTTCATCTAATTTTCTGTAGGCGGATAAAAGAATTGTTGTCTTTCCGCTTCCAATGGGACCATAAAAAAGCGTATCCCGTCTTTTCTTTATTTCTTCAAGAAGACGGTTAAGCTCTTTACTCCGGCCAATCAAAACAACTTCTTTTTTGTTTTTTAAATCATTCTCGCCGTTGCCATTCTCTCCGTTGGTTTCTTCTGCTATCTTTTCTTCGCGGGCTTCATTGATAGTTTCTTTTGTTTCTTCGGTATGTCCTATTGGCACTATCTGTTTCCAAAGTTCTTTTTCTTTAAACTGTATTCGATACCCTTTACGGTATCCTAAATCATCAATAACAAAAACTCCCTCAGCCTGAAACTTCTCAATAATCTTGTGTATGGTTTGATGGTGTACGTGTAAATCTTCCTTTAACCCTCTAACTGTGTAGATATAGCCGCCTTCTCCGGCTCTTATCTGCTCAACAAGAAAATCAAATATTTTCCCCTCTGTTATATTTAGCTTATCTCTATATTCCTGTATCACCTTTCTCCCTCTCTTAAAATTTCTCTCACCTTAATCATCACCATAGCGTCTATTAAAAAGAATTTACTCGCCTTCTCTTGTGAATCATCAATATGCTGTTCTATGATTATTCTTTTTGCTTCTTCTTTTAATCTCCCTTGTTCTTCTTGGGAAAGACTGAAAAATATTTTATTTAATCTCTCTCCTTCTTCCTTCTCTTTTAAATATTTTTCTCTTTCCTTCTCCCACTCCTCTTTCTCCTTCTTTTCTCTTTCATCTCTTACCTGCTTCTCTTTCTTTTGTATTTCTTCTTTTGTTGGCGGTAAATCCCAGTCCTTTTCTAATGATGTTCTCAATAACCCAGCAGGATTATTTACTGTTCCGTCATTAGAAATTCTTGAAATATGCAGCACCACTTTATCAAGTGTGTGTTTTTCAATTAAATTCTCTGTCATTTCTTCCTTTAACATTCCTATGTTTTGTGGAAATCTTTTATTAAAAATATCGATTGCTAAGCTTGCTTGATTTATTTCTTTCCGCTCTTCTCTCTTATGCTCTATTTGTAATCTCTTCTTTGTTTTTTTAAAAACAGCTTTCCAATCTTTTCCGTCTACTGTTTTTTCAAGTTTCGCATAACTTAAAATTCCTGTGGTTAATTCTACTCCTTCTAATTCTTTAAGCGCTGGCTCTAATAATTGTTTTCTTTTTGACGGATATTTATATTTGGATAATTCTAAATCCTCAAAAAGCCCTTTTGTTTTTCTCTCATAATGGGTTTTATCCGCCATCACTAAATCCAGATAGCGATAAAGAAAAACGGATATCTCTTTTTTAAATTTCAAAATCACATCAAGAAACAAAGGCTTACTATAATTATTTAGCAAATTATTGATGATTCGGTAATTGAACTTGAACGAACTAAAAGCAAAATACATCTGGTCACCTTTACGTCTCTCAAATATTTTTAAATCATCTAATATTCTAAAACAATTTATTAACTTCTCGGTAGTGTTTGTTTCTTTTTGATAAAACGAATCCTCCCATGTAATAGGAATTCCATTTAATTTCAGTATAGACTTACGAATTTCTTTATAGGTTTTTCCACTCCATACCATAGACAATCTCTTTCCCAATTTATACATAGTAAATGGAACATTTGTCTCGGTAGGCCTTCCCACTTTTTCCCATAATTCAATTAGCAGACTGAAAGCTTTATAGTCTGCAAGTTTTAATACCCCTACTTCGGTCTCGTTAATTTTTCCAATAGTAACCTTTCTTGTGATTTTGTCTCCATTTTCTAATATTACTTCTCTGATGATTTCTCGTGATTTTCCTCTAAAAGCTGAAGGTGCAAAAATTGACCACTTTTCGATGTTTAACTCTTGTCTTATTGTCTCCCTTTCTTCTTTTAGTATGCTTGTGGTTTCCATTTTTATTTTTAAATACAGCAACTTTCCCGTGTTGTTGTATCTAAGAAGTATCTAAGATAGTATACAGCCACTTTTTTCGTTCGCAATCCCTTTGTTTTCAATGGATTTCAATAAGGGCTCTTACTCAATACCACGCATTTACTTACTCAATACCACGCATTTACTTACTCAATACCACGCATTTACTTACTCAATACCACGCATTTACTTACTCAATACCACGCATTTACTCAATTCAACATACCACATCTTTCTCTTTAATCTGAAAAACATCTATTATTCGAGTATATAATACGGATTCATTAGGAATATTTGTTGTATCAAGGCTATTTTCTACTTTTTTAAGCATATCAACGGCGACCCTAAAAAGTGTGTTTTTTGTAATCCGTTTTTCTTTGTGTTCTGATGAGCGATTGTTCATTATCTTTTTTGATAATCTTTCCAAAAACTCCAACTGCTCAAAACGTATTGAAACTAATAGTTTTTCACAATCTTTAAAGTTTAAAGGTTTTAAAGTTTTAGACTTTAAAGGTTTAAGAGGTTTAACCTCTGTTGCAGGTTGTTCAGTAGGGTCTGGGATTAAAGTATCTAAGGGATTTAAGCCTAATCCTTTCTTTTTCATATTGCCTCCTCTTGTGCGATGACTTCTTTTGCTAAATTTTGATAGTCTTCGTTTCCATAAGACTTTGGCTCAAACGAAGTAATTGT
>Ga0180007_10004935_pt1 | contig 13873 bp, 32 predicted proteins | sample MM_PC_MetaG_FD_121122 | JGI IMG/M metagenome (GOLD analysis project Ga0180007, IMG submission 121122) | Groundwater microbial communities from the Aspo Hard Rock Laboratory (HRL) deep subsurface site, Sweden - MM_PC_MetaG | ecosystem: Environmental > Aquatic > Deep subsurface > Groundwater... | reverse complement strand
TTGCCAGCTTTGTGCATCGCTATCGCTATCGCCTGTTTCTTTGGCCTGCCAGAATGCACCAACTCACTTATGTTGGCAGAAATAACCTTCTTGCTTGAACCCTTCTTTAAAGGCATACTTTACCCCTCTTATCATTGTATCATACACCCTATTGTAATACCCCTAGCCTCAAACCATCCTGAACCTCAATTGTTGGGAATGGGTTAAACATATATATCTTTGTGTAATCTCCACCTACCCCTTCGTATTGCCCTACTTTACAATATCTAATTATTATGAGGCTAATTAGTAACTTTGTCCACCGTACCAATCAAAATATACCAGGGTGAATAGAGCTGATATGGACTATGAACAGGGTATACTGTCCATATTGTGCCTGAGTATGGGGCGCACTATGTTTGTTATGTAGTGTTATGAGTGTATTGGGGTGATTGTTGACTAAGTCGATCAACTTAGTGAGGAATGAGTGAGGGAGTTTAACCTATCTTAGTATTATCATTGACAACCTGCAGGCACACTTAAGGCTATCATAGAAGTTATTATACTTCCTCAGTATCTTATAATGGTTTAGGCAGAGCCCGGGCAATCGTGCTAATCTACCAGCCATACTTCTTTTCCTTAGTCCTATATACTAGTGTTTTACAGGCCACCCTTTGCTCTCAGACTACCATTATCAGTCCGTAAAGGTAACACACTTTATAATCATCCTGGTTCAGCTCAATGATCGTGCTTTATGTCTCATCTCCTCATATCTTGAACACTTCCGCTAACTGCTTTAACCTTACAGGGTGTTCAATGCCATAGTTTACCAGCTCCAGCATGTTCCTCTTCCCCGGGTTGCGATCAATGTCAAGTGTATCAACTTTACGATTCAATGCCAGGCATATTGACCTGAGTTGCGCCTCCCCCCTCTTGTCTGCTAACCTTACCAACAATGCTGTATTCATACCCTATTCTACCATAAATAAAAATCCTTATAAAATCTTTATAATAATACTTGACAAATGGCATATTACACCCTATAATGGGGATAGCCTAAGTTATGGAGGTAAGGAAATGAGAACACTAAACCAGATGAAACAACACTTAGCGCTTCACCTGAACGAGCTCCAAGCTAAGAATCGAGAGGATAGAGTAATTAAGGCAATCTTCCAAGGGCAAGACGGCACTCCTTGTGACTGTGAGACTTGCCGATATGCCGAGGAATGCGAAATAGGTAATCCAGACTTCAATGCCAATTACTGCAAATTCTCATAATATAGGTATATAGTAAAGGGAGGGAAGAAAATGAAACAAAAATGCTATACCTGCAGTGTATTAAGAGGGGAGGAATGCGATGCCATTAGCCTTGACCATTCCCTTGAATGTGACATCGCAAAAGCCAAACGGGATGGACAAAAGATAAGAATTGAAGACGTTGAAAATGCCAAGCTAAAATATGACGGGAAGCCTAACTGGTATTAACTAATTATAAGAAGGAGTGGAAAATGAAAGGACAAATAACAGAAATCAAAGAACGTGGCACTGAAGGGTTGGAGGTAACTATGGTGGTGTACTGGCGGGGCTTCCCGAAGCCAGATTATCAAGGCAAGGAAACAGACGAGCAATATGCTACCAGGGTTGACTCTATTGCCAAAGATATTAATGGCTACAACAATCTACACATTGGCTGGGCAGAATTAAAACAAGAGCCACATATAATGAAAATCCCAACAGTTGAGGAATACGACACCTAGCCCCTAGTATTATCAATAAGGAGGAAGAATATGACAGTAGATGAACTGGTAGAAGATAGAGCAAAGAGGTGGTCAGAAATTGATGGTCATTCTGATTGGTGTAGACTAGGTTGGATAGCTCAGGAAATATACAGACATAATGTTAAGAGATTACTATCCCACCCTGACCTCTTTATAAAAGACAATGTTAATTCAAGGGTAGACGTTGAATTATACATCACTCTAGCAGAAGTATTATAGGTAGAGGGTTAAGCCCCTAATCAATAAGAGTAGAAAAGAAGGAGGACACGATGGAACTTACAATTAAGGAATACGGAGCACTTTGTGAACTTGAAATATTTACTATAAACGGGGTTGATGCCGAATATGATGATTTTGGTGAAAAGTACGACAATGATACTGAAAATGCAGAGGATTACGGGTGTGGCAACATGAGATTCTTCCCAAAACCTGCAACTGGAGATATTTTATCCAAGTATAGGATATCTATTGACGAATATAACGCTATCACTGAAGAGCTAACCACAAAGTTGTCATTCGGCTCATGTGGTTGGTGCGTCTAAAGGGTTAGCCCCTAGTATTATCAATAATGAAAGCATTATACATAACCATTGCCGCCTTGATTATACTGGGATTTGTTTATCTTATATGGGTAGAATATTTTTAGGAGGGATACAATGAAGGTCAAAATGGAGAGACTACTGGAACTAAGGAACAAGGGACTGAGCCTGAGAGGGATTAAGGCAGAGCTGGCTTACCAAATCGTATCTGCACTGTACCGTGTGCATGTTGAAGATTTGGAGAAAATTGAAAGCCTGAGAGCAGAGAGAGATGATCTGCTGAAAGAGACAGAAACCAGGAAAACACAAACCAAGCTCGGAATGGTGAGACTTCTTAATGTTGTTGAACAGGAGAGATAAAATGCCAGAATATGCAGAGAAACTGATTAAAAGACACTGCATGATTTACCTGGGTAGAGTATTTACAGAAGCTATGAACGCATTCAGGTTTGTGCCACAGCGCAGGTGTTTAGAGCCGTTAAGTAAAGAAATGCTTACGGATATTCCTGCTAAGTTTTGTTGGATATTTATTACTAATGACTGGATAGAAAAGCGTTCAAATTGAAGGAGGTGTAAAGAAATGAAAGCATACAAGTTTCTAAGAGACAATATGAAGAGTGGCTATGGCAGAGAGGAGGCGTGGCAAGTCAGAGAAAAGAGGGTTAAGAAAGGTGAATTGGAACTATGTGTGAGGGGTTATCACTCTAGCCCATCCTGGTATGATGCACTCTCTTTTGCTAAAGGTAGTATGGCTTGCATAGTTGAGGTATCTAAGCCTGTGCAACAACAAGGTGATAAGCAGGTGTCCCATGAATGCACAATAATAAATTATAGAAACGCAGAAAAGATATTAAGGTCATGGGCTTGCGATTGTGCAGAACGAGCCTTGAAAAAAGCTAACGTAAAGGATGAGAAAAGTTGGGACGCTATAAAAGTAGCAAGATTATATAATGAGGGGAAAGCTACCAAAGAGGAATTGGCTGCTGCTAGGGATGCTGCTGAGGAGGCTACTTGGGAGGCTGCTGGGGCTGCTGCTAGGGCTGCTGGGGAGGCTGCTAGGGCTGCTGCTTGGGATGCTGGGGCTGCTGCTTGGGATGCTGCTAGGGAGGCTGCTGCTTGGGCTGCTGTTTGGGCTGCTGCTAGGGCTGCTGTTTGGGCTGCTGCTTGGGATGCTGGGGCTGCTGTTAGGGATGCTGAAATTAAATGGCAAAAGAAACATCTGGATAAACTAATGAGTGGGCTATTTACTTGACAGATGGTAAAGATTAGAGTAAAGTATGGATATGATAGTTATAAAGGATATTAACAATTACGAACAAAACCACCCAGAGTTGATTATCTCCGACTTAGGTATGGAAATTGACCCTGAAAAGTTGCGTGGAATATTGAAATATCGTGGTATAAACAAGTGGCTTAGGGTTAGAAGATTGCTTATAAAGTTGAAGCACCGTTGGAAGGATGAAATTATAGAACTACAAAGCGAAAAGGCTTTGGCAAAGGAATTGGGGATTTGGGACAGATATTATATGATAAAGGGAATGTTAGAAATGTTGATTGATTGTAGGCAACAAACGAGAGCTTTGTGCCATTCGCCAAGAGATATAGATTTCCCACACGATAAACATGATTTTGGGGTAAGTTGCGAACTACCTCAAAGCTTTCCAAGTAGACCTCACAAAAGGTGGTTCTGGAGACAATGATTATCATAAAGGATATTATAGAGCAGGTTATACAGGATAGAGGGCTGAATAATAAGCGTTTAGCCGAGATACTAAAGATTAATGAGTCAACTATTAGTCGTGTTAGGCGTGGCAATCGCTCTGGTAACAGTTTATTCCTGCCACTGTTTAGAAATTACCCCGATTACTTTATAAAGATTGAACCGAAATGAAAAAAACAATAGAAATCCCCAACAGCGAATTTTGCAATAATGGTAAAACAGTGTGCCCATGTTGGCAATACGGCGGTTCTGGCTCGTTTCTTCCTTTTTGTAAATTATACAGGGATCACCCCAATCCAGTAAGAAATAAATTCCCCTTCATGTCTTCACGAAAACTACCACAATGTGTTAAGCCAAAGTGAGGTGAGATAATGGCACATCACGGCATGACTACTGAGGGACTCAAAAGGCAGATGAAGTATGTTGAAGATGCTATCAATATAAAAAGGAGGGTGGGCAAGGACACCACTTTTGAGGAAGATTTATTAAAATCATGGAAACAATGGCTACCTGGCGGGAAGTATCACGGTAAGTTATCACAATAAAGGGGAGACTCACTAAAATCAAAATCTGGGGGAGCAAAGCGATGAATCAAGGTAGTTGGGTGTTAGACCCAGGATTATCGAATAAGGACACTGATTTAATGAATAAACTATACTGGTTAGATAAAGATAAGGAGGAAGAAAATGGAAGTCGAGAAGAGTCTACGCTACAGGGTGAACGTGTCAACGTCAGTCAAGGGGGTAAAGACATGGGATTGCACAGTTGACGGCACAGAATATGATATGGATGAAGTGCTGGCAAAGAGTGACGAGCTGGTAGGAAAGTTGGAATCTCGATATCCTGCACAGATAGGATAAAGGAGTAAGAAGATGGCAGATATTATTGGTGTAATCACGAAGGTAGAGGATGACAGTTACCAGGGGAAGGATTTTAAGAAGGTAACACTGGGTGATGGTTCTGTTCATAACATAAAGTATGGCAGAGAGGGTTTCTTAAAAGCAAAATGGGGAGAGTTACAAGTCGGTAGAGCTTATAGCTTTATAATGGGAGACTATCAAGGACATCCTTTTGTTAAAGATTTTGTTGCTGTTGAGGGGGAATTACCAGAAGCCACACACCCAGAGGTAATCCCTGAACACATGCAGAAGCCAGAGCCAGAGAAACCAAAAAGCTCACCTGAGACTGGAATGTGGTGGAAGGAAATGGGAGATATGTTGAGGTCTGGCGACATAAAAACTGACCACCCAATGTATCACGACTTCCGCAACGCATATTACAAAGAGATGTCCAGGGTTTTGAATATTCCTATCAGACATGAATCTTAAAGAAAGGAGGTTGTTGCTTGCTGGTGCCCTGTATATCGGTTATATCCGTGAGCAATGCGCTGAATCACGGCGAAACTGACAGGCAGTATAAAAGCCGGGCCAGCAAGAGCCAGCCAACAGGAAGTAGGAATGAGAACCTGCATAGCGTAGATGTCTACTTGATACTCATTCAAGTCGTGAAGACACTGGCTGGCAAAGGTGAGTATGGTGGGGTGAAAAGGTTGATACTAGGTAGGTCGACTACTGGAACTATTTAGCGAAGGTTGAGACCCCCGATTAGCCCCACCAGAAAGCCACTAAGGAGTGAGATGGATAAACAAGAGGAATTACTACAAAGACTAGAGAAAATAACATTAAAGCATCACGACTCATTATTGACACTCACATGTGGGCATGGAATATTTGCTAAGGAAATCATCAATCTCCTTGCTGAGATGGGGTGTCATTTCCTATATGAGAAAAATCAATATCATCGTTGGATTCAGCCCCTCTAAGATTTGAACCAATAGAGAGGATAGAGAAATGAGATTCACAGATGAGCAGATGCAAGAAATAGGCGAAGCCAGGGAAAGGTTACGGGCTTATCAAGATAAAATCCAGATATATCCTCCTTTACTTGGCGAAGAACCACAACCTTACTATCCACCAGCACTACCAGAGCATAGGCTTATGGAGAAGCTACGGCAGGTAGAAGGGATTGCCAATTACACCAAGACTAAGTTACAAGAACACCTTTCTAGTAAAAGAGGTAATGAGGCATTGTATGATTCGATTAAAAAAGAGTGACCTTCATTATATAGTATTATATATAGTTTATAATACCCGTTTTTATAGCCTAGTCTCACTCATGCCTAGAAAGGTTGTATCATGAGTAACATTTTGAGGCTAAAATCGTGTATCATTTGTGTATCATTTTGTATCACCGTATCATGCGCAACAAGTGTATCACTTGTATCACGTGTATCACTTGTATCGGAGGTATCAAGTGGCTGAATTAACCCAGCAACAGCTTGAGGATTGGATAACTAATATGGCCACAGGTGTATTTCATTACACAAAGGCTATGGATGGCACAATAGATAAGAAGCTTTTTCCTTATTTGAGAGTTATGATGCACAGGTGTAAAGATAAAGGGATTGCATATCCCGTTAATGGGAAAGATGGACTATGGAGACCTGCCGACACTAAAATCGAGGAGATTTGCTGGTGGAATGGGGATGGTGAGATAAGCGATAACTTGGCATTGCCATTAGGTATGAACAGGTATTGTTATATCCCCGTGCCCTCTTTGATTTTAATAGCTGGTAAATATAATGCTGGCAAGACGGCGCTATGTATAAACATTGTGAACCATAATCTTGAGAAGTGGGAGAATAAAATAGATTTCTATGTAAGTGAGGGGGCTGAGATGATGGGCAGGAAACTCAAAGCTCTTAATAGTTTTATCCCTACACCACCACCATTCAAGATGTATCGCAGGACTGAGAACTTTGCTGATGTTATAAACCCCAATAATCTCAGCATTATAGACTACTTGAGGGTTGATATGGACAGACCGTTTGCAGCAGCTAATAAACTGTTTGAGATATTTAATAAACTTGATAAAGGGATAGCAGTAGTCGCCATGCAGAAGCCTCCAGGTGAAAGGAAGCTCGCTTTTGGTGGTGCTTCTACTGCGTTTGAACCATCTTTATACATTTCTATGGATAAAGGATGGCTTGGTTTTGAGAAGATAAAGATACCCAAGATAACTACCATTGATCCGTATAACCTCAAGATACAATTTGAATTAAAATACGGTGTAAACTTTGAGCACATCTATGAGGTTGTTGAGTAAAGGAGGCTCTTATGACAGATAAAGTAAAGGAACTGGTGGCTGAGGTGCTGAGTGATGAGGATGCCATCTGCATATCCCAGAAGTCGGAATTTAGCAGGGGTGGCATAGCCATAACTCTAAAGGTTTATAAGCAGATGTTGTTTTCCAATATAAACCACGATGATATTAGCAAATTGGTAGATGAGATATTACAAGCCCAACTCAACGCCATTACTAAGGGGAAGAAGATTTATAGGGAGATAGGAGGATAAGATGGATATAGATATAATTGCGAAAGGGAAATTGACCATTAAAGATTTAGGCAAAGGAGAAATATTTACATGGGCTGATAAACCAAGTGATGCCTTTATGGTAGTAGAAGGTGAGGGCATAATCTGCAATGATTCCTACAAACATGCAGTAAATTTACGAACTGGTGGGGTTATAGAACCAGGAATAGCTTGTAATGTGCTTAGGATAGCCACAACCAAGATAACTTCCACAGTGATTTACTAAGGGCAAGAAACTATGGAGGGAAAGAGAATGAATAAAAGAGGATGGTGTCCTAAATGTCAGTGTATTACAAGCCAGCAAGAGAATGAAACCGTATTAGTAAAATCATCCTGGTGTGATAAATGTGGCACTAGGTTGCAGTGGGAATGGAAGGAGCCAGCCCCCAACAGTAAAGGAAAGGAGTAGAGAGATGAATCTTGCAGAAGAAATCTCAATGACGAAATATAACGAAGCTGTTGAGTTGCCAAAGTTCAAGGCGAGTCTTGACAGGCTACTTAATAAACGAGCCTATGATATGGTTTTAACTGCTCATAGTGTAGAAGAACAAGATTTATGCCAGTTTGTTGAAAAAGCTATTAGTGAAGGAAATACTGTTCTAATTGAACGTGAATGGAATGGATTTATGGTTATTCTTTGGAAGGACTAGCCCCTAATCTATAACGGCAGGAGAAGAGATGAGAGAGATTACGATTAAGTTAAATCACCTCCCGTACTCAGAGCTTTTGCCTAATAATCTTCGTAGATCGCACTGGTCGGTGAGAAGCGAGGTATCCAGAGTAGCACGTGCGGAAGTGGCGTGGCTGGCAAAATCACAATGGCGTGATGATAAGCCCATGATGAAGGCTCAGATAAGCTACGAGTTTCTTATAAAGGACAGAAGAAAGCATGATGCAGACGGATTACTAGCTGCCTGCAAACCAATTCCTGATGGGTTGATAGACGCTGGAGTGATTTTTTATGACGACCTTGAACACCTTGAATACGGATTGATAAGGGCAGTTTATAGCGATAAGGATGAGACTATTATAACTGTAAAGGAATGTAAGTGAACTGGAGTAGCCCAGGGGTAAAGGAGTAGAGGGACAGGCGAAAGGAGATGGAGTGATGACAGACAAACCAACAGAAGCACAGGTTAAGGAGTTGTGGGAGTGGTGTGGGCTTACACGTTTTTGCTCACCCGAAGATGATATGTATCATAGGGGAATATGGAATGACAAAGATGGAATGAGGATTGATACTCCCCCCATAGACCTCAACAATCTCTTTAAGTATGCCAAGCAAGTTATTATAGAAAGACTGGGTCGTTCTGCGTGGGAAGGAATCTTACTTGTATGGTTTAAGAAAATGATGTTAGGAGAAGACCCCGACCTAGCTCTATTCTGGACAATATGGGAAGTAATTCGGTCAGCCCCAGAGGTAAAGGAGTAAGGGACAAGAATGAGGATACTGATAGGTTGTAACAAGTCTGGTAGGGAAGCTATGGCGATGACTGCTAAAGGGCATGAAGTCTGGACTTGTGATACTGAACCTGCGGAGTATGAGGGTAATCATATTCAGGATGATGTTTTGAATCACCTTGACGATGGGTGGGATATGGCGATATTCAATCCCCCATGCGATTATCTTGCCAATAGTGGTGTGAGGTGGCTACATTTTGACGGGAAGATATTACTTTCACGGATGGAGAAAGTTTGGGAAGCCTCTGATTTCTTCAATGCTTTACTAAACGCACCAATACCATTGATGTGTATTGAAAACCCAATACAACATAAATACGCTAGACAGTTCATCAGAAAGTACGACCAGATTGTTCAGCCCCATTACTTCGGAGATAGGGAAAGCAAGGCAACCTGTTTATGGCTCGTCAACTTACCTAAACTTGTCAGGACACACTGGATTCCCAAAGAAGAAATAAAACAAAGTGTCTGGAGAGAACCGCCAGGGGGAAAAAGAAAGGATAACCGCAGCAGAACACCGCAGGGATTGGCAAAGGCAATGGCAAACCAGTGGGTCAGCCCCAGAGGTAAAGGAGTAGAGAAAAGATGGTTACTATCAAAGAAACCAGAAGGATAGAAAGCATTAGCCGTTTAACTGGTTTACCTTTTCCTGTTAAAGTTGAAGAATGTCGCAGCACTCACGGCGGGGCTGGTTACGCAATGGGGACATATATTACGGAAGAGTCTGAAGTCATCTGTGGCAACTGTGGGCGAATAGTGGTAGGAATTTCCGAAGGGGCTATCGGGTATGTTTCGGATTTCCGTAAGTTAAGGGGATGAAAAAACCGTTTAGGTATGGTGAGACATGGGCTATGCTTCCCTTATTGCTAGGGGCGATAGTATTGTTTATCCTGGCACTGAGGGCGGTGTAGCCCCCCAGAGGTAAAGGGGTAAGGGAATTAGATGAAGCGTAGCCCAATCCGTAAAGTTTCCCAGAAGCAAGAGGTAGAACTGGCCAAGCGTGAAGCCTTGAAGCATCAACTATGGGAAGAACAGGAAGGCAAGTGTAAAGTTTGTGGGAAGTTTCTTAAATGGAATGAGGCTGAATTATCGCACACGCATGGCAGGGAGACAACAAGAGAAAACTGTGATGTAAGATGCCGTTGGTGGCTGGCTGGATGCCACAGTAACATTGAGCATGGGAGGAATAATAAATATAATGAGCAACCGATATGGAGTAAAGAATGATAAATGAGATTCTAAAGTTAGTATGTGAAATTCTTATTTGTATGATGTTTTGTGGATATTATTGTTCCCATTTTATTGACCATAGGAGGTTTTGATGGAAGTTGTTGAGAAAACTATAATCTATAAATCGAGAAGTGATGTATTAAACATCTATCCGATTGGAGATATTCATGGGGGTTCCATAGAGTGTGCCGAGAATGACATAAGAAGAATGGTAGAAGTTATCAAAAAGGACAGATTCGGGTACTGGGTAGGCATGGGTGATATGCTGGACTGTATCCTGAAAAGCGATAAGAGGTTTGACATTGAAGGGCTTGCCCCCTGGGTAAAAAAGGATAATATCATCACCACTCAAAAGAAGTGGGCTGTAAATTTATTAAAACCTATCGCTCATAAATGCATTGCCTTCCTTGAGGGGAATCACGAGACTACTATCCATACCTACCATGACGAAGATGTTACCCGTAATTTGTGTGACGACCTTCATGTGCCTTATGGAGGATACTCTTGCTTTATAGCCTTGAAGTTTAATAGAGCTAATACTAATTCAGTGAGGCAATATACCTTCCATGCCTTTCATGGGACTGGTGCATCTCAAACGGAAGGGGCTAGAGTAATGCGACTTATGCGGCTTGTCAATGATATACAGGCTGATATTTACCTGATGGGTCATTTGCATTGTGTCGCTACCTATACACCGGATAGGCTTTTACTTGTGAATGGGAGAATTAAATCAAGGCAGTTAATCGCTGTGATGACTGGCTCATGGCTCAAGACTTATGCTCAACCGAAGCAGGGGCAGCAGCTCAACGCCTCTTACGGTGAGCGTAAGGGGTATAAGCCTTCAAGGATAGGATGCCCTATAATCCATATCCGCCCAGACCGTGACGAAGTAACTGTGGAGGGATAAATGATAGAGCAAAAAACAGTTGAACTAATTACAGACATTGCCAACCACTTAATAGACCAAGATATAAAGGAGGGGAATCTCAATGTGTGTTACCCAACAAGACCAGATAATTTCACAACAAAATACGTCTTACAAGCAGCCCTTGTCTATGTTAGAGCCGAGAAATTGGCAAGGAGGAAAGATGCCGAGAATTTACGTAGCGCACCCATACGGAAGGCGGATAGCGTTAGAGCCAAGCGAGCTGGAGGCGAACGCTCAAAAGGCGGTAATGATAGGTCGCCAGTTGATGATGAAGGGGTGGAACCCGATGATTCCGAATCTCTATCACTACGTGCACAAAGGGTGGGTCAAATCTCCTGATGAGGTCAGGTGGTTTCACATGGTGAGTGAGTGGATACAATTTTGCGATGCGTTCTTTTACGGAGGTCAGTCGGATGGGTGTGATAGGGAGTGGGCTATAGCTCAGAGTTATGGCTTGACAATTTATGAAAACATTGAGGATGTGCCTGATGCCTAAAACTTTTGAGGAAGCAGTCAGGTTAGTAGCCGAAGACATTGCTAGGCTGGTCATATCAAAACAGAAAGACTCTTGTAAATGACCAGGTTAATAAAGTATTGACAAACAGACGCAATAGGTATAGTATTAAGAAGTAGATAATGATAGGAAGATACGAGACGACACAGGGGTTTAGGAGGGCAGTGCAGAAAGAGGTGAGGTTTACTCTTTCCGATACCTTCTGGGAGGTGTTCTGTGATATATTTTCCTATAATGCCATACATGAGCCTTATAGTGATGAAGATGTAAAGATAGCAGCTTATCATGTAAAGGCGTGTTTGAAGTTAAGGAAGCGGAAGCATGGGAGAACCAAAAGAGCTAGATAATGATTTAGAAGAAAGGTTACACTCTGCCCGCAATATGATAGACCTTGCGCTCTTGGCATTTACTGAAGATAGGCATGACCTTATACCTACTGCTTTAGAGGAGCTTCATTATAAAACACAATTACTAATAGATGATTATTGTATAAAGGATTTGGAATGAAAATTCTGCTCATCGTCCCTACTCATAATTATAAACTCATCTACCCCTCGTTCCTATCGGTGAGTGACTTCCCTGCGGGGTACGCTTATATCGCATCCTCGCTTAAAGAGGCAGGGCATGAGGTATTCGGGCTGAATCTTAATAATATAACTGGATACATGATGGCAAGCTCCATGATATTCGATAGGATAACTAAAAAAATAGATGAGGCGAAGCCTGATTTAATCGGTATGGGTGGGTTGTGTATCGACTACGCATTTCTCAAAGATGCGATGGGGTTTATCAGGAAGCACTGTACCATTCCTGTAGTGTTAGGTGGTGGGATAATCAACAATGACGCTGAGTTTATCTTTAATCTATTCAAGCCTGACTTCTGTATCTTGGGTGATGGTGAGGAGACGATGGTTAAGTTAGCCAACGCCATTGAGGGCGACGAGGATTACGCTTCTATTGATAATATAGGGTATTGGGAGGAAGGATGAAAATAGCAGATATAATTTTTAGAGATGACCTATATCCTAGATTTAGAAAAGACCAAGATTTAGTTGAGCTGTATTCAAATTCAATTGAATATTTACCACCCATTAAAGTGAGTCAACAAAATATCTTGATTGATGGTTGGCATAGGCTTAAAGCGCATCAATTAGCAAAGTGTAGCGAGATTAAAGTTGATACAATTACAGTTGAGAGTGAGAAGGAACTCAAGAAACTTGCCTATCAATTTAATTCTAATCATGGCTTACAATTAAAAGCAGAGGAGAAAAAGACTTTTGCCAATGAGATGATAGGCGAGATGACAGTTGATGAATTAACTAAAATCCTTTCTGTTAGTAGACAAATAGTAGAATTGTGGACTAAGGCAAAGCGAGGACAACAAGAAGAAGAACGCAATCGTAAAATCCTAGAGTTATATCTCAGGGCTTGGAATACACAAGAGACTATAGCCGGGGTGTTTGGGGTTGAACAGAAAACTATTAGCAATATTATAAATGCTAGTAAAAATGCCAAAATTAGCGAAATTACTAAAGATTTTAAGCCCATCCTCTATAACATCTGGAACTTACAAAAGCAGGATAATGTAGCCAAATCTCACTTTGGTAGCTTCCCTCAAGTATTTATGGAGAATTTACTTTACTACCATACGCAGCCACTTGATATTATTTATGACCCTTTTGCTGGTGGGGGGACTACAGTGGATACCTGCCAGAAGATGCTCAGGAGATATTATTGCTCAGATAAAGAAGTTCGTGCCGGCAGGGAAGCTGATATATTACAATACGACATTGCCAATGGGTTGCCTGATAATCTTCCAAAAGCTGATTTAGTATTTCTTGACCCCCCTTATAACTTGCTTGCCAAAGGCGAATATTCAGATGATAATACAGACTTGGGGAATATGGATATTCCTAGCTTTTATAATGTGTTACATAGTTTTGTCAAACTACTAATGCAAAAGAATATTAAACGCATTGCTTATGTTATACGCCCATTCTGGGTTACCTGTGAGAAGTGGGAATGGGTTGACCCCATATTCAGGCTTTACGATGTAATCAAGGATAAATATCACATTGAAGCCCGCTATGTTTTGCCATATTCAACAGAGCAATACACAGGTCTTTGGGTGGATAGGGCAAAAGTTAAACAGAAATGCCTGATACTAAATAGAGACTTGATGGTTTTTGAAAGGAATTAAAATTGGAGACTAGGGATTTAAAGGGTTCACCAAGCAGGGATATGTTTAGATTTTTACATAAAGAACTACGTAAGATAGAGGATTGTTTCA
>Ga0180007_10004933_pt1 | contig 13873 bp, 13 predicted proteins | sample MM_PC_MetaG_FD_121122 | JGI IMG/M metagenome (GOLD analysis project Ga0180007, IMG submission 121122) | Groundwater microbial communities from the Aspo Hard Rock Laboratory (HRL) deep subsurface site, Sweden - MM_PC_MetaG | ecosystem: Environmental > Aquatic > Deep subsurface > Groundwater... | reverse complement strand
TCAATACCTGTAGCAAAAGGATCGCACAAACAACGGCGGCCATGAAATCATAAACCGTATCTTTTATTGAAATAAGTGCCATGGCGCCCAGAATAACCAATGGAATCACAGAACAGATCTTGACCTGCCAGAACCAGAAAGAACTTGCCAGGGGGCCGTTCAAAAGGCCCTCCACCATATGGTGATATCCGGATTTCAGATATGCATGGGAAAAAACCTCAAGCATCTCAAAGGTGAATGCCATGATGAAAAAAATCGTCAGGGTCTTGATGCAGGTTTTGATGCAGTGGTGATCAATGGACCGCCCTTTTATTTTCCGTATGATAATATAGGCCACGACAATGGCAGATATTCCGGATACGCATGCTGAAAACAGGAAAATAACCGGCATCAAAGGGGTGGACCATGTGGGAATGGCTTTGACACCGCCGAAGATAAACCCCACATACCCGTGAAGCACCACTGCAATGGGTATGCCGATACCGACCAGGAAACGGATGATCTTCCCGTCAAGCTCACGCGCCTCTTTTGACAGGTCAATGCTGTCAAAGGTCAGGGCCCGATACAAAAGCCCGCGCCTGCCCTTTGAGGCGACACGCAGTTTCACCAGATCCGGGCGGTATACGAACAGAACGATAAAGACAAGCACTCCCATGGACACGGCATAGATATATCCGAATCCTGCCATGGCAGAACTGGGACTCGGGGTTAAAAGCATATTGAGATTCCTCTCCGGGTGTCCCAGGTGGAGCAGCAGCGGCAGGGTGGCGCAGCACAAAAATGCCAGGGCAAATAAAAGGGAAAACCTTGCCATGGGTTTAAGGCTTTTGATATCAAAAAGATAATAGAGCGCGGCAATTATAAATGCACCGTCCACAAGCCCTGTAATATAGGGATAAAGCACGATCATCATGCTCCAATGGACATGGTGATCATTGGGGAATACAAAATTTGAAACCAGCAGATTTACGGAACCGTGTAGGGCATCCATCAGATCACCTCCCTTCTGGCACCCTTGTAATAGAGTGCGGGAAAGGTGCCCATCTCTTTTTTCAACACCGTGAGAACCCCCGGGCCTTTTAAAATATCATACACCTCAGCTTTTTCATCCTTCATGGAACCGAATTTCCTGGCCCCCGTGGGACAGACCTGGACGCATGCGGGCAAAAGTCCCTTCCTGATTCTGTGATAGCACCAGGTGCATTTTTCCGCCACCTTTGTGACGGGGTTTAAAAACCTTGCAGAATAAGGGCAGGCCTGGATGCAATAGGCACATCCCACGCACCGTTTTTCATCTACCAGAATAAACCCGTCCGGAGTTCGGAATGTGGCACCCACAGGACAGACCTGGACGCAGGGAGCTTCCTTGCACATATTACACAGCTTTGGTACAAAAAAGGTGTCCCTGACCCGTTCTTCAATATCCGTCCGGGGAGCCTGATAACCGTCCAGACCGCCATGGGGACAGTCCACATAAATCTGGTCACTGAATCCTTTAACATACCGTTCAACCCAGGTTCTGTAATTTCCATCCGGCACATTGTATTCCCGTTTGTCAGCCACACAACAGGACCCGCATCCGATACACCGGGTGATGTCTACAATAAAGACAAAATTCTGGTTCAGGATGTCATAGGCTTTGCCCCTGATTCCCGGGATCTGTTCGGGGATTTCAAGGCTGGCAGCTCCCATTGGCCGCACCAGGTACAATGATCCGGCAATGGTTCCGTTTAATACGTGTTTGACAAAGGTTCGCCGGTTCATGATCCTGCCTCCATTAATCCTGTTATTTGTTTTGCCCGGATGATATACTTCAACGGTGCATGGACATGATGGCACTGATTACAGACATGGGTGAGTTTAACCACCTGTTTTTTCAAGTGATCCGGCATGGCAACGGTTTTTATGACTTCTTCACTTCTGGCCTTGATCTCGGTATTATGGCACCTTAAACACAGGGTGGTAATCTCCTTTCCTTTTTTAACGGGCAGGGTTCCAAATTTTTTACCATTTTCATCAACATGATCAGCATAGGTGCCGTGACAAAATTCACAGGATATGGAGTGGTGCCGACCATTTTTATGGATGTTTGCTTCATAGGGGTGGCAGCTGAAACACGGGGCATTGGTCCCGTGCCGGATGGGAACAAGGGCGGCTTCCACAATGGCATCTGCTCTGTAAGGGCCATAAACGCCAAAAGAATCAGGGAGTAAACTTTTTTTTAACAAGAGGCCGCCGCCTGACAGCACAACAATACCTGACACGACCATCAAAAGACGTATTCGATAGCTTAACTTCACTTTCAGCCTCCTGTATTTATCACATTTTACAGTTTCTTAAATGCCATATGACTTGGGGATTCAGTGGTGTTTTTGTATTATTTTTATATTCAACGTTTCAAAAGCGCTTTTTAAGGATGGTCGGCTTTAAATAATTTGTATCATCTTTTTGCGGATACCCGATATTATAGTGAAGCCCCCGGCTTTCCTTTCTCAGCAATGCAGATTCAATGATCAGTTCCGCTACCGTGGCAATATTTCGAAGCTCTATTAAATCTGCCGTCACCTTAAAATTCCAATAATATTCATTGATCTCTTTCTGGATGTTCTGGATTCTTCTCTGAGCCCGATGCAGTCGTTTGTCTGATCTGACAATACCGACATAATTCCACATCAATCGCCTGATTTCATCCCAGTTATGGGTCACAACAATTGCCTCATCAGAATCTGTTGCATTGGCTTCATCCCATTGGTCAAGGGTAAAGGTGAATTTGTTTTCAATGGTCTTAAACTCTTCAACAGAGGCCTGATATGCCCTGTGGGAATAAACCAGTGCTTCCAAAAGGGAATTTGATGCCAGCCGGTTGGCACCGTGAAATCCCGTGCAGGCTGTTTCTCCGACGGCATAAAGGCGCTGGATATCGGTTTTCCCATTCAGATCCGTGGCCACTCCGCCGCACATATAATGGGCAGCCGGAACAACGGGAATCAAGTCTTTTGTCATGTCTATCCCATATACAAGGCATTTGGAATAAATATTGGGAAATCTTTTCCGGATCAACTCAGGATCTTTGTGCGTGATATCCAGGAAGACTGAATCTGCGCCTGTTTTCTTCAGTTCCGTGTCAATGGCACGGGCAACGATATCTCTGCAGGCAAGCTCCTTGTCCGGGGAGTATTTTTCCATAAATCGTCGGCCTGAAGCGTCTATCAGAAATGCACCTTCGCCCCTTACGGCTTCTGAGATCAGAAAATTTTTAGCTTCCGGATGATACAGGCATGTGGGATGAAATTGTACAAACTCAAGATTGGCAACGGAGGCTCCGGCCCGATATGCCATGGCAATGCCGTCACCCGTTGCAATATCCGGATTGGACGTATACAGATACACTTTGCTTGCACCCCCCGTTGCAAGCAGCGTGATCCCGGCATAAAAGGTTTCGATTTCTCCTGTTTTATTATTCAGCACATAGGCGCCGCAACAGATATTTTCATGCTGGGTGGCAATAAGCCCACTTCTGATACTGCTGGAAAATGTAATTAAATTCACGGCCATATGATCTTCTAAAATCGTGATATTTTTATGCTGCTCAACATTTTTGACCAGGGTGTCTTCAATCTCTTTTCCTGTCAAGTCATGGGCATATACGATTCTTTTGGCCGAGTGACCGCCTTCCTGACCCAGGGAAAAATCATACTCGCCCCTGCCCTCTTTATTAAAATGGGCACCCTGTTTTACAAGTTCCTTAATCCGTTCAGGTCCGTTTTTCACGATCATTTTAGCGACTTCCCGGTCGCAGAGGCCATCTCCGGCAGAAAGCGTATCCTTGAGATGCAGATCAAATGAATCGATTTTACCGAATACGGCTGCCACGCCACCCTGGGCCAGGGCCGTATTGGTTTTCTGGATCTGCTTTTTGGTAATGATGGTGACCTTACCCAGCTGGGCCGCTTTCAGGGCATAACTCAGCCCTGCGATACCGCTTCCGATCACTAAAAAATCAGTTTTTTTTATCATAACAGGCTATTTCTTTTCTTTTTACGGGTAACCAAACCTAACAGCAGACCAAACACAAAAACACCGGCACCGGTAAGAAACCAGAGTTTCTGTTCTTTGTCCAAATTCTTCTCCAGCATTTCAATCTGTTCTTTCTTGGCCGCAAATTGTTCCCTTATTTTGTTATAATCAGCCTCCAGCTTTAAAAACTCAGCAGACTCCTGTTTCAGTTTATCATATTTTTCCTTGATCTCATCAAATGTCTTGTTTTTTTCCGCAAGCACTTTGTTTTCCGCTTCAACCGTGCCCAGTTTTAAAATCAGATCCTCATTGTCTTTCTTCAAATTTTCAACGATATAAAGATCAGGAACCTCCTGGGTTAAAAACCGTGACAACACCCATCCCGTTTTCCCCTGATCTGTCTTTACCAGACTCCAGTCCCTTTTGTATTCGAGCAGTTCCAGTTTGTCTCCCGTGGTTAATATGTCAATAATCTTATTCTCCACGCCAGCCCCTGTCCGCATGGTAATTTTTGTGACCCCTGACACATAGATATCTTCAGCAAATGACGGATAAACAGCTAACATTATCCATAAAAATATAATCAACAGGGTTTGAACTATCTTTTTCATCCTATTTCCATCTCCTCTTAATTCCCCAGAGTATTTAACGATTGCTTTTTATCTGATTTATTATCATTGCATCCTTTCTTTATCAACATGAAAAATTATATGGAAAAAAGCTTTCCTTTATTATAAAGAATTATATATAAACCAGGAAGCATTGTTTTATTTTCCAATTCACAATTAGTATGAGCAGAATTTATCCCTGGCAGGGTACACCAAACAAAAGGAGAAAACAGATGACGGATCAAGTATGGAAAACCCCTTTTTGGCCTGAGGGCGTAGCCCACGATGTAACCAATTATCATTACCCGCTTCCCCAGATCCTGGATAACACGGCCAAGAAATATCCTGATAATGTCTATACCATTTTTAACGGTGCATTCAGGACCTATGCCCAGGTTAAGGATACAGCAGACAGAATTGCAACCTTTCTTTCCGGCAAAGGAATTAAAAAGGGTGACAAGGTTGCGATCTTTCTTCCCAACATCCCCCACTTTCCTGAGGTGCTTTTTGGCATCCTTAAATCCGGGGCCGTGGCCGTGAATTGTAATCCCGCGTACACACCTTCAGAACTCAATTACCAGCTCAAGGATTCTGAATCAAAAATGGTCTTCTGCATGGATCATCCCCTGCTTTATCCCAACACGGTTAAGGCGATAAAAGACACGGCCATTGAAACCGTCATCATATGCAATATCAAATCTTATCTGCCAAAAATCAAAGGGATTATTGGCAGTCTGCTGGGGAAAATTCCAAAAGCCGACAGCCACGAACCCGGCCATCTTATGTTTGACGACATTGTTGCCTCATCCAGCCCGAATCCGCCTGTCCTTAGTATCAATCCGGATGAGGATACGGCCGTCATGCTCTATACGGGAGGCACAACCGGTGTTCCCAAGGGAGCAGAGTTGACCCATTCCAATTTCACCTACAACCTGGAAGCGTGTGAAGAATATTTCAGGCTGATCCATGAGAAGGGCGGCAAACCTGAAAAAATGAGACATGGCGGATATCATACATATCTGGGTGTTTTACCCTGGTATCACAGTTTTGGTATCACAAGCGCCCTGTTTTTCTCCGCCTTGTCCGGAAGCCGGCTCATCTGCATCCCGGATCCAAGGGCGGGCAAACCACCATTTACCGAAGTTCTGGCAGCCGTACAAAAATACAAACCCACTTTTATTACGGCCGTTCCAACCATATTTGTTGCCTTTACAAACCATGTTAACCTGGGAAAATTTGACATCTCGTCCATTATGGGATGTCTTTCCGGCGGAGCACCTTTGCCACCGGAGGTGTGCAGACAATTTGAAGAAAAAACCGGCTCTATTATTTTCGAGGCATATGGACTGACGGAAACGGCACCGGCTGCCTGCATCAATCCCTCATTTAAAGAAACCAGAAAAATCGGCTCCATTGGATTTCCATTGCCCGGAACCGATATAAAGATTGTTGATTTAAATGATGACACCAGAGAACTTGCCCGGGGCGAAGATGGAGAACTTGCCATTTGCGGTCCCCAGGTCATGAAAGGATACTGGAAAAGACCGGATGCCAATGAAGAGGTTTTCAGGCAGATTAACGGCAAACGGTATTTCCTGACGGGGGATATCGGGAACATTGACAAAGACGGATATATCACCATCACAGACCGTAAGAAGGACATGATCATTGTGGGCGGCTTTAATGTCTATCCAAGAGATGTGGAGGATATTCTGTATACCCATCCCAAAATTGAACTGGCAGCTGTGGTTGGCGTGCCTGACGAAAAAAGCGGGGAAAAAGTAAAGGCCTTTATCAAATTCAAACAGGGACAGACCGCAACCGAAGCGGAAATAACGGCATTCTGCAAAGAAAACATGGCCGGGTATAAACGGCCCAGATTAATTGAATTCAGAGATGAAATCCCCCTGTCAAATATTGGAAAAGTCCTCAGGCGTGTTCTCCGGGATGAAGAGACAAAGGGGTCTGCCGGATAATATGGATCACCTCGCTTGCAATGGTGAGGCCAAACACACCGGGTATCCAGGATACCGTTCCCAGGGGGGGGCGAAAGCGGCCATGAACGGGCAATGGATCCTGTGCATCTTCAGATTTGTAGGGTTGTTTATTCAAAGGCTTTTCAATCGAGTAAACAGCCCTGACCCCTTTATAAAGACCCCGCCTGTGCAATCGCTGCCTGACGACCCTTGCCAGGGGACAAACACTGGTTTCACTGATATCTCCTGTCCTGATCATGGAGATATCAGTTCTGCCTGCCGCTCCCATGCTGGATACCACGGCAAGGTTTTGCTGCCGCGCGCTGACAATCAGGTTTATCTTTGAATTAAGGCCATCAATGGCATCCACCACCACATCGATCTGTGTGGATAAAAGATCTTCAAGGCTGTCGGCATTGACAAAGGAATTGCAGATCTTCACATGGCATAAAGGATTGATGTCGCTTACCCGTTCATAGGCAAGATCGGCTTTGGGCCGGCCAATGGTGGAATGCAATGCAAGCAGTTGCCGGTTAATATTTGACGTATCCACCCGATCAAAATCAATCAGAAGCAAATTTCCCACCCCGGTTCGGGCAAGGGCTTCAATGGCAAACGACCCCACGGCACCCAGGCCAAAAACAGCCACTGTTGAATTTTTTATCTTTTCCATGGCCTTTGTTCCAAGCAGCTGTTCTGTCCTTGCAAATTGATTCATTTTTGATTTTTTTTCGCCTCCAGAACCGAATGAAATACGATCAAACTATTCTCAAACGCATGACTTGAAACTGTTTCAACGGCCATGTCAATTCTTTGGGATGCAATCCGGGCAATGGCCGGCAGGTTTCTGGGTTCATTGAGCCGGGATGGGTCTGGTTCAGGCAGATACGGATAGATATCCGGTGTATCCGTTTCCAGGACAAACCGATCAGGTGAAACCCTCTTTAACGCATTCACCACTTTTCTGGCACCAGGATTTGTCACTGAACCGGAAAAAGAGACGTACAGACCATATTTTTCAAACAACGGGATCATGTCTGCTGAACCGGAATAGGAATGTATTATTCCCGGCACCTTTAATTTTCCTGTTTTTTTTAAGATATGAATAAAGGTGTCCCAGGCATTGCGCACATGGATATTAATGGGACGTTCAAGTTCCCTTGCCAGAATGAGATGATGCTGGAATACCGTTATCTGGGCGTCCCGATCCACGGTTTTATCCGTAAAATCAATCCCTGTCTCTCCAATGCCGGATGGATAGGCCAAAAGATAGTGTTCCAGCCGTTGTTTCCATTGATCCGATATCGTGTCCACAAACCAGGGATGAATTCCAAAACAGGGCAGAATCGAAAAAAAATCCGTTGACAGCTGAGCCGTTAATTCAAAATTGTCCTCCATGGTGGCGCAGGACACCATGTACTGAACGTTTTCCATCCGTGCACGATCAGTAATACCATGGATATCAGAAATTATCCGGGGATCATGCAGGTGGCAATGGGAGTCAAAAAAATTCATCTGTCACCCCACAAACAACCAAAACCAAGATTAAATGGCAGCACATACCCATCCCAGTTGTTTTGCAGCCAGCTCAATATCCCATTTTGATCGGTCTCTTTCCCCGACATAATTTGAAGCTGACCTGACCTCAATGACGGGGATATCATAGCGTGCTGCAATATGGGCCCAGGCAGCTCCCTCCATGGCTTCCATCACGGGAGAAAAAGCCGTATACCGCTGGTCTGCAGTTTCAACACACGAGGGAATAGAAGAAACCGTGATAAAAGGGCCTTTAAATATACTGACACTGTTTGAAAGGGCAGATCTGGATAGAATATCATGGATATGATCCACCCTTTCTTGTTCAAACGGGTAAATCCCTTTTCGGGTCAAAGGTTTTGCATCAATCAAATCAAAGGGCAAAGGATCATTTCCAAGGCCATCCGTTTGAATCCCCGTATGAATATAGCGTTCTTCCGTGGCGATGGCAACATCACCGATATGACCCCGGGTTTGTCTGAAAATACCGGCAATCCCCGTCATCAATGCAAGGGAGGGCGTTTTTTTCTCAAGATACACCGTAACGGCATGGGCCGCATTGAATACACCAGGGCCGGTAATCACAAGGTCATATGTTTTGCGCCCAACCTTGCCCGTTATGATGGTCAATCCTGTTCGGGTCAACTGTTTTGAATCGCCCGGAAAAAGGGTCAGAAAATGAGATATCTCAAAAAGGGTTGCCGATAAAATAAGCAGGTCAGGATTCATTGATCATGTCAGCAATGGCAGATAAGGCCATTTTATATCCATAATGGCCAAATCCTGAAATCCGGCCCGTTGCAACATCCGCTATCAAAGAGTTATGGCGGAATGCTTCTCTTTTATACACATTGGACAGATGAATCTCAACGATGGGACAGGGCATTAACAGCAGCGCATCCCTCAACGCAATGCTGGTATGGGTTAATGCCCCCGGATTAATGATGATACCGGCGATGTTCTCGTCAAAACCCTGGTGAATCCGGTCAAGGATTGCCCCTTCATGGTTGGACTGGAAAAAATCAAGCTCAAGTCCTAGTGGCAGGGCCTGCTGAACAAGATCTGCATTGATCTGATCAAGGCTGACAGATCCATATATCTGAGGCTCTCTTTTTCCCAGCATATTCAAATTGGGACCGTTAATGACCTGTATTTTCTTTATTACCTGCATGATTTTTCCCGTCAGATTCAGCCCTGTGCAGCCGCCTTGAAACCCAGTTCAAACGCATGTAAATTCATATCCAGAAAAGACTTTTTTGTCCTTCTTTTAATGGCTTCTATTACATTTTCTTTTGTAAATCCAAGGCCGCCGGACTGAACCAGGGCGCCCAGAAGAACGATATTCACACTCATCGGGGTGCCCGCCTCTTTGGCCAGTTTCATTGCATCAATGGCAATAAGACTGGCACACTTGGATTTGATCAGTTGCTTAATGGTTTCAACTTCCGGGTAAACCCCCTTGCCAATGGATACGGTAAACGGTGGCAGGGTCGCCGTATTGGTAATCACTTTTGTATCCTTGCTGCATCTGTTTAAAGCCCTTAATGTTTCAGCCGGCTCAAACCCCAGTAGTATATCTGCTTCACCATCTGAAATAATCGAACTTGTCGCTTCCCCAAAAACAATGGCAGATTCAACAACACCGCCACGCTGAGCCATTCCATGTATTTCACTCATCTGGACGGACACACCTGAAATCAGTGCAGCCTCCCCCAGAACCTTGGATGCCAGAAGATTGCCCTGGCCTCCCACAGCTACCATGATCAGTCTGGTTGTTTCCATTCTTATATCATCCTCTTTTTAAAGTTTATTTTTTTATTGGTGTGATCGCATTTTCAGGGCATATCTGTGCACATACGGCACACCCCACACAGGTATCTGCATCAATTTTAACTCTTCCGTCTTCAATGTAGAAGGATGGACAGGCAATGGAGTTGACACAATCTCTGTGATCAACACACTTGTCAGACACTTTAAATGTCCTTGATGTTAACATTTTCAGGCTCTTTGCGTACAATGCACACGGCTCCTGGGACAGGATAACGGAGACACCTTTGTATTCCAGGGCTTCCCGGATGGTTTCAATGCTCTTTTTGACCTTAAACGGCTTGATAACGGAAACGTGTTTCACCCCTAAGGCTTTGACAAGATTTTCAATATTGATACGGCCAAAACCATCCAGGCCCATTCTTTCCATGTCCACACCCGGATGGGGCTGATGTCCCGTCATTGCCGTGATACCGTTCTCAAGAATAACCAGGGTGAAATTATGGTTGTTAAATACGGCGTTCACAAGCCCTGTGATACCTGAATGAAAAAAGGTGGAATCCCCGATAAAGGAAACCACTTTCTGGTCCGTGGCCTTGCTGAATCCACAGGATGTGCTGACGGAAGAGCCCATGCAGATAACAAAATCACCCATATTCAAGGGCGGTAAAAAGCCCAGGGTGTAGCATCCGATATCCGTGGGGCAGATGATATCCATATCCTGGGCTGCCTGTTTTACCTCGTAAAACGTTGCCCTGTGGGAACACCCGGAACAAAGGTTTGGCGGCCGCATTGGAATCTCGGGAATATGCTCGGAAGACACTTTTTTCTTAGGTGTATAGTCAACGCCAAAGTAATCGGCAACCTTTTCCCGCACCATGGCAGGATCATATTCATAAAGACGGGAAAAAAGGGTTTCTGATTTGCCATTGATGGGAATCATCAGTCCTGCTTCCTGGGCAAAGGCTTTTACAGCCTCTTCCATAAAGGCTTCTCCCTCTTCAATCACCAGCACTTTTTCACACTCTTTTAAAAAATTTTTGATCAACTCTGACGGCATGGGATTTGAAAACCCGAGACGCAAAATTTTGGTATTCTTTTCAATGCCAAGATCTTTTACCGCATCCAGAGCATAATGGAAACTCACACCATTGGTGATGATACCAAACTTTCCCGATCCTTTGACCAGGTTAAATTCAGATGTTTCACTGATCTTTCCGGCCTTGGCCATTTTGTCCAGCAACTTGACATGCAGCTGTCTTGAAACAGCAGGAACGGTCACACACCTGAACGGTTCCCGGATAAATTTTCCACTGGTTTGCCGTGGCGTGATATCACCAAAGGTCACAAAGGCATTGGAATGATTGATCCGTGTAGTGGTTCGAAGCAGGACCGGCTGTTTCAACTCCTCTGACAGATCAAATGCATATCTCATCATCTCTTTGGCTTCGGGCACTGAAGACGGCTCCAGCATGGGCAGATTGCCAAATTTGGCATAATACCGGTTATCCTGCTCATTCTGGCTTGAAAACATGGACGGATCATCTGCCGAAAGGATGACCATGCCGCCTGTAACCCCAACATATGCCAGGGTCATTAAAGGGTCGGCCGCTACATTTAACCCGACATGTTTCATCATGCAGAATGTGCGAAGCCCTGAGTTGGCAGCAGCTGCCGCCACTTCCAAAGCCACTTTCTCATTGGTGCTGTATTCAAAATAAAGATCGGATTCCTGGGACATTTTAAACAGATTCAGCGATATTTCTGAAGAGGGCGTGCCAGGATAGGTTGTAGCAAATGCCACACCCGCCTCGATCGCACCTCTTGCAATGGCTTCATTCCCCAGAAGCATAATTTGTTTACCCGGGCTGTCATTTAATAATTTGTGCATATGATCTCCTTCTATTAATGGCAATTTACTGGCATTATGAATATAATCTTTCTGCATCCTCAACAGATGCTGCATATCCTTTGAATCCGTCAAGATCTTCGCATGAACCAATGGAAGCAGATGCAAAAAATCCCTCCACCATTGTTTTTTCACCATGCTTGATAAGACCCATGAAAAGTATCGGGACAAGGCTGATATTGCCTTTTCCGTTTTTCACGGCAAATTCATAGGGGTCCTTTGTATTGTAAACGGCATACAACTCTTTTTGCACCGGCATCAGCTGAACGATCTGAGGAGTGTGGTAATGGTCATGGGGTTGTTCGTAGCCCTGATTACACATAATTAACACCTTTCATTAACCTTTTTTAGTCATTGTCAAATCATATGGTTTAAAACAACACCATATATGATCTGGACCTAGCTTTATTATAGCCATCTTATGGCTGTTTGTTATGAATCTTTATAATAAATCTTCTGATCTTTGCAAGGAAAACGTTTCATTTTATTCATATTCTCTCTTTTTAATCGTTTTTATCAAATTTTGCGTCCCCTGTAATTGATGGTACAAATTTGATTATTTCCGCTTTTCCCTCAGTTGTTGTTTTGTGAAAGGATAGACTGAATTACAGTGGTGGCAGCGCACTTCCACGGGAAATGGACCTTTTTTCAACATATCCTTTTTTTCTTTTTCGGGAAGATTTTTCAAATACCCTTCCATTCTGTCCCGTGAACACCGGCAAAAAAATTCCACCCGGCTATTATCCAGAATCTGCGGTTCAAGGCGTAAAAACGATTCCCGGATAATCTGTTCAGGCAAATGCCCCGTGGCAAACAATTCACCCAGAGAATCAATGCCCTGAATCATTCTTTCAGCTTCAATCACCTTTGACGGATCTGCACCCGGAAGGGCCTGGAGGAAGATCCCCCCTGCCCCTGTAACCGCTTCTTTATCATTAAAAAAAACGCTTAATTTAAAACCCGTGGGAAGCTGTTCTGATACTAAAAAATAATTGGCCAGATCTTCTGCAATGGATCCATGCTCCAGGGCAACCTGCCCGGAATAGGGGGCAGCCGTATTATCCAGGTATCTTGTTATTGTCAGAAAACCGGCACCATACAGGGTTGATAAATATTTAATCTTTTCTGTGTTTTTTATGTTGATCTGTCGGGTTTTAAGATATCCCCTGACCTCTCCAAACACATTTGATTCAACATCAAGCCCTTTTATGGGTCCTGAACATTGAATATTCATGCTGATCCTGTCTTTTTTCCCTTTAAGCGTTGAGCACAGAAGACCTGCTGCAATATATCCCTGTCCCAGAATCAGGGTTTCCAGAGGACCTAACTCATGGTTTGCCCTCATTTCATTCACCATCCGTGTGGAATGGACAATTGCCCCGCGTATCGTCTTATCTGCCATCATAAACCTGAAAACCCTGTCTTTTGCGGCAGCCTTAAATTGCGCTTTTACATTTCCATTAAAAATATCTCGTTTAATCATGTTTCATCTGCTTTCCCTGTTATTGTGTGATTTTCCTGTCAAAGCTTCTAAGCTGGATAGCTTCGGCAAGATGGTGACGTTCAATTTGCATTGCATTTTCAAGATCTGCGATGGTTCGTCCCACCCTGATGACGGAATGGCAGGCCCGGGCAGAAAATCCCAAAACGTCAACGGCCTGCCTGAGTATCCGTTCACAGTCAACGGACAGATGACAGAACGCTTTCAAGTGTCGGCTGTGCATCCGGGCATTATTAAATATCATTTTTTTCTCGAGTCTTTTTTCCTGTATCTTCCGGGCTTTATTAACCCTTTTTCGTATTTGGGAAGACCCCTCGCCCCTGTTGTCCAGGGCAAGATCTTTATACCCAACCCTGGGGACTTCAATCTGGATATCAATCCTGTCCAGAAGCGGACCTGAAATCTTTGACCGGTATCTTTGAATCTGGGGCTGGGTACAGGTGCACGTACCCAGAGGATCTGACAAAAACCCGCAGGGACATGGATTCATGGCCGCCACCAGCATAAACTGGGCCGGAAAAACGGCTTTTATGCCGGCCCTTGAAATGGAGACCTTTCC
>Ga0180007_10004932_pt1 | contig 13877 bp, 7 predicted proteins | sample MM_PC_MetaG_FD_121122 | JGI IMG/M metagenome (GOLD analysis project Ga0180007, IMG submission 121122) | Groundwater microbial communities from the Aspo Hard Rock Laboratory (HRL) deep subsurface site, Sweden - MM_PC_MetaG | ecosystem: Environmental > Aquatic > Deep subsurface > Groundwater... | reverse complement strand
TTGCCTGGCTTAAGTCCAGGTCCGGCAGCACAAGCTTCTTGCCCGGAGCAGGTATAAAAAATCCAGGGCTGATTCCGTCATGGACCACACTCAGTTTGTTGTGAAATTCCTTGGGAAACTGGGCTTTTTGCCATTGGGTGGGGCAGATGCCGTGGTCGCAGGCAGCCAGGTCGGACAGGATGGACAGATTTTTATTGCGTATTTCCATGCGGGTGCCATGGCCGGCCGGGCCTTTCCTGCCGAAATTGGTGTTGGGACTTTCGGCATCATAGTACCATTCAAAATACCCTAGAAAAGGGACTTCCGGAAAGATATCTTTGATGTAAAAAGTGCTGCCCCATCCCGAGTGGCCGATGATCAAATCCGGCATGAACTGCTGCTTTCTCAAATCGAACAAGACCCTGGCCACGGCGGCCGCCTTTGAATGAAGGGCGGTAAAATTTTTCAAAGGCGGCGACGAGATGTCTTCGGGGAGTTCTTCTTCCTGAAAAATGATTTTTTTCACTCCGACAATTTCCCATTCTTCCCTGGGATTTGCCGTTATAAACATAACTTGGTTTTTCGGATTTTTCCCTAAAAATTCAGCCAGAGACCTGAATTGCGCCGGGAAATTGGGATGGATAAAAACAAAGTGCAACTTACCGCTCCTGTAAAGAAAAACTCAAGGTATTCACAAAGGGGTCTAAAAGATAGTCCAGAATCGTCCGTTTTCCAATGTGGATATAGGCCAGAAGAACCATGCCCGGATAGAGGCGGTATTTTTGATCGCCTGCCTGGAAATAGCTTTTTTCCGATTCAATTAAAATATTGTAAAATGTTCTTCCCTGGGGATCGGTAAAGGTATCCGGGCTGATGTTCAGAACCCGGCCTTCCAGTTTTTTAAATTTATTGGCATCCTTGTTGGGCAGCTGAAGGTAAACCATCTGGTCCTTTGTAATATAACCGATATCGGAAATGTTCAGGTGGGCTTCAATGAGGAGGCGCTCTTCGGAGGGGACAATGTCAGCGATGGTATCGCCCGGCTTAACAACGCCTCCCCGGGTCACAAGATATAATTTTTTAACCACCCCGTTTATGGGAGAGCGGATAATCGTTCTTTCAAGACTGTCTTCAAATTTTTTGACCCGGACGGAAAACTCTTTGAGCTCCTGGGTGGAGTCTTTGAGTTTTTCCGTTGTTTCTTCTTTAAATTTATGGATGGTTTCTTTGAGTTTTTCCTGTGTTTCTGTTAAGGCGTGCATGGCTTCTTTCAGGGAAGACTCGTCATTGAGGATCTGCCCTTCGGTTTCCTTTTTCCGGCGCAGGATTTCAATATGTTTGATCCGGGTGGTTAAATTGTCATTGAGCAGTTCCTGACTTAAGGTGAGTTCTTCTTCAAGAAGGGGGAGGCGCTCCCGCTTGTTTTGGAGCTGGGACTGGACCGTTTTGATGCGTTGCTCTGCCTGGTAAATAACGGTTTGTAATTTGTTGACCGTACTTTGGTAGCTGTTTTTATGGGCTTCGAACAGGGCATTGGCTTCTTTCACGAGCAACGGCAGATTTTCCAGGATTTCTTTGGGAAAGCCGATGCGATCTTCGCCCCTCAACTGGGCTTCATACCGAAGCACATCCACACGAAGGGAATCCATCCGCATCTCCAGTTCATCCAGGCTTGCAAAGTTTCGCACCTGCTCCAGTTCCACCAGGGGCTGGTCGGCAATAACGTGGTCTCCCTCCCGTATCTTAATTTCCCGGATGATCCCGCCTTCAAAATGCTGTACGCGTTTGATCTTTCCGCTGGGCACAACTTCCCCTTGGGCCATGCTGACAATATCAAGGGTTCCCTTATACGCCCAGAAAAAGAAGGCCACACACATGAACACCAATAACAAAAAGAACAAATGGGTGACCCTTGATATCTGTGTTTTTTTATGGTCGGTCATGACACTTTTTGTCCAGTATGGGGCATGATGACTTTATGGGTCAGTTCCGGCATGGGTTTTTTGTCCAGGTTAAGGAGAAGGGATGCGCCTTTTAAGATGTTGGGATCATTTGAAAAAACAATGATGGATTTTCCGGATTTGGCCAGGGTATTCATGACGTTATAAACAGCGGCCACTCCTTTTGCATCCATTGCATCCGTGGGTTCATCCAGCACAACCAGGTTGCCGTTGCCTGCAAGGCCCCGTGCCAGGGAAAGGCGTCTTCTGATTCCCGGGGGGAAATTTTTCTCATTGTTGGTCACAAGGGTGTCCAGTCCATTGGGTGTCTTGTCCAGAAAGGATTTTAAATCGGTTTTCCTTAGAATTTCGTTTAGGCCGGCATCATCCAGATCAGGGTTCAGTAAAAGGATGTTGTCCCTGAGGGACCCGTTGATAAAGCTGGGTTCCTGGGGCATATATATGATTTGTTTTCGCCACCAGGCCGGTGCCATTTGCAGAATATTTACTCCGTCGGCCAGTATTTTTCCCCGCCGGGGTTCCAGCAGATTTGTGATCAGTTTGGCAAGGGTTGTCTTGCCGGTGCCGTTTTCACCAAAAACCGCCATTACATTCCCGGGTGCCAGGCGAAGGGTGAGGGATTCAAACAAAGGACCGCTGGTATTGGGGTAGGAGAAACCCAGATCCTGGAATTCTATCTGTCCCTGATAGGTTTTCAAGGCAGATCCTGTGGATGGTTCAAGGGGGATAAGTTTGAGAACTGCAAGGTCTTTAAAGGCCTGTTTTGCTTTGTTTAGGGAAAAGGCGGTCTGTACCAGCTTTGTGGTGTTTTGATACGCTTTTCCGCAAAGGATATTGGCACCGATCAACGCGCCCACGGACAAGTCTCCCTGAACCACGAGAACGGCTCCGGCAGCATAGAGGAAAACACTGGTCAGGGAGCTGCCGGTCATGGTCATGGTCTGGGATAACTCTTTGTAATCGGTCAGTTTATTCTTCAGGCGGCTGATGGCGGAGAGCTGGGTCTCCCATTTTTTAAATAGAAAAGAGGCCCCGACAAAAGCCCTGACCGTTTCCAAGGCATTGACTGCAGAAGAATTCAAATTTCTGTGCTCAGACAATGATTGAATCAGTAGTTCGGAATTTTTTTGGGATTTTAAAATGGCCAGCCATCCGAAAAAAAGGGCTAGGAAAATACCCAAAAGTGTAATTCCTGACAGCACAGGGCTTAACAGGTAGATAACGCCGATAAAGATCAAAGAAAACGGGGCATCCAGAACAGTTGTCATTGCCTGGGCATCATAGCTTTGCTGGATGGTCTGAACCTGGTTGAGCGCTTCATGAAGTCTTGGTTTTGATAATTGATCCAAAGGTTCTGCCTTGGCACGGCTGACAATAGAAAGAATATCACGGGAGAGTCGGTCATTGGGTTCCTGGTTGATGGCGGTGGCCATTTTTGTCCGGACAATTCTGAAGCAAAATTGGAGGATAACGGCAATCAGCATCCCAATGGTAAGCGTGATCAGGGTGCCGTGAAATCCATAGCTGACATACCTGTTTAATATCTGGATGACATACAAAGGCATTGCAAGTGTCAGCAGGGTGGTCAGAAAAGTGGCTGCCAGGATTTCTACCGCCAGAATGGGCCGGTGAAATAATCTTCTGATCAGTTCTTTCATAACCGGGGGCTGAACTTTGTAACACCAGGATTGAAAAGGCTATTGGGCAAGTAAATCAATGTTCATTCGCCCCATGGAAAACAAAAGGTTAAACGCTGCATTCTTTGTATCTTCCCTGGCGGCGATTGCATTTCCCTGGGCATTGATATAATTAACCTCACCGTTCAACACATCCAAAAGGGAGCGGGTTCCCATTTTACGCTCTTTTTTAGCCAGTTCCAAAAAATTTTTCAGGATATCCGCCTGCTGATCCAGCAGTTCATTCCTTTGGGTCAGGGTCATCAACAATTCCCAGCTGTTTCTCACCTGTTCCGTCACCATTTTTTTTGCATACCCCAGGTGGGTGGCGGCAGCATTGTTATTGGCCAGGGCCGCCCTGACCGCTGCCTGGTCACTGCCGCCGCTGTAAAGATTATAGGAAAATTCAACACCGGCGGAATAATCCCTCCGGTATCCCGCCTGGCCGTCATTGTCATGGGCATTGATGGCTTCTCCATAAAGGCTGAGAGTGGGACAATAGCTGGATTTGGAAATTTTGAACTCTTTTTGTGTGACAGTCACATCATAGGTTGTGATTTTGATTTCCGGATTGTGTTCCATGGCAGTGGCAATGGCATTTTCAAGATTGTCCGGGATAAACGAATCTGGGTTTGCAATTTCCCTGAACATCTCAATTTCGTCAGCAGTGGGATAATGGTAAAAAATAGAGTGAAATTTATTTTTTGCCATTTCAAGTTCTCCTGCGGCCTCCACCCGGACCGCCATGGCGCCTGCCAGTTGCGATTTTGCCTGGAGGACATCGGAACTGAGCCCGGCCCCTTTTTTGACAAGGGCTTTTTCTATGCCGGTGACTTCTTTAATCCGGTCTTCGGAGCGGGTTGCGATTTTCAGCCGTTCCCTGGCCCGGACAATATTAATATAGGCAACGATACCGTCACGGAGCATCTGCTGACTGATCGCATCAAGGCTGGCCTGGGCCTGCTCAAGAAATATCTGATCCCGGTCTATGGTGTGGGTGGTTTTGCCGAAATCGGTTATCAGCTGTGTGCCCCTCAGGGTGACACTGTGCCGGTCCTCTTCGGAATTTTTTACGCCGTATTGTTTTTCAATTTTTTCATAACCGGCGTCCCCATATAAATCAAGCCTTGGATAATACAGACCCTGGCTTTGACGCAACCGTGCCTGTGCACTTTCAACCCTGTGGCGAAAGGTTTTTATTTCCTCATGGTTTTCAAGAAGCCCGGTCAGCAATTGCCGGATGTCCGGGTTAAATGCAGATGCTTCCGGTGATTTTGCCGTAGCCTGACCAAAGGCGGCAAGTGAAAAAAGAAAGGTAAATAAAAGGATTAACATGCTGCGGCAGATATAAGGATACATTTTATCTCCTTTTACTGATTAAGATAGGATTATTTTTATTGCATTCATGTCCGGATCTGCCTATCATAATCATTAATTGCTCGGGTTTGTCAAGGGCAAAAAAAAGGGTTCAAAAAAGATTGTCCGGATGACTGACATTTTTTTGGAGGTCAAAACAACGTGAAGACGATTTTGACGATGATTTCATATCTGTTTAAAAAAATTCGGCACATACAGTGGACCGTGGTGGCGGCCGGTTTTATTATTACCCTGGTCATTGCCGGTTTCTATGTCTTCAAGCCTTCCTATCTTCAATTGATGGAAAACAAGCTATATGATGTGTTTTTAACCAAGACCCGGATGAAAGGTTCCCCCAGCACGGTTGCCATTGTCGATATCGACGAATACAGTATCGACCGCTTTGGTCAGTGGCCCTGGCCGCGGTATCGTGTGGCCCTGCTGTTGAAAAAAATTCAATTGTCCGGTGCCCTGGCAGTGGGCAATGATATTTTGTTTGGCGAACCAGACGGGACTTCTCCTGTGGTGATGCAAAAAATGCTTAAGCGGGACCTTGAGATTGACCTTAAGTTTAACGGGCTGCCAAAGGAGCTGATGGACAATGACCAGTTGCTGGCAGATGTTTTGAATACCGGTCCCTTTGTTCTGGGGTATTCTTTTGTTTTCCAGGAAGGGGGGCTGTCTGTTCCGGCTGCGACAACCCTGCCTTTTTTTAAAGCCGCCCTGGTTCGTGGCGCAGGTGCGAAACAGGGAAGGGATTATTTGACAAAGGCGGTACGGGTAATTCCGCCCTTGCCCGAGCTTCTAAAACAAGCCGCCCATGCCGGATTTATGAATACCCTCACAGACAGGGACGGTGTCCTGCGGCGGGTGCCCCTGATGATTTCCTGGGAAGAAAAAATATATCCCCATCTGTCCCTTGCCACCCTTTTGACAGCCTTGGCGGGTAGGATTGCCGATCCTGTTGTCAAGGTGACCCGGGGGGGGGTCGAATCCATTAGCGTCGGAAAGACCATTATCCCTCTGGAAGCCAATGGGTCCATGCTTATCAATTACAAAGGTCCCAGTCGTACCTTTCCCTATATTTCGGCAGGACATGTGCTGGAAGACAAGGTTGGCCCGAAGGCACTTGAAAATAAAGTGGTGTTTTTAGGGTCCTCTGCCGCAGGCCTTATGGATATAAGGGTTTCTCCTATGGATGAGGTTTTCCCCGGGGTGGAGGTCAATGCCACCATTGTGGACAATATTTTAAACCAGGAGTTTATCCAAAGACCGGATTGGGTTCCGGGGCTTGAGCTTGTATCAATCTTTTTATGGGGGATTGGCGCCACTCTTTTGATCGGTTGGGCCGGTTCCTGGCTGACCTTGCCCGTGGCAGCAGCCTTGGGTGCGGGTGCCTGGTATGGGGGAATATGGTCTTTAAAAACCTATCATATCTGGGTTTCACCCTTCTTTCCTCTATTGGTGCTGGGGGCAAATTTTTCCATTTTAAATTTGTTCAAATTCTGGTTTTCAGAACAGAAAAAACGGTTTTATCGGTCTGCCTTCAGCAAATATGTGTCCAAGGCGGTTGTGGATCAGATCAGCGATTCGCCTGAAAAGATGAGTCTTGACGGAGAAGAAAAACAAATCACGATTATGTTTGCCGATATCCGCGGTTTCACCACCCTGTCCGAAGGATTGTCGCCCACACAGGTGACCGAGCTGCTCCATGATTATTTCACCCCGGTAACCCATAGTATTATCAAAAATAACGGCACCCTGGATAAGTTCATCGGCGATGCGGTCATGTGTTTTTGGAATGCCCCCCTTGATGTGAAGGATCACCAGCAGCTGGCGGTGAAAACCGGCTTTGAGATGCTGGCCTCCCTTGTGGAGCTCAACCGGGAGTTTATCGATAAGTATGGCGTTGAAATAGATATCGGCATAGGTATCCATTCCGGGAAATGCCGGGTGGGAAACATGGGGTCGGATGATTTGTTCGACTATACCATTATCGGGGACAATGTAAACCTGACATCCCGGCTGGAGGGTCTGACCAAATTTTACGGGGTTAAAATGATTGTCTCGGGTGCCATGAAAGAAACAGTATCCGCTCCCATGCGGTTCCAGGAGCTTGACCGGGTTCGGGTTAAGGGAAAAACAAAACCGGTTGAAATCTATACCATCTATCAGCCGTCTGCCGAAGAAAAAGATGTCCTGGAAACCCAATTGCAGGCATATGAAAGAGCACTTGCAGCTTATAAGGCCCAAGACTTTGATAAGGCCCATGGCATTTTTCAAGCCCTTTGTGATCAATATCCCGACACAAAGATCAATGGGATTTACCGGGAACGCTGTGCCTTTTTCATGGAAACTCCGCCCGGGCCTGATTGGGACGGGGTCTTTACCCATAAAACCAAGTAACAAGACTCGGGCGGTTTTAGCCTGTTTTCATCTCAATGATATTGTTTGCAGCCATGGATTTCAGGTTTACGCCAACCCTGAGGGCTTTTAACCCCCGAACATCGGGAAGGTCATCCAATTCCAGCATTTCAAGGTCATTGTCCAGCTTGCCTGCCCCCACCAGAAACTCCATATGCTGTCTGATTTTTTTTCCTTCCGAGGGATTGGAATACACCACAGCGATTCTTCCGGGCTGGGTGAGCCGCTCGCCTGTTCCCTTTATCAGGGCTTTGTCCAGGCGGGATTTTATGATTTCCTGGCGGACATCATAGGCCCCGTCCACATCAAAGCGCTTTTCATCAAACCGGAACCGGATGGACAGGGGGGTGTGATTGACCAGAATAAGGTGGCAGGTGTCCAGGGGCACCTTTAGCCCGGGTTGGATTTTTTTGGTCTGCCAGGCCAGGCCGCAGGCGAGCATTAATTGCCACAGGGTCATGTCCTGGACATGAAAATCGGCAAGTCTCTGGCGTTCAACCATGGAGGCGCCGATATACATCATATAATCCACACCGTCGGTCTGGCGTTTTTCAAAATAATGGGGAAAATCCTTTTGGATCAGAGCATCCTCCTGTTCCAAAAATCCGGAAAGCGCATGGTTCAGTCGCGAAACACTCTCTTCATAGTCTTTCCTTTTGTTGTAGATCATGCCGGCAACCGGATCCAGGGCGGCGTTGTAACGGTCTATCTGCCGGGCAATATCCGGCCCCAGCCCCGCAAGTTCTTCAAAGGTGGAAAAAACGTCTTTGTTCAGAAGTGAGAAGACCGAATTTTCGTCACTGGAGTTAACCCCAGAGGCGATTTCCTGTATTTTGGCGCGAATTCTAAATGCATATTCCTGTAAAATCGGCCAGGGCCTTATTTTTGAAGCTGCTTCCATGATCCCAAGGGCCAGGCGGAGCTGATCGGTCAGGTCCTGCTGGATTCCCTGGTTCCGGGCCAGAGAGGATCCCCGGATATCGGATTGTCCGAAAAAGGGAACAACCTCCTTAAAAATAATGGGTTCCATTCCCGAGGTGGCAATACCCTGTCGGAGACGTTCCATGTGCCGGATGGCCGCCTGCTCAAACCGCCATTCCACAGAAGGATGAACTGCGGTGCATTTTTCCTTGATAATGGATTGAACGTGCTTGTTCACTTCATCCAGCCCCCTTTTCAATGCCACGGAAAAGATAGGGGTGACCTGTTCCAATAACATGGCATCAATGGGGCCCAGTTCATTGGGGGTGGTGGTAAAAACTTCCAGGATTCCGATGACCTTTCCCTGGTAGGACAAGGGCGATAGCAGCATGGAGCGGATGCCAGCCGCAACAGCCTGCTGTTCGGCCGGAACCAGATCTTTTTTTTGGGAAAGATCCGGTACCCTGAATACGCTTGAATTTTCAGCTGCCGTCATCCAGACCGATCCTTGTAACGCATCCAGGTGAAGATGGTGGGAATTGGAAAAAAGGCAGTTGATGGCGGAATTGCAGTCATTTTTGATGATCATCACCTGATCCCCCTGGAGGGCACCGAGTCCAACGGCGATTTCCGGTCGCTGAAACAATACCTGGAGTCTGGATTCAAGATGTTTAATGCCTTCGGCAGAAAAAATGGCGTGCTGGTCTATCAAATCCCTTTCAAGGGCGGAGATCACTTCGGATTGGGTTATATCCAGGGCCCGGACAATGGTAAAGCCTGTAAATTCAAATTGGTTTAAATCAATGTATCTGGCCAGGATATCCATGTCCGTAAGATGGTTTGTGATCTGCTCCCGGTCTTGTTCAGACAGGTTTTTAGGGCTGCCAAGGGGGGTTATCCTGACAAATTGAAAATCTGCGGTTACCCCGAAATAACGGGCAAGCCCGGTTTTTTCATCGGTGATTGTTTTAATGTCAACGCTCTCGGGCTGGCGGCAATTGAATCCGTATATCCGTTCCAAGATGAGAAAATAGATCTTCAAAAGTTTTTTTGATATTTCGGTTTCAATATTTTTTCTCAGGGGGGCCTTGAAAAAATTGTCCCTGTCAAGGAAAAGACGCTGGAATTCAGGGGTTACAAAAAAAGGCTCAAAGGTGCAGGGCGTTAAGGCTCCCATGATCTCTTTGTTAAAGGAGGCCGCGGGAAAGACGGGACTCATCAGGGGGCTGATGATGTCATGGTACTGGGAGAGGACGCCAGCATCCTTTATGGCACCCTGGATTTGGGGAATTTGGTTGATTTTCTCGGTCAATTCCCGAAACATGGACCGCATATGGGCGCAGCGGGGCACCAGATTTTTTTCCCAGAATGCCAGCAGCGGATCAAGGCTGACAGCTGATTTTATTGAATGGGCTGGGGCAGTGTTGTTTCCCATGGCCTCCCTCCTTAGATAATGTATTCGACTACAATAAGCAGTTGAAAAAACATTGTCAATGCAGTGGTGCGTAAACCAGGCAGTGAACCCTTTGATATTGGCGTTATAGGAAGGTCGTATTTTATGGGGGCGGTGGGTCTGCCCGTCTGCGGGCACCTGTTAAAGCCGACCTTTTTTCAGATTTTTATACCCTTCCAGAGAGATCTTTTTTTCATCGCATTTGGCTTTGATAATCGTGGCGGCGGCCAAGTTTAATTGTTTTTGTCGGTCATTCACCCTTACATTGAACCCGCAATTAAACGGCCCCAGCCGGATGGTATTTTCGATTCCGTCATAGGTGTCATAGATACGGGTGTAGGGATGGGCAAAGAGCCATCGAAGCTGGAGCGTGGTGACGGCCTGTTCCGAAAGAATGTCCATGAATCCTTCCAGGTCTTTAAGGTCCTGTTCGATGAGGTTGTTCCAGCCCAGGATCACATTGGCGTTGACCCTGAAGCCGCTTTTCATGCAGAATTCAAGGGTTTCAATCACCTCATCCATCTGGGTTCCCTTGTTTAAATATTTCCACATGCGGTCAGAGGGGAACTCAATGCCAAATCCCAGGGTGGTGGACGGGATTTGGCCGTTAAGTTGGCGAACCACCTGTTTTAACGCCCTTGTCTCTGCTTTTGCCGCCCGCATGAAATATCGGTATTCCATGGTGTCGTTTTTGGGCAGATTGGGAAGGATCTGCCGGATGTGCTCCGGGGTGATGGAGCCTGTATTGAGCCGGACGATTTTATGACCGGGAAAATTTATGTCCGCAAATTCAAGGTTGATGTGTTTTCTTTTTCGGAAGTGTTCCATGCTGTGCTGGGCAATGGAGCAGAAGGGACATTTTTTCCAATAGCATAAATTTTCCAGGGTATAGGAAAAATAAATCCGGCTGTCCCGGGATATTTTTTTCGGGATCTCAAGTTTCCAGGTTCCGGAAAATTCCGGCACATTAAAAAGGCGTTCCATGGACTGGCCCGTGAGGGTCAGGTTAGGGGGCAATGGTTTTTCCACCCTGAAATGGACAGATTGCCAGCCCTCTTGGCCCGTACACCTCTCGGAGGCCACAGGCCCGCCCACCATAAAGTCGATATCCGGATATTGGACGGCCCAGACGTAGGCCTGGTAGAGATGGTTGACGTAACTTGCGCTTACATATACGTGGCCTTTCTGTATGGGCAACGCCAGCTCCCCGTATCCCTCTTGATCATACCATTTATCGCAGTCTTCTTCATGTTCCATCCACAAAAAATCCCCTTTGTTCCTGCACAGGTCAAAGGTATCTGAAAACCCGTTGCAAAGGTCGAACCAGCCGCTCTTCGTCTTGCCGTAAAATTGTATGAAAAGGGTATCGTTCATGTTGTGTATCCATCGTTGGTATGAAATTGAGGCGATTCTGTTTTTAGCTTTAAATTCTGAGAGTACACCAATCGATCTCCTTTGTCCCGAGGTTTGTTCTCTTTTATTAAGGGTTTGACAATCCATGCGGCTTGTCATAAAAAGAAGGAACCTGTGTGGTCTGATTTAATCAGTGTTTTAACCGGGAGTCGCGGCGGAAATAGTATGGAAATCGGTTTTATGATGGACAGTTTACGGCAGATTGATCCGATTTGGGAAACCACTGCCTATATCATGTACGAATGCAATCAGCGCGGACACTCGGTATACTTTATGGAGCCCCATGATATTTATATAAAAAAGAACAAAGTGGTTGCCAGAATGCGCAATATCACGGTTAAACCCGGTCTTTCCATTGCCCAATACTGGGAAGCATTGATTCGATGCCTGGACCAGGAAGAATTGATTTTTGAAACCGTAACAGACCTGGATGTGCTGTTTTTGCGAAAAGATCCACCCCTTATCTATGAGGTCATGGAGTTTTTAGGGCCTGTCAGCGACAAGGTTTTCATGATCAATAGCACCACAGGTCAGATCAATGGAAGCAGCAAGGCCTATATCTTAAATTTTCCGGAGATCATTCCTGAAACCCATGTGTCAAGGGACCCCAGGCGGTTGCGAAAAATCATAGATGATTTTGGCGGTGACATGGTGATAAAACCCCTGCACGGCCACGGGGGACACGGGGTGATCAAGGTCAGCAACCGGGAGCCGGAAAATCTCAATTCCCTGATCAACTATTATGTCCATTCGGCAAAGCCTTACCCGGAACGGACCCCCATAATGGTCCAGGAATATTTGAAAACCGTGAAAGAGGAGGGGGATGTCAGAATCCTGCTGCTCAACGGGGAGATTCTGGGTGCCATGGGCAGAAAATCAGTTTCCGGTGATTTTAGAACCAATGTCCATGCCGGTGCCAGGGCTTTTAAACATGTGATCACCCCGGCCCAAAACTATATTTGTGAAAAAATAAAACCCAAATTAATTGCCGACGGCCTTTATTTTGTGGGGATTGACGTGATAGGCGATAAGCTGGTTGAAGTAAATTGCGTCAGCCCGGGAGGGGTTCCCCGGATCAACCTGTTTGATGGTGTCAGACTTGAGTCAACCATAGTGGATTTTATCGAGGAGAAAATAAGTGAATCAAAACAGAGGAAAAATGGGGAATTGGTCAGAGTGGCGGGCTGAATTCTGTTTTTTGTTTCTGGCAGTTGCACTGATTGCCTTTACAGGGCTTTACGGGTGTCAGAAGTCAAAAAATCCAGCGCTTTTGAACATCGGTCTTCCCGAAGAACCCCAATCCTTGAATCTCTGGTTGGGCACCGACGCCAATTCCCGCAAGATTTTAACCCAGATCTATCAACCCCTCTACCATCACCATCCGGAAACCCTTGAGATTATCCCCTGGCTTGCCAAGGACGAACCGGTGTTTGATCCAAAGACCCTGACCTATACGGTGAGGCTCAGGGATGCCAAATGGTCTGACGGGTCTGATTTTACCAGTGAAGATGTCCTGTTTACCAAGCAATTGTTTTTTGACTTTAAAATTCCCAAGTATTATAGCAACTGGAAGATCATACAAAAGATTGAGGCGCCTGATGCCCATACGGTTGTATTTTATCTCAAGGAACCGTCTGCCATTTTCATGTCCCGGGTAATGACAGCACCCATGGTGTCCAAAAAGGAATGGGAACCCATTGCCAAGGAAGCGCTGGCAAAGGAAAAACCCTTGCGCTCCCTTCAGGATCATTCCATTGAAAAACCACTTGGCACAGGGCCTTTTTCCTTGGTTGAGTATAAAAGCGGGGCCTATATCCACATGAAAAAAAATCCCTATTTTTTCGGCACCGGGCAGAAAATGGGAAATCACATATTGGGTCCCTATGTGGAAAGCCTTTTGTTCAGGATTTACGGCACCGCTGATGTGGCCATTCTTGCCCTCAAAAAAGGGGATATTGACTATTATTGGGGGGATATTCAACCGGGCTACATCAAGGACCTTAAGGAACAGGCCAATATAGATCTGTATTTTAATAAAAAGAGTGCCCTGTACTATATGGGATTTAATTTACGAAAACCCCCTTTTGACGACAAGGTTCTGCGCCAGGCCATTGCCACTATGGTTGATAAGGACTTTATCCTGACCCGGATTCTTCAGAATTATGGAACCCCCATGCATTCGGTTGTCCCTTCTGGCAATCACTTCTGGTATAATCCCAATGTCCGGAAATACGGACATGGAAAAACCCATGACGAGCGAATCAGATTGGCGTATGAAATGCTCAAAACGGCCGGGTATTCCTGGCAGACTCCGCCTGTGGATGAAAACAATAACATTGTCACCCCTTCGGATATTCGTCTGCCCTCGGGTGTTCCAATGGATAAATTTGTTATCCTGACACCGCCGGCCGACTATGACCCCAAGCGGGCCTTTGCAGGGACCATGATCCAGGAATGGCTCCGGGAACTGGGAATGTCTGCCTTTGCGCGGCCCATGTCCTTTAACTCTCTGCTGGATACGGTCAAGGGCAAACATGAGTTTGATGCCTTTGTCCTGGGTTATGGCCAGCTGGACCTTGATCCGGATTATCTGCGGACCTTTTTCGAGTCCAAAAATGACAAGCCCAGGGGCTGGAATATGAGCGGATACCGCAACCCGGAATTTGATACCATTGCCGATGAGCAGACGACCCT
>Ga0180007_10004931_pt1 | contig 13879 bp, 16 predicted proteins | sample MM_PC_MetaG_FD_121122 | JGI IMG/M metagenome (GOLD analysis project Ga0180007, IMG submission 121122) | Groundwater microbial communities from the Aspo Hard Rock Laboratory (HRL) deep subsurface site, Sweden - MM_PC_MetaG | ecosystem: Environmental > Aquatic > Deep subsurface > Groundwater... | reverse complement strand
GTATATAGGGTTTACCATTACTATATTTAACTCTATCTAGTTTCATTGGAGGATTGCCTCCCTGGGTAAATTGTGTCTAATTCTTTCTGAGAATATCCTGTCGGTGTAATATAAAGCCATCATGAGCGCATCTGCCCGATCAGGCGAAGGTAAAGAGAATAACCTCATCATATCATCCTTGCTGACTATTATCTTTTGACCATTACTTCTGTATTTATACATTATAGATAAGAGTTGTTCTTGTAAGAGATGATCGTTTATTATTTTGATATCACCCTTATCAAAAAAGTCCTTTAACCTGTAATATCCTACGGTGCGTTGGTTATAATAGTATTCGTTATCTGATACTCCATTGCCCTTGAATTTCTCTACCAAAGACTTCTGCTCACCTAAAATATCTACTACTCCACCACCTAACCCATCATCATCTACAGCCGTTATTTCTGGAAGAAACTCTCTTTTTAGTTCTAGAATCTTACCAGCTACCTCTGTTAGTGACTTTCCTTTCCAAGCGTGTTGGTAAATTTGGTTCCATTGTTTTATGTTCTGGGATTGTATGATAGTAAACACTGTTTCATTAGAACCGAACCTTGCCACATCAACAGCTAATATGCGCCTTTGTGTGCCTTCTTCGTAGAAACTAAGTTTGGGAGAGGCATCTACGGTATTAAAGTTAAGTAATAAGTTATCCCCAGCTTGGAGCGGTTCGCCTAACCATATATGTTTATAATCCTGTTCGTTTCTTAATTTACACTCCTCCGCTTCCACTTTCAGGGCATTAGTGCAAAAGGGGTTCTCATTAAAGTTAATATGTATATGTAAACAATCTTTCCTGCCAATAAATGTTGAGAATACTGGGTCATTGTGTACAAACCTATTCATTGTAAAGAATATCTTAGCGTTCTCTTTACGAATCGTAGGTATCAAAACATCTAGAGTATCCTTAGTGATTGCCTGTGATTCATCTATCCAAAGAACATCTATCCCTTCCATTCCCTGTATGTTGAATGCGCCCTGTTCCCTAAAACCTCTAAAATTGATTGGTGTCTTGGTTATACGATGGACTATCTTTGAGGTTTGGACTTCAAAGTAAAGATTGTATTTGTTTATAAGATCAGCCAGAATAGAGTATACTGATTCTGATATGCTTACTTGTGTTTCCCTGCCACATACTATACGCAAAGGTTTCTTCTCAGCTAAATAGAGTATAAGTCTACCTACTGCCTGTGACTTACCACCACCCCTTCCACCTTCAATAAGAAAATACCGATAGTCATTTATCTTAGTGATTATCGGTAAAAGTTTCTCTGGGATGCGTAGCATCTCCGGAAGTTCTAATCTATCCAATTTTTAGCTCCAAGTCTTGTCCACCTATCTTAGCAGTTGGCATCATTGTTACTTTTAACTCACCCTCTGTTTTCTCTGGTAAGTCTTTCTTACATAATTCTAGAGCTATCTTTATTTGGTTAGTTTCATTAAACTTATGGAAGTTGTCAGAAAGATATTTCCAACACTTATGGATAAGCTCAGGTTTGGTGTTCCTGTCTTCCTTATTTGCAGTATTCATAATTTAACGGGAGCGTAAATCAAAAGCCCCTTTTCTAAGTATATTTTATATATATTGTTGGACTTGCTTACGCCCCCAAATATAGTAAATCTTGTACTTCTTTTTTTAGATTATACCACATGTAGTGGTTTTTGTAAATAAGAGATAACAATATATAGTGGTGTGTGTTATAACTCTTTGCGGTTGCTACGCTTGCGGTTTGTCTTGCGGTGGTATTTATCCCAGTATTCTCTTAGGTGCTTAATATGGTGCTTATATTGACATACTATATCACCACAGGTTGCCTTTCTTTTTTTGGTTCTCTTTTTACAATAAGGGCATATTCTTATAAAATCTATTTCTATATCTATTCTTTTTAGGGTCATCTTACTAAATCAAAGACTCTTATATAATGCAAAGATTAAAGATTATCAAGAAAGTATTTATATATACCAACCACCATTTTCGTTTAATTGCGAAAGCCCCCATTAATATATTTATTACTATCCCAATAAAATATAAATCTTTTAAATACATCTTTCCCTCCTATCTTTGCATATCAAACTTCCCTAAATCTAACTGCACTTGGTTCTTATTTTCTTTGGCTTGTTTTTCTATTTCCTCTATCCAAGCTCCTAACCTTTTCATTAGGTTGCCTATCACCACCTCTCTTCCGTCTATATTGCATTTGGAGGCTTCTTCATAGAATTTCTTTGAGGCGTTCATATTACCTAACATTAAATATACCTGCGCCATGTTATATAATACCTTCCAGTCGTTAGGTTTTAGCTCATTGGCTTTATTTAAATTACCTATTGCTCCGTGGTAGTTCTGGTTAATAAAACAATACACAGCCCTGTTCTGCCATAAATAAAAGAAGTCCGGCTGTTCAAGGTAGGCCCACTCAATAGACCAGTACTCGCTTTTGTAGAATATAACGAATTTAGAAAGTAAGGTAGCATAATACACCCAAACGGCTAATGCTAGTGGTGGGTAGAACATTAATAATTTTGTAAGAGTGAACATAAGGCCTACATTACCCAAGTATATATACCTATTGCCTATGGTCTGGTTAAAAGTCACGAAGTTACACCACATAGCTATATTTATAGTAAACCATATTAAGCCTATATCCTTTGTCAAAAGGGTAGTTAAAGCTAAAACTACGCCTGTAAAGAAGAACTTGTCTATCTTATAAGACTCTTTATTAGTGTCCTTATTCACTCCATGAAGAAACATGTATTTATGATAAAATCCTAATCGGAAAACGGTTAAGCAATTTATAAAGTGGTAGCCGTATGTTTTAAGCGCTAATATAAGTTTATTAGGCCTTACTGTTAGGAGTTCCTTATTTGACTCAGTATTAAACTTTGAGTGCGGATCGGTCTTATTAAAAATCCTTATATGCTCCCTTAAAAGCCCTATAACAACTAAGAACGCCAGATACCAATACTTAGTGAACAAAAACATTAAAGGAAAGAATATCAAACTTGCCCCTGAAAAGTAAGTCCCAAACAGATAAGGCGCTATACTCCAATACGGGAATATCCACATCAATAAGGCGCAAATAGTATTTATCCCGTATTGTCTTCCGGATATCCATATAGAACATTGATTATTTACCGGGTTTACCGAGAATAATAAAGCAGTCACTAATGATATCTTATTACACCCAAAGGCTATGTAAATGAGTACACAAGTAACTATATGTACAGCAAGCGTTAAGCAATGGGCTAATTTAAAATCCTTATACTTCCTGCCGAATAAATGATACCAGAAATACATCCACCAGCCATTAGGTATCTTGACATCCTGATTAAAGACAGGAATATCGTCACATACCCCTCCAAAATAAATCGTCTTGTAATAAAAAAACAGGTTAACTAATATAATCAACAATATCCTTATTTGTATATCCAAAAGTCGCTCCTTCCTTCAGTGCTGTCTTCCTTGCCCCATTTATCGTCGAGGATTTTGTTTTCTTTCACAAACTCATCCAAGGCTTTTGAAATGTCAGGCATAATCACATCGTGTCCGCCCATAATCCCCCCGGTTTTCACTTTGGGCCACCAAGCTAATAAGTCCTTTTTTACGGGTTCATATTCATGGTCTCCGTCAATATAAACATAATCAAAGAATTCATCTGCAAAATCCTTCACCGCATCAAGAGAGTTTTTGTCCATGAATACCACATTGTCTTTATGTGGATAAAGATTAAAACGAGTTATATTTTTTAATAAGTTAGAATAGTCCTCTCCCTGAACAGGGCCTCCTGTAAAAATAGTTACATTATCCCAAGAGTCTACCAAGTATAATTTTATTTTATCACAGAACATACACATATATTTAGCGTTTATCCCCTCAAAAACCCCTATCTCAGCAACTATAAGTTGTTCTTTGTCCTTAAAGAGTTTAAGCGCCCTTGAAAATGAACTTCTAAGGTTACCAAGATCTATTGCTTCCGAACGAGCAATTATTGTAGCTTTTGATAAAAAAAGTTTAGGTATCTCATTCATAATCTTCTCCAAGTTTTAGGAAGTAAACAATTAGGTGAATATATCCTGACAAAAGTTATTATTGCCCTTATGAACCTTCCCCAATCTGATAAGTAACGCCAAAGTATTTTAGGTTGTATATTATATCTCCACACTGCCCAAGCCCTTAATTTGTCTAATTCTTTTATCGTCATACCTTTAGGGGCGTAAATCACCGCCGAGAGGTTTATTTTTGAGAAATCAAAGTCTTTAGGCATTTCACCTGACTCCATCATCATTTTAACTGCTTCAGAACCCGGAAGGGGCAGGAATGGCACGAAGTTAGCCCCGCGTATCCATTTAGACTTGCAAGCCCACTTGACGGTTTGAATTAACTCATCCCTTGTTTCACCGGGAAAGCCGATTATGAAATTCCCTACTGGCTTAAAACCGTGCTTATTAAGAAGCCTCAGCCCGTTTTCCACTTCTTCCTGTGTAAGTTGTTTGTTCATTAACTCCTGCCTCACCCTTGGTACTGCGCTTTCTATCCCTGTGCCGAATACTAACTCGTGCCGTGCTTTGACCATCAGTTCAAGCATCTCATCATCCAGACGATTAAGCCGCATACCAGTTGCAGTAAAATAAGAAAACGGATTACCCTTAGCAATCGTATACCGGCAGAAGTCTTTAACCAGTTTTGGAAGCATCGTATAGCCTTCATCGTTTATAATAAACCTTTCTACCCCGAATTCTTTATTTAAGTATTCTAATTCTCCCCAGATATGGTCTAAAGAACGGAGCCTTACTTTTGTGCCTAACTTTACACAAAACCTGCACTTAAACGGACAACCTCTTGAAAAGTGGACATTTATGGACTTATCCCCCACATTGACCTGCTTAAAGTACTTTCTAGGGTCTATTAAATCCCACGCAGGCATACCAAACTCCTCTATATTGGGATACTCTATTGACGGATTAGTGATAACTTTATCACCCTGACGCCAAATCATTCCTGTAACATCGCCCTCTATTTTCTTGCCTTTTAAGAACTCATCAAACTCTTTTATGGGTATTTCGGCTTCGCCTATAAAGGCGTAATCAGCTCTTCTAAAGTAGTTTAATGTATGCTCCGGGTTACCCGAACAATGCGGGCCTCCAAGTATAATCATAGGTTTATAAGTTAAGGATCTTATCTTCCACAATAAATCCTGAACCGAAGCCAACGCAGTAGAGAATACATTTATCCCCACTATATCAGGTTTGGTATAGTTTACATAATTAGCGGTCTTCCAATTATTCCACCCTTCAACTATGCAGTCTTTGATTTCTACTTCGTGTCCTAACTTGCGGATAGCGGTAGCCAAATATCCTAAACCAACGGGGGGTGATTCCACAAACATACGAATTGATTTCTTTGGAGGCGAAATAAGTAGATATTTCATTTATGCACCTCATAAATATAGTAAGTGTCATTATCCTCTTTTATTATCTTGATTAAAGTGTGGCATCTTTTAATATAATCTATTGCCGGGTAACCTAAGTGTTTCTCTGTTTCCCATAAGTCACTAAATACAAAATAGTGCAAGTCAAACTTCTTCATTGAAAGATTAGTCTGGCCGATTGCTTTAATCTCATCCGGTTCGTGGGGTATGACTACCACCCTTTTATGGCTTCTGTAAGCGATAGGATAAGCTATTAAACCCTCTACTAATATACCATCTTTAGGCAAGTGGTGAATTATGCGAGAAACCACTTTTGCCTTGATTTTGGGTTGAAATAGGCATAATACCCTATTCTTATAGAGAAATACGCCTAAAAACGCCCACAACCCATAAGGAAGCCATCTCAAATCCATTTGGGGAACTCCTTTGGCAAGAAAATAGCAGATTAGGGGGATGGCGATAATAGAGTTCCGCGGCAGGAACCTTTTAAGTAAAGAAGGATAAAGTAAGATTAAGGTCAATGCCACCAAGCGCCAGTCCGAAATCAACATACCCTTTATGGTAAAAAACAACGCCACAGGAATAAGAAAACCGAGAGGTTTATATAACCCGAACACCCCTCCTATTTTCTTGTGCCAATTTTTGAAGTCGTAGCCTAATTCTTTCTTGCCATAATAAGAATAGTTCCAAGAGAAGTAAAGTGGGCTGATTAACTGTCTAAAAGTTACATTTCTTACGGGTTCTATTTTTCCGTCTATTCCTGAAGGGTAGTAATCGTTTTTAAGGTAGACAAGTATTTTTTTACCCAACCAACTTCCATAAAATACACCGAAAAGGAATACTGAAATCCAATGCGGGCTTAATAACCATATCCAAAACGCCCTTAAGCCCACAAAAGAACAAGTCAAGGAAAGCAACCCCCAGCATAACCCTACCAATAAATAGCTCTTGATTATCGCAAAGTAAAGCATAACTGTCCCCAAGAGTGCGATCAACTGATAGCGGAAAGCCTTGTTTGAATAGTAAATAAGTGTATAATTAAAGGCTAAACAGGCCAGAGCGATTGTCCTTTGTGCAGGGCTAAGACCAAGCACGCTGTACAACTTTCCGCAGACTAGGTAGAGAAGCAGACTACAAAGGAGCGAAACTGTCACCCCGGCCCTATAATATCCTAAAAGTGAGAATAGGCGTATTAAAAATGAGTACAATGGAGGATGGGTATCATAGAAAGACCTGTTCCAGAGCTTATAGAAGTTCTTGGCAGTTGCCATGTGCCTTAATTCATCGCCCTCTATGAACTTTCTTTTACGGGTGAATAACCTTAGAATTATGTATGCGAGTATAGTATTCAATGGTTTCCTTTAAGCCGTCTTCTAACTTTGTCTGTGGTGTAAATCCTGTGAGTTCTTTTAATAACTTGGTATCGGCACAATGCCTGCTTACATCCGCTATTCTCTGGCCTTGTATATCTATATGCCCGGGGTAGTCCATTAACTTACAAATTAGGTGTATTAAGTCTGTAATAGGAGTTTCTATGCCTGTGCCGATATTTACTATCAACCCTCTTTGGTCTATTTTAGAAACCTCAATTATACCCCTAGCTAAATCTTTTACAAATACAAAATCCCTCGTCTGCTTGCCGTCTTTGTAGATTATCGGGGGATCGCCGTTAAGTATCTTGTTTATGGTCTTGGGGATTACTGCCCCCCAATTAAGAGGTTGTCCTGGGCCGTAGGCATTATAACATCTTGGGATTATAATATCGCTACCAAAGGTCTGATGATAAGCAAGGGCTATTAAATCTGCTGAAGCCTTTCCTGCTGCGTAAGGGGTTCTCGGTTTAAGGGAGTGGGTTTCATCCATCTTAACTGAGGTAGCCGTTCCGTATGCTTCACTTGAAGAAATATGCACTAACCTGCCGAACATCCCTAATCGTTGGAGTTCACAGAGGTTAAGCAACATAGTAACTATATCATAGACTACTATATAAGGTTTTTTAAGGGAAACCGGAAGAGGAAGTGTAGCAAGGTCAAAGACTAAATCCACTTGGTTTTCTTCAAAGAATACCTCAAGTTCCCTGTAAATTGTTAAATTGTAACCTGTCTTTAGGTCAAGGTTTATAATCTTCTTGGGGTTTTCTTTTTTGAGTGCTTTGATTAAGTGCGAGGCAATAAATCCTGATCCTCCCGTAACGCAAATGGTTTTATTTTTCATTTAATTCCTTCTTTCCTTGCCTTGCGGAGATTACCGATAACTTCTTTCCTAGAAAAGCGTTCTTTAACATTCCTAAAGGTATGGTTGAAAGCCCAAGCATATATTTGAAATCTTCCAAACTATCTATCTTTGTAAATAAGTGTATATAAGTATTCATTGAAAAGAGTTTTTTAATAAGGAAGTCCTTGTATAGCTTGGCTACGATATTGTGTAAGTCTTTGTTCGTAAAGAGATGTGTCTTGAAGCCGTTGCCTATGGTAAAGTTAAGGTCATAGTCCTCATCAATCAGTCCTTCTTTCTCCATAATCTCATATACCTCTGTCTTGGGCTGGGGGTTTAAAAGATGAATAACGGGAAAGTCTAATCCGCTTTCTACCATAAAATCAAAGGTGTCTTTAATCTCTTTTAAGGTTTCGTGTGGAAAGCCGATTATAAAAGTGGCTGAAGTCCAGAAACCTAATTTGTTGGCTATCTTGATAATCTCTTTCGCGTGTTCTAAATCCACTCTCTTTTTGATAATCTTCTGGCTTTCGGCATTGGCGGTTTCAATCCCAAAACATAAACGGTAGAAGCCTGCTTTCTTCATCTTTATTAACAGGGGTTTATCCATAGTATCTATGGCTACACCCGTAGGGGCTGCTAAACGAATATCTAACCCTCGCCCTAAAATACCATCACAAATCTTATGAGTCCTTTCTTTAGACACCGAGAAGTTGTCATCCATAAAGTAAAATTCTTTGTATCCGTTCTTGTTCAAGTTTTCTATTTCCCTGACTACATTAGTGGCTGACCTTGCCCGCCAAGTCCTTCCCCATATTAACTTGACCGAACAGAAATAACAATCTCTCGGACAACCTCTTGAGGTGATTAAATGAATAGCAGGGTGGCGCATAATGAACTTGTTTTCTATGCTCATCTTTTTTATGGTTTCCATATCCTCTTTTAATAAATCCCAAGCAGGAAAAGGAAACCTGTCTAAATCTTTTTCTAATGTTGGCCTTTGAATACCCCTCTTGTTAGGCTTCCAGTTCTCGCCTTCTCCTATCACCACCCCATCCACATAGGGATTTAGGAAAATCTCTTCAGGGAAAGTGGAAGCGTGAGCGCCACCAAATACAACTAAACGGTTTTTTGTTTTGGCTAACTTGGCTATCCTTAAAGCATCGTCTTTGTAAGTGGTGAACATACAGGAAATCCCTACCACATCTGGGACAAATGTAACAATTTTGTTATTTATCTCCTCATCAGTCATCTGGTTTTCAGGTGTTCTTAAGCAGTCTATAATCTTTACTTCGTGTCCTCTATCCCTTAAACTTGCCCCTACATAAGCCAGACCGATAAGTAAAGTTTTTATAGGTGGCTGGATGTCAGTCTTTCTTTGGGTGATAGTAGGATAAATTAAGAGAATTTTCATTTAATAATTTTTTAAAAAGTTTTTTTCCTTCATTTTCAAATTTATCTCTATATTTTTTAAAACATTTCATACAAACTGTTATCCTATGCCCAAAACCGATATATTGAAGTGTCCCTTGGGTAGGTGGATGTAGTTCTTCACTATAAGAAAATCTTGTATAATCAAAATCCCATCTTTCTTGATACTGCATTTTTTTATTGCATAATTTACAATTTCCTTTAATAATATTTCCTTTAAACTTATTTATTTTAATTCTCATCTCATCATTCCAAGTATTCCTGCTGTGTATTGAATTATTTTATAGATTATAAACCCTATCGCCAGTCCCGGATACCGTAAAAACAATTTCCAGTTCTTAAAGAAGCAATCCCTAAAAGGGTTTAAGAAGCGTCTTCCTCTGCGTTTGTGTTTTTTAAGGTAGTACTGAGCAAATCTTCCGTAATAGAAGTATTTTAAATACACCTTTTTTAGCGTATCTTCTTCGTGCAGGTGATATTCCCTTGCGTCTATCCTGCCTGTCTTGTAGCCATATCTATCCAAGCGGTGTTGGAAGTCTTCTTCTATGCCTACTAAATTAGTATCAAACTTTCCCCTTACATACCATACATTTTTATAAAACATCCTTGCGCTTTCGTATTTAGAGCCTATATAACAGAGTCTTTCAAGTGCTTTTACTTTACCCCAGTAATGTTCTATCCTCCAGTCTGTCAATACAGAAGCATAGATAGCGTGATAGTCCTCTTGCAGTTTCTTTACGCCCTGTTCTACATAGTCAGAGTCCCTTAACATATCCGAACCTGTTAAGTATATAATCTCACCTTCGGATTTGTCTATACCATAGTTCATTTGGGTTGCCCTCTCCGGGCCTATTTGGTAGAATTTAATATTATCAAACTTCTCCTGCCAGCGCTTTACTATGCGCGGAGTGCTATCTGAGGAAAAATTGTCCACTATCACAATCTCTTTGTTCTCGTAGGTTTGTTCTATTAGGTTTATAATGACTCTGTCTAGGAACTCTTCGGAGTTTTTACAAGGTAGAATAATTGAAACTTTAGGCCAATTCATCTTCTTTTACTATTGCTGAACCGCAGTCCATCTGTCTTATAAAAAATAAGTCTTTAGGCACGGCGTTATACTTCGGTAAGTCAGGCAGGTCTTCTTCATAAGCTAACTTAACATAGTAGTAAGGCATATTAGAACCCGCCTCTGCGAAGAAGTTACAAGTAGTAAAGAACCTTCCTGCGTTTATCTCGGTTATACAAGGAACTCCCTTTTCGTTCTCTTTTAGGTCCACGCAGAATACCCCTGTAGCTTTTTGGTCTAATGTTAAAATACCAGAAAGAGCGACTTGATTTACTCTAGTATTGTGGACTGACTTGGCTATGGTAGGGGTTGAAGATTGACCTGACGGCATTCTATTTTGGAACAAGTACTCTATTCTCTGGCGGGCGGCAGAAGTGATAAGTTCTCCGTCTTTCCATATACTTTGAAAGGCATACTCTTTACCGGGTAAAAAATCGCACAAGATAAAGTCTTCTATATCTAGGCCTCTTGTTTTCCAGTAATCTATCCACATCATTATCTGTGCATGGCTGGACACAGGTAGAGCCGCCAAAGAACCCGCCCCACGCCTTGCCCTTAACCACCACTTACCAGTAGAAGCATATACATATTTAGGATCATCGTCTATTTCTATGGTTTCAGGAACAGGCACTTTAAATTGTCCCATTAATCTATTGAATACAAACTTATCCTGCGCTATATCTATGGCTTTCTTTGAAGGAAGGAATGTCTTTGCGTTAATCTTTTCTCGGTTATCTGATATTACCTTTACTTCAGTATCCGGCTGGGCATGCAAGAACTCTATACTTTCGGCGGCAATCAAACCGTTTAAAAATGGTATGTAATCAGGGTCATCGTATTTGGGTGAGATATAAGTCTTGTCCGCTTGAGAAAGTTTGGCGTAATATTTTGAACAGTCTAATCCTACAATGTAAATTTTTTCTTCAGCCATACGCAGGGACTTTATGAAGTTATTGCCTGCCGAACCGCCTACTCCAGTACAAATAATTCTTTTCATATCCATTTTGGTATACCTTTCGTTTTTAAAGTATGAAACTTACTTATAACCTTTGAAAATGGCAAGTCTTTGTCTTTTACCCTATGGATGACTTTCTTTCTTTCTCTTAAAGTGTTCCTTAAATTAACTATATTCCACCAGTAAGCAGGCAGGTAACATCTCCATATTGCTTGGGGCTTGGTTAATAGGATATAACCTATCTCCAATATAGACCAAAAGTTATATTGAATAAGTATCCAAGGAAGATTTTTAAGGGAGTAGTTCTTGATTATAGAGCGGATAATATTCCTCTCGCTCGTTTTCCTCCTATAAAAATTGGAACCAGAAACACAGGAAGAATTATGAAAAAAAGTGGCAGAAGGATTATACCCGACATTATAAGCAGCAAGCCATACACGCCAACAAAGATCACGGTCTTCACCGTAGAGAAAAAGTTTCTCATCAAAGCCTCCTATCTCTTCAAATACTTTTCGTTTAATAAATATCGCCCCGTCAGGGTAGAACATAGGGCCTGTCTTACCTGCGGGACAACCGAACCTGTCCACCGAAAGGGCGGAGTCTAACTCCTTATGCCCTGTATAGTCAAGCATACGGCAACCTGTTACATCATACTTGCTTTCAAGCAAATAATCAAATATATTACAACCTACAGTTGTATCGTTATTAAGAAAAAATAAGTATTCTCCTTTAGCCTTTTTAGCCCCTTTGTTTTGTGCAGCGGCAAGGCCTATGTTATTATCAGAATTATCCACCAGTACAATTTCAATGTCCTTATAGTCGGCTTCAAGAATACTGTTTATGCAACGCTTGGTATATTCTGGGTTTTTATAATCTACTACGATTACTGAGATTTTAGGCATTCCCTTATCGCTTTTATCATAAAATCCAAGTCCTCTCTAGTCAGATATTGGTGGATCCCGCAATGCCATCCCCGCTTCCCCAGCCACTCTGAGTTAGGAAGTTTGCCTTCCCATTTGTCTTTCATATACTCATAGGCAGGTTGCTGGGTAGGAACACAACTGAAGAAAGGCCTGTTCTCTACTCCTGATTTGCTTAGTCTATTACAGAAGTCATCACGGTTTATGTCCCAGTCTTTAAGTATTACCGGGTATGCTAAATAACTTACGGCGTGGTCAAGAATGGGAAGTTGTAATTCGTTTGAGTCCTTAAGGCCTTCGTTTAAGTACTTTACATTATCTTGGCGCTTGGCTATAATCTCATTAGCATGTTTTAGTTGGTTAAGCCCTAACGCGGCTTGTATTTCGGTAGTCTTAAAGTTATATGCTATGCGGGTGTGGGTGAACTTGGGGTCAAAGGTCTTATCTTTATGCGGACATTTGCCTTCGTTCCTTTGGCATACCCGGCATTCACACATCCTTCCATGGGCTTTTACTTTCTTCAGGGCTTTGTATATTTCAAAGTTGTTCGTAGTTATCGCGCCCATATCCCCTACTTGTATATTGTGTGCTATGTAAAAAGAAAAACACCCCATAAGCCCTACAGAACCTACTTTTTTTCCTTTATATAAAGTACCGTGAGCTTCGCAGGCGTCTTCTATCATCCAAGAGTAATTAAAAGAGTCCATATCTACGGGGTAACCGTATAAATGAACTGGAAGGAATATCTCTGCCCTTTGAAGGGTCGGCTTTATGGTAAAAGTATTTTTTTCTACATCAGAAAATATGGGTTCATAACCAGAAAGAACTATTGCGTTTACTGTAGCTATAAAAGTGTTTGGCGAGGTCCAGACCTTTCTTTGCTTGGTAATGTCTTTCATAACCTCAAGGCAGCAGATTAAAGCCGAAGTTCCTGAGTTGGTAAGGATACAGTATTTAACCCCGCAGAAATCAGCCCATTTCTCTTCAAACTCTCTTACTTTTTTGCCCTCAGAAAGGCGGTTAGATCGTAAAACCTCTAGTACCGATTGTTCGTCTTCTTGGGTTGTCTTATAATCTCCTATGTGGACCATTTTATTTTACCTCCCGAGATACCCTTTTCTTATCAATCTCCTCTACATCTACCCAGCAGAAATATCCCCTGTGCCGCATATAATCCTCTATCGCTTCTTTAATGATTACAGGATGCAGGTTCTGGTTACTGTTCAGTTTTAGATAGATAACATTTACATCATTCATTTCTCCCTCCTTGTAACCCCTCAATAAACTCCGTGATATGTTCTGCGGCTATGTCCTTATCTGGATAATCTAAGAGAATTCGCTTGATTGTGGTTAGGATTTCTTCTCTAGTCATTTTTCCCTCTCCTTTCACCAAGAGGTTGTTAGAGTTCTATATCACTTTCTACTTCATTTCCCCATACATCCCAACCTTTAAAACTTTCATCTTCAAATAATATCTCTTTATCTTTTCGGGCAAATAACTCAATTCGTGGTAAATCGCCACATAATTGCACTATTCTATTTCTAATTTCTTGAGGTTTTTCAGAATGTTTCTTTTTGGATGATAGAATTATTTGTCTAACATTGGCATTTTTTCTCCAATAGTTACCTTTTGTTCCTATTAAAACATATTCAGCATTAGATAATGTATAATTGCCTATCCCATCCCCCCTTGGTTCACTCATATCATTTTTCATTTTTACCCAAACAAAACCAACAGTTTTATATTGAAATCCCCATTCTCTTATAAGTTGTATCGCCATAGGAAGCATTGCAGAAGTTGACCATAAAAATAGCATACAATTATCCGCCG
>Ga0180007_10004930_pt1 | contig 13879 bp, 17 predicted proteins | sample MM_PC_MetaG_FD_121122 | JGI IMG/M metagenome (GOLD analysis project Ga0180007, IMG submission 121122) | Groundwater microbial communities from the Aspo Hard Rock Laboratory (HRL) deep subsurface site, Sweden - MM_PC_MetaG | ecosystem: Environmental > Aquatic > Deep subsurface > Groundwater... | reverse complement strand
GGAAAATTTAAAAAAAGAAAGTAACGATAAAGAGCTTATCAGTAATCATCCTGCACGTTACGCCCTTGTCGAATTAGTAAATTTACATGACGACGGGTTAGTTTTTGAGCCTATTCATCGGTTGGTTTTTAATGTTAATGTCGAAGATATGTTAGAGAAGATAAAAAATTTTTATAGAGAGCAGGACGTTTCTTTATCCCTTAATATGTTTGTTGATAAAGGAGAGCTCTATAAAGCCTTACCCGGTTTATATGAAGAAAATTCGCATTTAATCCCTTTAGTTACAGCAGAAGGGTATGGAGTTTTAGTTATTAAAAAACCTAAGTTTGCCATAGCGGTTGCTTCTTTACAGGCGTTTTTAGATTATTATATAGATAAGAACGTAAAAGCCAAGATTGATTATATACACGGGGAAGAGGTTGTTTCTGATTTAGGTCAGAGAGAAAACCATATCGGTTTTTTCCTTACGGCAATCTCCAAACATGATCTTTTTAAAACTATCATTTTGGATGGTGCTTTACCGAGAAAGACTTTTTCTATGGGAGAGGCTGATGAAAAACGTTTTTACCTGGAATGTCGTAAAATAGTTAATTAGTCTTTTTAGCTTGAGGTCTTAAGCGTATGATAAATATTCATAAAAAGTTAAATACCGAGGAAAAACTCTCTATTTTATCACAAGATTCACAGTATGATTTAGCCTGTTCTTGCGGGATTAATGATGCTGACCGGAGGCATCGTTCCAATGATGATACGTGGATTTATCCGGTGACGCTTCCGAATAGAGGGAAAACTTTTCTTTTTAAGACGTTAATCTCTAATGTTTGTATAAATGATTGTAAATATTGTCCTTTAAGGGGTAATCGAGATCCTAAGCGCTGTACTTTGGAATCTGAAGAAGTAGTAAAAAGTTTTTTTGATTATTACTATAAAGGAAAAGTAATGGGGCTATTTTTGAGTAGCGGGGTTATAGGCTCCCCTGATAAAACCATGGATCGTATTAATCAGATTGCTGCCCGGGTTCGTAAAAAAGGATTTAAAGGTTATATACATCTTAAGGTTATTCCCGGCGCTTCTAATGCAGCGGTTGAAGAAGCGATTACTTTAGGGAGTGCAGTTTCTATTAATATTGAGACCGCAGGAGAAAAGACTTTTAAAACTTTATGCTCTAGTAAAGATTATCTGGAAGATGTGATCAGGCCGCTTAAAGTGATCAGCCGCTTGACAGCCAAAGGGAGTAAGTATAGTAAAGTTAGGCAGACAACGCAATTTGTAGTAGGGGCTGCTGATGATACTGACCGGGATTTAGTTAAGTATTCAGGCAGGCTGTATCAAAAGTTAGGTTTAAGCCGAATTTATTTTAGTGCTTATCAAAGAGGATTAGGAGAGAATGATTTACCGGGAGAGCAGAGTTTAAAAAGTAATGGAGAGGTGTTAACCAGAGAACATCGTCTATATCAGGTTGATTGGTTGATACGAAAATATGGGTTTAGTGTTGATGAGATTCCTTTTGAAAAAGATGGCAATCTTTCTTTGGAGTATGATCCTAAAGAAGTTTGGGCTAGGAACAATCCGGGATTTTTTCCTTTAAATATTAATCAGGCCGATAAGGATGAGTTGATGCGTGTACCAGGCTTAGGTCTGGTAACGGTTAATTTTATTCTTAATTTTCGCAAACAGGTACGACGTTTTCGCTCTTTGGAGGATTTTGGAAAGCTGAACAAAAGTCTTAAGAAAGCAGAACAGTATCTAAGGTTTTCCTAAGAATATGAAAAAGATAACATCGTTTTTAATTTTATTTTCTTTGTTGTTGGTTATTGGGATCTCTCAAAGTGATGCCAAGCGTAAAGCAGCTAAAGCTGTAGAGCCGGTTTTTTTTAAAGGAGTTGAGTATCGGGCACCCGCTCTTAAAATGGGATATATTGAGGCTTGGGACTTTAAGACTAAAGCAAAATTACGGGAAATTCAGGTTTATAGAGTAAAAATGGAGTCTGGTTTAGAGAAAGATGTTCAGGATGTTTTTATTTCGTCTTTAAGTTTAGATCAAGTGGGAAATTGTTTACTGGTTAAAAATGAGCGTGAAGAAAAATATCGGGTTGATCTTGAATCCCGTGAAGTAAAAAGGGTAAGATTCTGGTAAATAAAAGCAAAAAGGAGTAAGCGATGACAGAATGTCCTTGTGGAAATAATTTGTCTTATGCTGAGTGTTGCCAACCGTTGCATTCGGGAGAGGCAAAAGCAGAGACAGCGGAAAGTTTAATGCGAGCTAGATATTCAGCCTATGTTAAGAAGGAGATAGATTATATTGTCAATACGGTATCGAGAGAAGAGAGAGATAAATATCAAAGGAAAGCCATTGAAGATTGGGCTGAGAATGCAGAGTGGAAAGGATTAGAAATTATCAGCGTAGAAGAGGGGGAAGCAGAAGATTTAGAAGGTAAGGTGGAATTTGTAGCTTATTTTGCAGAAGCAGGAGAAGATAAATATCATCATGAAGTAGCTTATTTTATTAAAGAAGATGATAATTGGTGTTTTGTCAGGGGAGAAGAGGGGAGGCCCAAGACCTATGTGAGAGAAGACCCTAAAGTAGGCAGAAATGAACCTTGCCCTTGTGGTAGTAATAAAAAGTACAAGAAATGCTGCGGTAGCTAAAGAAAAGTTTTTGTTTTTAGCAAATATTAACGAAAGATGTAGGTAATAATATAATAAAAGGGAGGAAGGTTTATATGAGCGAAAACGTTTATCTTAAGTTACGGCCAAGTGAAGCGCAAGTTTTACAAGTTGCTTCCAGAATTTTTGCTGCTTATATGGTTTCTAATAAAGTAAATGCAGAGAATGAGCAACAGCTGATAGATAAATCTCTTGAATTAGCGATAGCCATGGCTAAGAAGATTGATGAGATGGTAATTAGTGACGATGAACTTTTATAAAGGAGCGGTATTGATGAAAAGATTAATAGGTTTAGTGTTTTTGATTTTTTTAATAGGAGTGTTAACGCCAGAGGGGAGCGCAAGTGAAAAAGAGTGGAAAATGTTAGATAAAAAGAGCAGTGAGCTGTTTAAAGACGGGCGTTATGAAGAAGCTGTTAAGGTTAATCATGAAGCCTTAAAATTGGTCAGAGCCGAATTCGGAGATCAACATATTGAAGTGGCCTATTTTTTTAATAAGTTAGGCTTATGTTATCGTTTTTTAGACAGGTTTGAAGAGGCTGAACCGCTGTATCTTAAAGCTTTGGAAATTAGAAGGCAGTTGTTAGCAGCAGAGGCTCCAGATGTTGCGGAATCAGTAAATAATTTGGGAACACTCTATTATCTGCAAGAACGATATGAAGAATCCGAGCCATTATACAGAGAGTCTTTAAAGACTCATGAGGCAGTATTAGGATCGGAACATCTTTATGTGGCCCAGGTTTCTAGTAACTTAGCTTCGGTCTGTGTTAAATTAGGAAAGTATAAAGAAGCAGAATCTTTATATAATAAATCTTTGGCTATTGTAAAGAAAAGAGATCCCCGGGTAATTGATTTTCTTTTAAATAAGATGATCGAGTTGTATAAGCTAACAGGAGAAGAAGAGAAAATAAAGGAGCTGGAAATAAAACTGGAGGCCAGAGCCAAGGTGAGAAAGATAAAAGATAGGCAGATTGAAGATGAAAAAGAAGAAAAAAAAGGAATGATTGAGGAAATCAAGAATATACTTACGAGTGATAATGAGTAATTGAAGCTTTTTATAGAGGAGATATTAATGAAGAGCTGGGGCTTTTTAGTTGCGTTTTTTTATGTTTTAATTTTGCTGGTGATGACTGTACCTGTGGGGTTTGTTTGTTTCGGTAATACAAACTCGGTGGAGTTATATAGAGAAGGGGGATACTGGCTGTGGCTAATGATAATGTTTGTAGGGGAATTGCTGCTGCTCTTTATACCTGTTGATACCAGTGAACGTAAGTTAAAATCCAGGCGCCACCTTTTAGTTCCTGTGTTGACTGCGGCTTTAATGTTCGGAGTTCTGGTTTTTTTAATGATAACCTCGTTAGGTTTTGCTTTTTTAGGAGATGATTTGCTGGAAGCGGACAGTTTGAGTTTATGGTTATTACTTTTGGTGTTTATCGGACTTTGGGGGTTGTGGGGTTCTGTTTTTTATCGCTACAGCCTGCAAGAAAAGGAACAAACTTTAAGTAAAAGGTTGACGAATTATTTACTGAAAGGGAGTATCTTAGAGCTTTTGATTGCTGTTCCGAGTCATATTGTTGTTCGGCAGAGGGAAGATTGCTGTGCTCCGGCCGGTACTTTTTTGGGAATTGTTATGGGGCTTTCGGTAATGTTACTCTCTTTTGGCCCGGGAGTTTTCTATTTGTATATAGCTAGGAAAAATAAGATAAAACTTCTAAGTACAGAGAGCTGATCTCTTTAAATTAGGATAAAAGGATTATGTTAAGTTTTGAAGATAAACCTTATGAATATTATCCGCCTAAGCCTGGCCCGTTTTGGATTTTGCTTTTTCAATATTTTACCCGTTATATAGGGTTACCTTCTTTCAGACATAAAATTAAAGCAGTAGTTCTTAAAAATAGAGAAGTAATTGACACTCTTGTTCAAGGTGGAAAAAAGAGGATTTTTTTTCTTCCGAATCACTCAACCCATAGTGATCCTCAGGTGATGATGGAGGTGCAGCGTCAATTAGGTCTTTATTCAACTTTTATGGCGGCCCAAGATGTGTTTCAAAGAGGAAAAGTTAGGGCTTGGGTTATGCAACATTCAGGTGCTTTTTCTATAGATAGGCAAGGGAGTGATGCTCAATCAATGAAACAAGCAACTAAAATTTTAGTTGAGGGAAAATATCCTTTAACTATATTTCCGGAAGGTAATGTTTATTTTTTAAATGATTGGGTAACGCCTTTTTTAGAAGGGGCGGCCTATATCGCAATGAGAGCGCAAAAAGAAATAGGAGAGCAAGAATCAATATATGCTGTTCCGGTTTCACTGAAGTTTACTTATTTAGATGACGTGCGTAAAAATATTTTAGCTAAAATGAAACGTTTAGCTAAAATTGCAGGTGTAGAGCTTGATTTTAGTAATAGCCCTAAGCAAGAGTTAATACGTATGGGGGTTGAAATTTTAAAAAATAATTTAGCGGAAAGAGGATATAAAGAGCTTAATATTAGATATAAGGATTTGGCTTCTTTTATCGCTAAAGCGGCAGAAACGGTTATTAGAGAACTAGAAGTAAAAATAGGTCTTACCCCTAAAGAGCAGGATAAATTAACGGAGCGTATCCGTAAGGTTCGACGTACTATCCATCAGCTGAGAATAGATTCGGAAAATAGTATTCCTTTAAAAGAGATGAATGAACTTTCAGATAAGGCAATGTTAGTTTTGCGGATTTTGAGTTATTCAGGACAGTATATTAGTGATAAAGCAACGATTGACCGTTTAGGAGAAACAGCTGAGAAGCTATTGGAAGATGTATCTTCGAAAGCGAGTCCAGCTTATGGACGGCGCTCTGTTTATGTATCTTTTTCCGAGCCTATTGCGCTAAAAGATTATTTACCTGAATTTAAAATAAAATCCCGGCAAACTCTTTTTGAACTTACGCAAACTTTGGAGACTTCTGTGCAAAAAGGATTAGATTTATTAAATGAAGAAAATTCTAATAAGGGGGCAGAGGTATGGCCTTCTTTTTAAAGTTAGAGGATAGAAACAGGGACAATTCCGGAGAGGATAAATAAAATGCCGTACATTAGGATCCCGGGAATTGTGGGGAAGGTATATGTTCCGGAAAAAGAACCTGACAGTCAAAAAAAACATCCTTGTAAAGATTGCTTTCATTGCCAATGGTGCAGTGATGATAGATGTCATCTTTGCTTAAGAGGGAAAAACGGAGAATGTGGCAAGGAATTTAAAAAGGGGGATGATAAAAATAAAGGGTGATTAAGAAATTTTATATCTGTTTAATATTTTTTTTTATGCTGAATAGAGTAGGGTATGAGGAAGAAAATACTTTATCTGTTGAGGATTTTCGTTTAATAGGAGAAAGAATATTTGAAAATGAGTGTTCAGGTAAATTTGAAGCCTTAACTTCCTGGAACGAAGGAGAAAATTTTGCTTCTTTAGGTATTGGCCATTTTATTTGGTATCCGGAAGGGAAAAGAGGACCATTTAAGGAAAGTTTTAGAGAATTGATTATTTTTTTAAAGGAAAAAGGTGCTGCTCTTCCTGTTTGGTTGGAAAGTAGTAGCAGTAGGGCTTGTCCCTGGCGTACGAGGCAAGATTTTTTTGATAATTTAGAGCAGCCGGAAATGGTGGAGTTAAGGGTATTTTTAAAGAATAATATTTATCTGCAAACTTTATTTATAGTGGAGAGGCAAAAGAGGGCTCTGGATAAGATGTTGGCAGTAGTAGAAAAAGAAAACAGGGTCCATGTTAAGAAACAATTTGATCGTTTAGCGGTTAAGATTATGGGTATGTACGCCTTAATAGATTATGTTAATTTTAAAGGAGAAGGGATAGCCAAAACAGAGCGTTATAAAGGAGAAGGCTGGGGGTTGTTACAGGTTTTATTGCAAATGGAAGAAGGTAGAAGTAAAAAGGATGCGGTGAAAGAATTTGTGCGTTCGGCAGAAACGGTTTTAAGAAGAAGAGTCCGCAATGCTCCTTTAGAAAGAAAAGAAGAGAGATGGCTTCCCGGGTGGTGTAATAGGATTAAAACCTATTTGGATAAAAATTTATATTTAAAAAAAGGAGTTTCAAGTTAGTAATGGAAGAGAAAAAGAAAATTATAAGTTGGACACCCTGGGTTGTTTTTGGTTTTATTTTGGCAGTAGGTATTTTAAAGTATGTTTTTTTAGCGGTGAGTTTGAGTGCTTCTGACGAAGAGAAAATAGCTGAGTTAGTTAAGTATACTTATGCCAGTGTGGCACTTTATGCAGTTGAAAATAAGAAAGCTAGCCCGGCTGAAATAGCCGCATTGCTAAAAGATCAAGAAATAGAAATTAAATCATTGAAAGCCAGAGGAGAAGCCAAAGATCTTATTGTGAAAGCGGAGCTTACTAGTGCTGGTAAAGTACCTTCAGATGGGAAAAAATTCCGGTATTTTCGTTTGAAATGGTACTTGAATTCCGGATGGAATTTAAGATGGGAGACGATTGCTTTTTTTTATCATCTGAAGTTGTGGTAAGAAAGATATCCATACAGGAAGGTTTTCTAAGGTGCGGAAAAAATATAAAAAGTTTTGGTTTCGTTTTTCGGCGATTTTTTTAGCGCTTTTGATCTGTTTAATTGTTCTAGAGAGCTTTTGTCGACAGAAGATAGTGTATAATCTGGGTCTTAAAGAGGTTATTCGTCACAGTGATATTGATAATCTTTTTCATGAACTAAAACCTAATTCGGAAGTTATTTTTACCGGGCAGTTTGTAGAACTCGCTCCGACGAGAATTAAGATTTCTTCTCAGGGAATTCGCGATTATGAATATGCAGTAAAAAAAGGAGACAATGTTTATCGAATTATTATTTTAGGGGATTCGGTGGCTTTTGGGTGGGGGGTAAAACTTGAAGATACTTTTGCTAAATATCTGGAACGTTTATTAAATAGTGAAGGTCAAGGTAAAATATATGAGGTGATAAATTTTGCGGTTCCCGGATATAATATGTTGCAGGAAGTAATTACTCTAAAAGAGAAGTGTTTGAAATATGAACCGGATCTGGTGATTTTTCACGTAGTCGGGAATGATTATATTCCACTTTTTAATCATATTTATCCAATGCCTATCTTTAAATTTTTACCGGAATTTTTTTTTAATAGCCGTTTTTTTAGGTGGTTGGCTACGCGTGTAGTTTTTGATAAGGAGAAGGATTTGTTAAATCAGATGGAAAAAGGGATGAGAGATGTAGAAATTGCTGTTAGGCAAGTAAAGAGTATTTGTGATAAAAATATGTTGCAGGTTTTGTTTTATTCGGATGTCGGCTGGTTAAAGCCTGTTTTGGAGGAATATGATTTAATGAGTTGGGTAATTTCTCCGGATGAAAGAGTTTATAAGGCTACTTTTAAAGAAGATAAACATGCTAATGCCTATGGTCACCAGTTGATCGGAGAGAGGATCTATGATGATCTTAAAGAACGAGGGATCTTAGGCAGTTAGGTAATTGTATATGGTATAATGAAATGTTTGGACATTTTTCTAAATTATTATACAATAGATAAAGTTATAGGTGAGTAAGTTTTAATGTAAAGGAGGTGTGGTTTTCTTTGAAGATAGCTGTTTATAAAAATAATGTGGAAAAAGCTCTTAAGATCTTAAAACGTAAGATGATGAAAGAAGGCGTTTTAAAAGAGATACGCCAGAAGAGTTTCTACGAAAAACCTTCTGAAAAGAAGAAACGAAAACAAAGAGAAGCTCAAGTTAAGCGAAAAAGAACACCGAGAGGATAAAAGTCGTAAAGTATCTGTAAAGAACTTTAATAAGGAAGGAGCTGGTTATGTTATTTCTGATGTTTGGTAAGTATACTTCCGCGGCTTTAAGGGATATTAGTTCGAACCGTACGGATAGAGCAGTAGAATTGATTGAGAATTGTCAGGGTGATGTTAAGGCTATGTATGCTATGTTTGGGGATACGGATTTACTGCTGGTTGTAGATTTTCCCGGTGTAGAGCAAGCGATGAAGGCTTCTGTTAATTTAAATAAGTTGACGAATATCTCTTTTACTTCTTCTCCGGCGATGCCGGTAGCGCAATTTGATAAGTTAATGGAATAGCTTAAGGGCTAAATATAGGTTTCGATCTATTTGTTCTCCAAAGAGAAAGGCTTTAAGAAAAAGCGCTTTTTCTTTGGAGATTTTTTTTTAAAATGACAATTATATAGCGGAGAGAATTTAATGAAAATTCTTTATGGAGTGCAAGCTACAGGTAATGGCCATATTAGCCGCTCAAGAGAGGTTATTAAAGCCTTAAAAAGTTTAGGGCATGAAGTTTTAGTGGTTTTTAGTGGTAGAGAAGAAGAAAAATTGAAGGCAGGAGGAATTTCCGAATTTGAGCCTTTTAGAATCTTTCAAGGCTTGACTTTTGTTACAGAAAAAGGAAAAGTGCAGTATCTTAAAACTGCTGCTAGTTTGAATTTTTATAAATTCTATAAGGATATTTTTTTGTTTAAAAGAGAAGATTTTGATCTGGTTGTTACTGATTTTGAGCCTGTTGTTTCCCGGGTGGCTAAACGCTGGAAAATTCCTTGCATAGGTGTAGGGCATCAATATGCTTTTTGTTTTGATATCCCTAAAGCAGATAGCAATATTTTAAGTTGGCCGGCTTTTTTAGTAACAAAATATTTTGCCCGGGCAGATATTTCTTTGGGTCTTCATTGGTATCATTTTAATCAACCGATCTTGCCGCCGATTATTCCGAAATATCTTAAAAATAGTGAAAAAGTTATAGAAAATAAAATTTTGGTTTATTTGGCCTTTGAAGAACCAAGAGAGGTTGCTAAAATGTTAGAACCTTTGACTGATTATGATTTTTTTCTTTATCGTAGCGGGAATGAGTTAAAAGATGAGGGGCATCTTCACTTTCGTACTTTCTCGCGAGAAGGGTTTTTAAATGATTTGGAAGAATGTTCCGGTGTTATTTGTAATGCCGGATTTGAACTTCCTAGTGAAGCGCTGCATTTAGGGAAAAAACTTTTGGTTCGTCCTTTGTCAGGACAGGTGGAGCAATTTTCTAATGCTCTTGCTTTGGAAAAGCTTAAGTTGGGGCAGATAATGATAAATTTAGAATCTGAATGTGTAAAGGCTTGGCTGGACTCTCCTTTACCTCCACGAATGAATTATCCTGATGTAGCTCAAGCTATTGCCGAGTGGATTGGAGAAGGAAAATGGAATAAAATGGATTCTTTGATTGAAAAAACATGGTCAAAAATAGATCTTAAATATTTCGAGTAGAAAAGAGCTTATTTTTGCTTAGGGTGTCGATATAAGAGCTTTAGGTTGTAAGATGTTGCAATACATTGCGTAATGATTTTTTTTTCTTCCCTGATTTTGTCTTGCAGTTTTTTAATTCTCTATATACAATATAAAGCTCAATTTCCTTATTTAAAAATGGGGATATAAATTATTTAATTTAAAATAATGATTTGTTTTTATAATTAAAGGAGGCAGAGATGTATAGACCAGAGATTAAGGTATTAGATTGCACTATTAGAGATGGCGGACTTATTAATAATCATGATTTTGATTTGAAGTTTGTCCGAGAGGTGTATAAAGCTGTTTCAGCCGCAGGCGTGGATTATATTGAGCTTGGATATAAGAATTCCAAGGAACTTTTTTCGTCTGAGGAATACGGAGTTTGGAAATTTTGCGAAGATGATGTCCTTCTTCAGGTAGTTGAAGGGATAGAATCAAAAACTAAAATTTCGGTCATGGTGGATATTGGCCGGGTCAATATTGATGATGTAAAACCTGCCGCAGAGAGTCCTGTGGATATGATTAGGGTTGCTTCATATGTTAAGGATGTTGATAAAGCTATTAATATGGTGAATCATTTTGCGGACAAGGGATATGAGACGACGATTAATTTGATGGCTATTTCCCGGGATCAAGGACCTGAACTGGAGGAAGCTTTGCATCAGGTAGAAGAAGAGAGCAAAGTCCAAGCATTATATATAGTGGATAGTTTTGGCTCTTTATATCAGGAGACTACGGAGAACCTGGTAAAACGTTTTAAGAGTATTATTAAAACGAAAGAAATCGGTTTTCACGGACATAATAATCAGCAATTGGCTTTTGGAAATACGATTGAAGCAATCATTCATGGAGCAAATTATTTAGACGCAACTGTTTATGGAATCGGAAGGGCTGCAGGAAATTGTACCTTAGAGCTGTTAATCGGATTTTTAAAAAATCCGAAATTTGATATTCGGCCGATTCTAGATCTTATATCAAAAGAGTTTATCCCTTTAAGAGAAAAAATTGAGTGGGGATATATTATTCCTTACGCAATTGCCGGAATGTTAAATGAACATCCGAAAGCAGCTATGGCTTTAAGAGACAGTGAACATAAAGAGAATTATCGTAAATTTTATGAGACCTTAGTAACTACGGCCTTGGATTAAGGAAAAGAGCGTGGATGTTAAAGCGTTTAAACAGCAGCCTATAATGGGTATTTTAAGGGGTATTACCCTTGAAGCAGTAGAACCGTTAGTTAAGACAGTGGTTGAAGCCGGGCTTAAGACCATAGAAATTACCATGAATACAGATAAGGCAGCTATGCTTATTCGGCAAATGGTAAAATTTTCTAAAGGAAAGCTTAACGTAGGGGCGGGAACAGTTCTTAACTTAGAGGATCTGAAAGAGGCGCTTGCTGCCGGAGCTACATTTATTGTGCTTCCTACGCTAAAGACAGATGTGGTTGGCTATTGTGTAGAGAGAAAAATTCCTGTTTTTCCCGGAGCGTTGACTCCCCAGGAGATAGAGAACGCCTGGAATGCCGGTGCTACTATGGTTAAGGTTTTTCCGGCCAAGTTTTTCGGTCCGGAATATTTTAAAGAGATTAAAGGGCCTTTTAGTAATATTGAGCTTTTGGCTTGTGGCGGCGTAAATCCGGGGAATGTGCAGAGTTTTTTAGACAGCGGGGCTAGTGCTGTTGCCTTTGGAGGGAGTGTTTTTAAAGAAGAGTGGTTAAAGGAGAAGAATTTTTTAAAAATTGGCGAAAGTGTTAAAAAGCTAATAAATTCAATTAATACTTAAGGAATTAAAACAGGCAAAGATTTAATTTTTAATTTGAGAGGAAATTAAGAGATGGCAGAAAATAATTTTGAGAAAAAAATACTTTGTATAGGCGCCGGATATGTGGGTGGTCCGACGATGGCTATGATTGCAGCTAAATGTCCGCAATATAAAGTAACGGTGGTAGATATTAATGAGAAAAGAATTAAAAGTTGGCAGACAGATGAACTGCCTATTTATGAGCCGGGGTTATTAGAGGTAGTAAAAAAAGCCAGAGGAAGAAATTTATTCTTTTCGACAAAGGTAAAAGAAAATATTAAAGAAGCGGATATTATTTTTGTTTCAGTTAATACGCCAACTAAAGAATATGGGCAGGGCGCCGGGAAAAGTGCAGATTTGCAGTATTTGGAGAAAACAGCCAGAGATATTTTGAGTGCTTCGGAGTCAGATAAGATTATTGTGGAAAAAAGTACAGTTCCTGTTCGTACCGCGGAAGCTATGGAAAGGATTTTAGGAAGTAATGATAAAAATTTAAAGTTTGAGATGGTTTCTAATCCTGAATTTTTAGCAGAAGGAACGGCTGTAGAAGATTTACAAAGCCCGGATAGGGTTTTGATCGGATCCAGAGAGACAGCTAGTGGAATAAAAGCTAGACAAGAGATTGTTAATATTTATAAAAATTGGGTACCTGAAGAAAGAATTTTGACTTGTGATGTGTGGAGTTCTGAACTTTCTAAATTGGTGGCGAATGCTTTTTTAGCGCAGAGAATTTCTTCTATTAATAGTATCTCGGCTTTATGTGAAAAAACAGAAGCCGATATTAGTAAAGTTTCTCGTTCTTTAGCTACGGATTCCCGTATTGGTAGTAAATTTTTGAATGCTAGTGTAGGATTCGGAGGCTCTTGTTTTAAAAAGGATATTTTGAACTTAGTTTATATTTGTGAGTATTATGGTCTGGATGAAGTGGCAAGTTATTGGGAGAGTGTTGTTAATATTAATAAGTATCAAGAAAGCCGGTTTGTCAAGAAGATGTTGGGAGCTATGTTTAATACCGTAGCTAAAAAACATATAGCTTTATTTGGTTTTGCTTTTAAGGCCAATACCGGTGATACCAGGGAATCTCCGGCAATAGCAGTAACGCGGGAGCTGGTAGAAGAGAGGGCAAAAGTTGTTATTTCTGATCCGCAGGCTATCTCCAATGCTAAATGGGATTTAGAGGATATTTTAGATAAGGTAAATTTTGAAGAAGATCCGTATAAGGCTGCCAAAGGGGCCGCCGGAATTGCGATTTTAACCGAATGGGATCTTTACAAAACTTTAGATTATAAAAAGCTTTATGACTCAATGGAAAAGCCGGCTTTTATTTTTGATGGGAGAAATATTTTAAATCATCAAGAATTATATGAGATAGGATTTAATGTCTATCCTTTAGGGAAACGAGCTTTAACTCATTTCTAAAGTGACTATAAATTTAAAAGTAAGCGCAAATCTATAAATTCTTTAGATTTTTGTTTAAATTAGGAATTTATATAGAGGAGCTTAAGTTGTGAGAATAAAACTGCTTTTTTGGCTAATTCTTTCTTTTCTCTGTTTCTTGTGTTTTACACAATCATCTTTTGCCGAAAACATAGAGATTAAAAATGGTTGGTATTTTCTTAAAGGAGAAAAATTTTTTATTAAAGGAATTGGCTATGAGTTTGGTACCCGTCCCGGTCAATATCCCTGGGAGAGAAAATTTGAACCAGAGGTGATCTTAAAAGATCTTACTCGGATTGCGGATGCAGGATTTAATACGATTCGTACCTGGGGAGCCATAACCGAAGATGAGTTAAAGTTAGTTCAAGCACAGGGCCTTAAAATTGTTTTTGGAATTTGGATTGATCCTCTCGGTAATTTTGCTGATCCTGATTTTGTCAATCAAGCTGAAAATGAAGTCCGTAAAGTACTCGCTTATTCTAAAAATTATGACTGTATTATTGCTTATTTGATTATGAACGAGCCATTGGTTGAGACTATTCATAAAGCAAGTGCAGTTAAGACCAAAGCTTTATGGCTGCGAATAAAGTCTATAATTGAAGAGGAGCATAAAGGTATTCCTGTTTCTTTTTCTAATACCGGGGTTGGGGACTATATTGATATGAGTTTATTTAATCTTTCGGCGTATAATCTTTATATGAATG
>Ga0180007_10004929_pt1 | contig 13880 bp, 14 predicted proteins | sample MM_PC_MetaG_FD_121122 | JGI IMG/M metagenome (GOLD analysis project Ga0180007, IMG submission 121122) | Groundwater microbial communities from the Aspo Hard Rock Laboratory (HRL) deep subsurface site, Sweden - MM_PC_MetaG | ecosystem: Environmental > Aquatic > Deep subsurface > Groundwater... | reverse complement strand
TTCTGGAATATTCTCGTCTCTATATAGATCGAATCTATTATTATGTTGTTCGACTCCATTTATATTTTCTCTATTGTCTTTTCTATTCCCAAGAATCATGTTAGCAGCCCTTTCTAATCCTATATAAGGATTATAACCGACCATCCCCAATTTCATCAAAACATTTATACTCTCTATATCTTTTCCATTTAAAATAATAAGGTCGCCCTTCATATAATTTTCTTTCTCATCGTTAAACGACAAAGTACTGTCAGTAGAAAAATATACAAATATCATAACCCCGTCTGTATACCTAAGACAATAAATATCTATAGACGACATTTTGTCGTTTATTGCATTTAAATGTAACTTATTAAAATCTACCTTTTCCTTTAGAATAATTTCTTTGTCTGGAATCCTATCCAGAGAGCCATGTTCTGCAGATACATCTTCAATACTTTGAAGTAAATTCTTCAAGAACACTCTATCTTTTAATTTATCATCATTTTCTAACAATATTCTTTCATCTTTTCTGATATTTTTCAATTTAGATATTGCATTATTTGGAGTATCGAACACAATGTCAATGTTAAATAAACTCTCAGGATTATCTGTCATCAAACTTATATCTTTTTGACGTACAATTCCTATGAGAGCTTCTCCCATCAATATTTGTTCTATTATATTACGATGAGTGTTATATATTTTTCTTATATATTTACCGAGATGACTGTCTCTTATAGAATCACATTCTATTTGTTTGGTTGAAACTAATATAAAATTATTTCCCAGATAATTATTTCCTAACTTTTTTGCAATCTCTATAGAAAAACCTTCGATATCGACATAAATTTCATCTCTGTTGACTTCTGTCAACATAAGTTGTTCTTCCATACAATTTAATATATTTCTATTCAAATTCCTATTTAAATATTTTTCATATTTTTGTATTTCAGCTTCAGAAAGAAGATAGATTTTTTTATTATCCAAAAGACAGTATGATAGCTTTAGCCGCGGTATCACTGCTGTTATATTTATTAACTGTTTTGACTCTTTTCTTGAAGATCTAAATTGGCGATATTGCAAAGATATTGTTCTATCGGCAATAGATAATCCGTTATCTTCTTCATATATCATAATATCAATTTTTATTTTTTGACAGCTTTGGTTATCAGTTGACAGCTTTGCCGTTTCGACAATCCCATCATTTTTAGATTATCTTCTCCATATAATATAGAATCTACATTGCCTACCAACGATTCTATTATATTATCTGTACATATTTCGTTTATTAACTTCTTTCCACTAATATCCTGTAATTCTCTTATTAATCTGTTATCTGTTTCGCCATCTCCATATGCAAAAGGTATGACTTCTGTAACAAGCCCTGCATCTCTATATGCCTTGAGCTTGACAAAAAAGGCATCACTACCTATTTTTCCTTTATAGATAAGATTATTTAATTTAGATCCATTTTCTCTACCGTCGCTAACTATGATAAGATATGTATATGGAAAATATATACGATTTTCATCTAACAAAAAACGCCTTTCTCCATCTACTCCAGATTCTACTCCAGACCATATTCTATCTAGAAAATAATTAATAGTATCATAAAGTGGTGTACTTCCTTCTGCAATTATGTTATTTATCCTTTTTATGGCCATATATCTTACTGACTCGGTATACCCCGTCCCAAACGGGATTATGTCTTCATAATTTCCTATTCTAAGATCTGTACTAAAAATAATTAGAACTACATCGATATTGCTATTTACAGGTATACTATCTAATACTTTTATAACAGCGGCCTTAGCACTTGATAATTTCCTTCCCATTGAACCTGAAATATCTAGACATATTCCAATTACCTTCTTCTTAGACGGACTTACTATAATGTCTCCTTGACACTGATTACAATATAATGTTCTATCAGTTCCATGAGGACACACATCAATCTGATACATCTTTCCATGTTTTTCTCCTGCAATGGCATTAGTATCTGATAGCATTTTGGACAGCATGTTGCTGTTGTTTGACAGCATGTTGCTGTTGTCTGACAGCATGTTTGTCATATTTGTTTCTATATCTTCGTCTGTAATTTGCTCCATTTCTTCTTTGGTACTTAGGTACAAGTCGTCGTATAATACAAAAGGACCTGTACGAAAGCCTTCTGTTATTGTGGCAGTCATTTCACATCTTATAGAAAATTTTCTCCTTGCAGGTATTATTTGTCCATCTAAATTTATTTCATCTATAGCATATTCTATGCCCGCATGGGGTACAAATGCGTCAATATCTATCTCTGTATCTATTACATTTCCGTCCCTTTTCGCATCTTCCAATAATTTTAATCTTCTCAATAGTGTTGCAGTTATTGGACCGCTTATAAAAGCGTGTTCAATTAGATTTTTGGCATATTCGTCTATCGCCTTATCTCCACCTTCGATATATCTTTGTCTCACAATTCTTTCATCTGTTATAAAAAAGGCACTTACAGTATCTAGATTTTTTCCATTTTTTCCAAATGACAGTTCTTTTATGATATTTTTTGCATCATCTGCTATTGGTAATTGATATCTTGAAAATATTTGATCTTTTATACGGTGCCATTCTTTTGTTCTTATTTCTTTCTCAAATTTTTCAACCCTTTGTCTTTCTATTCTGGCTTGTTCTTCTATTCTAGTATTTTCTATTTCATCTTTTTGTCTTTGCCTTGAAGTTCTACCTCTTTCGCGTAATAATTTATCTATATGATTGCTTAATTCTCTGCACCCTATCAAGAATTCGTCGCATAATCCCATTAAGTATCCTCTTTCCCATTATCTTTAACTTTTTCTCCACATATTTCCATATGACAGTATTAAACCAACTGTCTTTTTATTCCATTTCTGCACAAGTTAATATCTTGTTAGTATTTCCTATTTCATCCCTATATTTTATCAAAACCTGCGTACCTTCTATTCCCATTTTATTGTACATATATGTTATAAAATGTCCCTGTTTATATGCTTTGGGGCTTTGAAAATAATGTTCGATTCCTCCAACAATCAATACCCCATCTTTCACGGCTTTATACACTACCGCATACGGAGGCGAACAATAATTGAAATCAGTAGATATTATAATTCCATTATCTACCAGCAAGTCTATTTGCAGTAAATATTCTATGTCCTTATAATTCCACACACCATCAAACAAAGCATTTTCCCGGATATCACTAACAATCGAAGGTTTAACTTTTTTAATAGCCGACTTCGTCGGCTCTGCCATTTTGCTGTTTAGTACATAATCTTTTGTTAGCCTATTTTGCATATGCTTAAATCTCAGAAATCTAATAGGCGAAAATATTAAGAATAATACATCTTCATCCGAATATTCTGGCAACCATTTTTTCCTTTCATCAATTCTTTTTCTAACAACAGGTATTTTCATCATATCATATTTGTCAGTTGTGTAATCTATAACAGGAGTTTCGAAAGGGCCGAACCTGGATTGATATCTAGAATTTGAGACAACAGGATTGTTTCTATTGCCGTTTTTTGTTGTTGACAGCATATTGCCGTTTTTTATATTGGATATCTTCTTGTTATAAGAATCTATCTTAAATCTAACTACATATTGTTTTATGTTATTATAACATTCTGATGGGGAGTTTATTTCAATATATACCAAATTTAATAAGACCAATTCAGTCAGATCTACTCTCTTTTCTTTTATCAAATGACCTTTTATTTGCCATTTTCCAAAATTCAATGGTTCTGAATATATTTCTTTATATGCAGAAGGGCTGGTCATTAAATCTTTTAGTTGATTAAAAGTTTTTTTCAGTTTTCTATTTAATTTCCTATCAAATTCGACTATATCACCAAGTTGCAGACTTTCCAGTATAGTATCTTCATTTTTATCTATAATTTGGTCATCTAAAAGCTTCTTCAACGTTAGATTATCCAGATAATCTTTTGTTACAGGTATTACTAAATCTTCTTCAAACGATCTTCCTTTTATTCCTATCGCTATATAAAAAGGAATATTATTCTTATCTCCAGCATCTTTAGATGCATCTCTATCTCTAAAGAAATAAGAATTGTTTGATGTGTATAACTCCTGATATACATCTTTAATTTTTTCCATTATATCTGTTTTAACCTTTCAAATGTAGCCTCAATTTTTTCCATCCTCCTTGAGAGATCTTCTGTATCTTTCTTCATTGCAACTCCACTGTTTTCTATCACTTCTTTAACTTTTTTCCCTATCTTTTCTTCGACCTCTTTACGTTGTCTGTCTTTTTCTGACAGAACATCCATTACAAATTTTTTACCTTCTTCCCTATTCATATCTCCTTTTTTGACCATTTCTTGCGCAAATTCTTCGATCTTTTCCTGTGAAATGGCTATCGCTCCAATTCCGAACAATGCCATTTTTCTAAATATTTCTGATATTTCTGCCATATATTTTCTCTCTCCATTATAGTTCTATCTTTCTATATTTTCTTGTCATATCTTTTAATATCTTCCTTACCTAACCTCACCGTACACGACCGGGCCTAATGATACCAAATATGACCAGACCTAGCCGTACCAAATAATACTGCGTCATTGTGCATCATGCGACATAAAATCTCATATTCGGAAATTTGATAAATGCTTTCAAAGGTTCTTCCAATTCTCTGGAACACACTCCAAATCTCTGTTCTATGATTTTGTTTGCTTTCCAAATACATTTTGTTCCGATCATCTTCTCTATAGGATCTTCTTTATCACATAAGCCTACATTTTCTATATCTTCTCTTGAAGCTGTTAAAAAATATGCATCTGGATTTTCGCTAAAGAGATGTGACAAATAGGGACTAACAGCACTTTGCTGTCCTTTGACACATAACCCGTTTGCCAACATCGGACCAAACTGAAAAAAGCTTATTCTTTTTGGATAAATAGTTTCAAAAGTTTTGTCCATATCCCTTGCCAAAAAGAAAGCTCCTGAATTCATATGGTCTTCAAGAAATTTCTTAAATAATAATATACCTTTAGACGGCTTTAGCCGTTTTTCGCTATCTTTATTTGAAAATATACTTTTATCACCTATATTGTCTCTTGTTAAAGAATCTAATAGCCCTTTCCTTTGATATTCTGTCACTTTTTCTTCAATATATGCGACGTATATATTCCAGACACCAAAACCTGTTACATAATTAAACCATGACAAAAAATAACCTTTATTCTTTTTATCTCTATATCTATCCATACTATTGATATTATTTATGGATAATTGATTCATAGGATTTCTAATATCGAATATCTTTTCTCTTTTAATCGTTTCATAAAATTCTATTGCTTGAAATTTGTCAGGAATAGTCTCTAACAGATATTTTCTCTTTTCATATTTATCAATTAACATATCGTTATTTGCTATATGTACCCATTTTTTGATCAGATCTTTTTTAGAAGAAATTAATTCAGACTCTAATATTTGTCTCATTCTTTGGTTAGCGAAATTTTTATCATCAAATAATTGACGATAGCTGAAAAATTCTGGCAATCCACCATTAGATAATACTAATTCTTTGTATATTCCAAAATTATGATTATAATCTTTTGCGTCAACAACCCTTTTTAATAAATTAACCAATGGGAAAATATGGTATCCTAATATTCGTGTAACTTCTTCGTATACTTTCTGGTCCCATTCAGACTTTTTTATAGTATCATCATTTTTTATTCCATTGTAAAGAGTTTGGTTAGCAATTGATAGATCAGCTAAATATTTTTCTTTCTCATTTCCTATTAATCTAATAATTTGCCTTTTCTGGCCATATAGTCATAAACTAGATTTACCTGACTTACTATCTGTCTCGCCTTCTACTAATAATTTCTTTAGGAAATCATCTTCAATTCCACTTTCTAATTGTACCTTCTCTTTAATCTTTCCTTGGTATAACGGATTTTTGCATACAGTTTCTATCTCTGTTAGTCTTCTATCCATTTCAAACGAAAACTCTTTTGTTCTTCTCGCAAGTTCTATAGTCCTAGCTTCTGATTTTTCTATTCTTTCAGGATCCCAACTTGGATTTATTGCCAATAGTTGGATTCCTTCCTGTATTTCGAGTGCACCGGCCGTAACATTGTCTATTAGACTATTGAAGATATTTCTCGCATCATATAATTGTTGAGCCAATTGCGACGCAACCTCTTGTAATGAGGCCAAACTTGCTATCAATCTTGCTGATGGTAATGTATATTTTACCTCGGCGTCATAAATGGCGAATAACATAGAAAAATAATTTCTCGCTTCATCTACCTGTGTGATCAACACTTTCTCATATAAAACCAGGTTTTCTTTAGCTCTTTCATAATTCTGATGAAGGACTAATTTTTCATTTCTGACATCTCTCAGAGAGTTTTCTACTTTGAGAATCTCATTATTTATAGTGTGATAAACTTTTATTGCATCTATTTTTTTCTTTTCTATTATTCTTCCATCTATTCTTACAGTTGTCAACTTTAGTTGATCAACTGATTGCACAGATGCCGACATTAAGTCAGCGGCTGATTGTACATCTTCAGGTTTTATCTGTTCTACCCTTTTTTCTTCTTTTTCTTCTTTTTTAGTTGGTATTTTATCTGTTATATCTTCTCCAACTTCATTTTGATTTATCAACTTATTTAGTCGTTCTTCATAAGATGTACTAGATGCATCTTCTTTAGAAGAAGCTATATCTGGAGCAACAGTGTCTGTCTTAATTTCTCCTATATTTTTTTCTGATTCTTCAAGCATAGGTCTCCCACCCTTGACAACTATGCCTATTTTCTCCATATAAATTAGAAGTTTATCCATACTTCCGTTAACTTTATTAACTTCGTCTTCTAATTTAATAAGCTTATCTTTATTAACCGATATATTTTGGAGAAGATCTGTAATATCTTTATCCACATTTTCTCTCTGAAGTAAGGATACATTATAAAGGGAAATAGCTTGTTGTTCTAATTCCAGAGTCTTACCTCTACTTTGTTCGATAGACAAAGCCATTTCTTCGAATAATTTTCTTATTGCTTGTGGGTCATTAGCTATTCTTTTCGCTTCCAGCCGATTCTTTTTTCCGAATATGCCTGTTATTTTATCCGTAAATTTTACAGGCGCATAACTCGGATTTTTGAGATAGTATATCACAGATTCCATCATAGAGCGCTGTAATTTATATCTATCCAAATATCCCTTCATTTCTATTTTGAGTCTCTTATTTGTCTCCATATACTGGTCTAATGTGATTCCTTCTCCAGAAAGTCCTTTTTCTAATGATGTGGAAAATGTACCTCTGACATCTGGCGATACTTTTCCGCCGCGATATATCTTATCCAATTCTGATGGCTGAACAGCCAAAGCGTTAGTTTCTTGCATTTTTTCACCTCTATAAATCTGTTGAACATGAAATAAAAATCAAAAAGTCTCGACTCGGGTAAAACTTCTTATAATCGAAAAATTATTAATAGAAATCTTTTTGTAATCGAAAAATCATCGTATTTATGTATTAATAGATGACACTATACTATATATATATTTAATAATAAGATAGTTGCGATATAAAAAAAGACTATGCGATGCAATTATTATATCGGTTAAACTCGTACATACACATTCGTAGACAACTTTAGCTGTTTTACCTTTTTCTTATTTTCTAATTCTTCACGCTCTTCTCTAGTAATCAATTATCACTATATCATACACTTAAAAAGGTTTGTCATACACTTAAAAAGGTTTGTGTCCCTGGATGATTCTGATCAGTATCACGATAATAGCAACGATCAGCAATATATGGATTAAGTTACCGACTAAACCGAGGAAAAATCCCAGTAACCAGATGATCACCAGAATCGCAACTATAGTCCAGAATATGTTCATAAATCTGACCTCCCATTTCTATTCCTTTTTGGTTGACTCTAAGTCTTTAATACGGATCTCTATTATTATTCTTTTTGGTCTTTCATACAATACTAACCAAGCAGCATTCTCACTTTCGCAAGAGTCTTTTATCGAATTGATAATTCCTTCCTTTCTCTTTGCCAATTCTCTAAAATCTCGATAGTTCATAAGTTCAGTTTCTTCATTCATATTTATTATTCTCCCGCAATGTTTATTTCATCTTCATCTTCTCTTTCCTTACCTTACATTACGTCACGTCGCCAAATCGGGCCGGACAGTACCTCGCATCACCGCGCCATAAATGAAATCTCGGTATGTTATACTCATCTTTCGTATTCTTTTCCTGTTCCTTTCTTTCCTTTTGGATATGGACAACCGCAATCTGCTGCCTTTTCGCATATTACTGTGACATTAAAGTTTGTATTCAAACCCAGCTCTTGAACTTGAATATGACGCCACCAGAACCAAAACATTCTTACGACCGGGTGTCCACAGTTTATACAGGCATATATTTTCATAATTCTTCGACTCCTTTCTCATTTTTATGACGAGTCACCTTGCCTTTTGGCTTTTCGACTCTTATAATTTTTCTCAGGCAGTCTTTGTACATAACTAGATAATTATACACTATCTATCTATAAAGCTTTCCACATCCGGCACAAACCGTTTTTTTATCAGTGGATTCTCCTTAAAGAAGCCGCTTCTATATATCTATTGTTAATACTTCATATTATTCGTAGCGTAACACTACACTCGGTATATCAATGGATACTCACGGTTTATCGATATAAATGCATTATCTAATTAATTGATAATTAACAGAAAGTCTTATTTGTTTAAATCGTCTACGATAAGTTTTATACTACATTTCAGTGGTCTAATGCCTCCTATAGGCTTAACCACAACCGTATTTTCTATCCTAATTTCTGAAGGAAGTTCTTTTTCAAACTGTATCAGTATGTCTTCTATTTTTCTTTCATATATTTCTCTTTTCTTTTTAATTTCATCTATTGAGAACATATTTCATTCCCCCTATCTTTCCGATTACCAGTCGTCATTAATATAAAAGTAAAAATGTCATATAACAGGGATTATACAATCTTCTTTAAATTATTCCTTACCTTAACTCGCAAAACCCGGCCTAACCCAACGTTGCCATACATAGGCGTATCCGACAATACCTTAAGATCAATTTTTCTTTAATATAACATTTTTTACGTATCCTTTTCTAATACAACATATCCGTCTCTCTGAAATCCGCTCGCATCTATATCTGATTCTATAGAATATTCGATATCTCTATTTTTGAGCCAGTATATAAGCATTTTGTCAACATTAATTCCTAAAAGAGCTTTTATCATATCATGAGACTTATACAATACTACAGCCTCTTTAAAGGTCAACTCTGACACTTCAGTTTCGTCGATATCTATATCAAATTCGCTCGTATCTTTTTCATTTATCATCTCGTCAAATGTATCTTTCTCGAACGGTTCTATATCTTCTATATCTGCTATTTCCACAACTAATTTCACACTTTCTACTACTAAGTAACTCATTTCATTTTCTCCTATTTAATTCCACGGTTTTTATGTCTTTATTTTATTCCGACCAAGTAGGTTTCCGATAGCGCTCGCTGACAGCGCTTTTCCCGCTTGATCTTTAGAAAGAATAAAGATTTTTTACATTCGTATTATTTTAATGGGTGGACATCTTACCATATTATAAACATTATAAACAGGTAACTCAATTTCTTTCACGGAGCAATTCCTTCATCAAAATCATATCCTTCTCTTTGTAATTGTTCTCTTAAATCTTTGATATTCGCACCGAGTTCCTCAAGTATTCTTTCCAAATACCATTGCTTATGATGTTTTTCTTGTGTCAATAATCCATTTATTACCAAATCCTTTATCTTATCTATATTCATTTGATTATATCGATTTCAAAAACTGCGGTTTTTACTGATTTTATCCCATTGCCCCATATATAACTCTTCATACCATCGATACCAGCGATGAGCCATACTAAGGAATTATTTTCCATTGTCTCTCTATCCCAAATTGAAGGAATAGCAGATGAAAACGGATGAGTGTGATATACACCCACTATATCTTTTCCTTCTTTCTCATAAATATTCCAAATATTATAGAATTCCATAGGTTCAAGTTCAAAACTTACTTTAGACATTCTGATATTAGTAATTGGTTGAACCTTTTCAACATTCGCAATATCTACATCTATTATTCCTATAAGAAGACCACATGCTTCATAAGGTCTGTTGATTTCCAATTCTGATTGAATATATGCTTTATTGCTATGAGATATTTTCAGTTCATTAATCATAATTATATCTAGATATCTAATTTTTATGTAAATTAATCATCTACTTGAAAAATGTATGTGTGGAAACTTGCGTATCAACATATTTTAACGTCATTTCTACACTTCTTGCGATAATAGCCTCTACGTCCTTTTCTTCCATTAATTCCGGTGCTTCACCTTAGTACACCAGAATTATACAGTACCTATCGTTATAATTTCTAACATACAAAAATAAAATTCTTCTAAATCGAGAACATAGTTTTCTGAATTAGGATCGAAATGAGATCTCCATTGTTGGACATCTTCCTCTGATAAATATGGAGATCCAGCCTTTACCAGCCATTCAGCATTGCCTGTAATATAGTTTTTTATTTCTTGAGTAAGAGGTGATAATTTTTGTATGGCATAACTTGTGGTAGTGACATCTTTAAAACCCGCCTTTACGAAAAGTCCGTGCATTTGTCGACCTGTAAAGTTATCAAACTTTGGTTCTATACGTTTTTCTTCTAATGATTGGGCAGCCGCACTCAAAATTCTAAATGTCAAATATGGATCAATGGGATGTACAATGAAAAGTCCACCATCAAAATCTTTAGCCGCAACTCTTCCTCCTGGCTTTGCAGTCCTTTTCATCTCTTCTATAACTTTAAAATGGTCTTCGACATATGCAAAACAATTGCCAAAGAAAATAAAATCAAAGATATCGCTTCTGAATGGCGTTTCATAAAAATCTGATTTTCGGAATTCTATTAGGTGTCTTAAAGGATCTTTCTCGAGATTTTTTATAGCAAAGTTTAATAATTCCGGTGTACTATCTATACCAATAACCTTACCATTAGGTTTTACTTTTTCGGCAAGCATAGATGTCCACAATCCTGGGCCGCATCCTAGATCCAGTACTATATCTCCTGGTTTAAGATTGAAGCTTTCAATCATTTGAATTCTTTCTTGTTCTTTGCTTTTGTGATGGTCTAATAACCATTCCAAATCTATTAGCTCTAATTCTTCTGATTTATTTTTTTCTGACATATTTTTCTCCTATATTTTGTTTTTGCGGCTATTAAAACTGTTGATTTTGTTTCTCAAGAGTGCAAATCTATGTAACTACATCATTATCATCTTATCAACTTAAAATCCCCATTTTATCTCCTCCCTTAATATAAAATAAATGTCTAAATCATTCTTTCAACAGGCATATATTTAATATTTAGCCATACCATACATCGTCTTCTTTAAATTATTCCTTGTCCTAACTTGCAAAATCCAACATGACCCGGTATTACCGTGTCCAACGACACCTTAAGATCAATTTTTCTTTAATATTCATTTATTTAAATCTTCGCAATCTTATATTAGTTTCCTCTAATTCTGCTCTTCTGAAATCATAACTGCCGCAATTAGGGCATTCTCTGACATTATCTTTTACCACATATCCGCACACTGCACATATTTTCATATCATATTCACCCAATTTTTTCTGACAATACTTTCATATTATATTATATCATTTACAATATCTATTCCTTACATTGCATCACATCGCACCGCATCACATTTTTCTATATCTATTCTTACCGAACCGTGCCATACATTTTTCAAATTTACCACTTCTCCCGATGAACTATTTGATCTATATCCATCCTTTGAGGAATTACAGGGTCTTCATCTGCATATCCTATAGGTACCATCGCTACAGGTCTTTCGCCTATAGGTATATTTAGTATATCTCTAACAATATCTTCATCGAAAGCACCTATCCAGCAAGTTCCCAATCCTATATTAGTAGCCGCTAACATTATATTCATAACACTGGCCGTAGCATCTTGAATGGCATATAGTTCTCCTCTACTACCATATCTGCTTGATGAACGTTTGATATTAGCAACAGCAACTATAATAATAGGAGCAGATGCTATAAAATGCTGGCCATGGGCAGCCACAACCAGTTCTCTTTTTGTCGTTCTATCAGTTACTATGATAAAGTCTCTTCCCTGCATATTACCTGCAGATGGAGCAGCCTGAGCAGCATTCAGTAATATATCTATATTCTCTTTGCCTATGTCAGTATTCTTAAATTTTCTTATAGATCTTCTTCTATTAATTGCTTCTATACAATCCATGTTTCCTCCTTAATTTTCATTAGTTACTGTTTATCATACAAAGTGTTTTTTATTTACGTCTCCTTCAACAGTAAAACGTGTATTGGCTGACCTTTTACTAATGTATATTCTCCAATAATTCCTTTACCTCGAACCGCCCTTGTTTCGCTATATTCGTCCTTTATTATGGTCTTTTCAGTGAACTTATCAAGCCCTTCAATGAACTTACGGAATGACGGAAGAATCGTTTCAGGTTTAAGTTCATAAAGATGGTCAGACTGAACTGTTTTTATTTTGTCACCATATTTCTCTATTATTTCCTTTTTAATTGCTTCCCAGCTCTTAGGATGGTCAAATGTTTCTACGGCTATAACACCAACAGGATTAAATATTATTGCGCCAACCTGGTTATCGAACAATGGAACTTTCTGCATCATATCATCCACCAGCGATTGACTTTTTTTGATTTTTTCTAGGTGGCCTAACAGGTCATTTTCCCCAGTAGTAGTATTATGCATTCTAATATTGTTCGTGCTCGCGAATCTATTGATATCATCAATATCTTTATCGGACAACCCTTCGCCTGACCATACTTGTGTGACACCTTCGCTTGGATAAACCCTTGCAATACGTGTTCTTTTTGAACCATCAGAACTAGTATATGTATGGACATCGCAACAAGTATCGCTTCTACGCGATTTACAATCAGAAACATAACTTAATGCCTTTTTGATATCTTCGGGTAAACTTTCAGGTATTACGTTAGTCGGGACTGAACCTACTTCTGAACTGATAGAACCATATGCGACAGAACCAGATCTTCTTTGCCTTTCTGTTTCTGAACCGCTAGTATAATCTCTAACAGAACCCCATACACTGGACTGGTCTCTGGTCATTAAGTTCATAGTTACCGACGGAGGCGCAATATCACCGAATTCCATTTTTGTTCCTCTGTTAATTCCATAAGACGCATTAACACATCTTACATTGATAGTTTCTTTCTCATTTGAATATACTCCAGAATGTTGAGCGGCACGAGGTTGTGTTTCACCTTTAAATATAGTTCCTGCTCTCACAAATATAGCCATTCCACTTCTATTTTGAAGTTCAATTTGGCTTATACCTCCGGTATCTTTCATATCTAGTTCTTTTAGAACCTCATACATCGTAATATATTGTCTGTCAGGAGCACTTTCCCTAAGAATCGGCACAACTACACCCAAAGTTTCTTCCGAATATTTCCATGGATCCCCCAATATGTATCCAAATCTACCTTCTGAAATGTCACTTAGGTATGTTTTCAAGTCTACTGGAATTGCCAACTCTTCAACTTCTTCAGCCATACCGTTTATTTCGTTTCTTCTCATATTATATCTTTCTCCTTCTATATTATTCTCCGATACTAATTCAACCGCACAATAATTTTTTGATTTATAATCTTCTCTCTCTTTTTTTGTTATAATCTTCTCTCTCTTTTTTTGTATCTCCTTATTTTATCTTTATCATCAATATATATTTGGGGAATCTTTTGGTAATCCGATTATAATATTATTTCTTGGT
>Ga0180007_10004928_pt1 | contig 13882 bp, 4 predicted proteins | sample MM_PC_MetaG_FD_121122 | JGI IMG/M metagenome (GOLD analysis project Ga0180007, IMG submission 121122) | Groundwater microbial communities from the Aspo Hard Rock Laboratory (HRL) deep subsurface site, Sweden - MM_PC_MetaG | ecosystem: Environmental > Aquatic > Deep subsurface > Groundwater... | reverse complement strand
GCTTGCTATTATTCAAAGTCATTATATTTTGACGAAGTGTATGTCGCAAAAAAAATAATCGATATGGGAACTCCTCCAAAGATTGAAAAAACAAGGGTTGCGAGATGGGTATCCCTTTATTGCAAAGCCAAAAATATTTCTCTAAGCCATGAACAGGCAACGGCTGTCAAAGGGATTGTCTGTAAAAAATTTTCAATTCTGACCGGTGGGCCGGGTTGCGGTAAAACAACCACAACCCTTGTCATTGTAAAATTAATTGAGGCCATGGGAATGAAGGTTCTTCTGGCTGCACCAACGGGCAGGGCAGCCCAGAGGATGACAGATGTTATTGGAAAAGAATCCAAAACCATTCACAGGCTTCTGGGATGGCAGGGGAACCGGTTTAAAAAGGATGAAAAAAATCCTTTGAAAACCGATTTTCTCATCATTGATGAGTGCTCAATGCTTGATATCAGCCTGACCGCATCCTTGTTAAAGTCTGTTCCCAGGAAAGCCCAGGTGCTGTTCATCGGTGATTCTGATCAACTGCCCTCGGTGGGTGCCGGCAATGTATTAAAGGATATTATCTCATCTGCAATTGTTCCCTGTTTCGAGCTGACAAAAATATTTCGTCAGGCCCAGGAATCCCTTATCATCAAATATGCCCACCAGATCAATAAAGGGGATATGCCCTGGATTAAATCGCCCTTTAAAAAGCCTGAAATATGGCAGGACAAAATTGATTGCTTATTCCTTGATTCTGATGAGGCAACCATGGATCAGATCAATTTTATCACCCGGGTGAAAAAATTTTATGGCATGACGATTCCTGAGCTGGAACAGACCATCTCTGAAAAAAAAGAACCCAGGAATCTCTTTGAATTTCGGGCCCGGGAAAAACTGGTCCCCTATGAAACTGAAATAACAATTCCTAAAAAATTTGAGCATGTGGATTTAAAAACGGTGTATGAAGCCGGAACCAAAATTGAGGAATTACTTTCTGTTGTAAAAAAAGTACACCCATGGTCTTCGCTTCATTATGGATTTGCAGCTTTGGATGTTGTCAAAAAATTATACCAGGAATGGATACCTAAATATCATGGCAAAAGCGAGATTCAGATACTTTCCCCCATGACAAGGGGAAGCCTTGGGACACAAAACCTGAACCGGGTAATCCAGGAAATCTCAAACCCCTTTTCTGTTGGGAAAAGACAATTAATGGCAGGGGAAAAAATCTTCAGAATAGGGGACCGGGTGATCCACCGACGTAACAATTATGAACTGGGTGTCTTTAATGGTGATATTGGTATGATAAAAGATATCGATAATATTAATTTGATCTGCACAGTTGAGTATTCTCCGGATAACCGTCTGATTCATTACAGACAAAATGATATAATGGAGCTTGATCTGGCCTATGCCATAACCATTCACAAATCCCAGGGCAGTGAATTTGAAATTGTCATTATCCCGATTCTTACCCAGCATTTTAAAATGCTGTTTCGCAATTTAATTTATACAGGAATAACCCGAGCTAAAAAATTGGCTGTATTTGTTGGAACTCGAAGAGCCCTTGCAATGGCGGTCAAAAACCAGGATATCAGCAAACGGCAGACCGCTTTGCAACAATTGCTGATGCCGCAAAAATAAAATCGCTCTCAGTAACAGACTAAACGCCGTGTCATTTCAAATGGTGTCCCCAAATGGATTCGAACCCCTGTCGTCACCGTGAATGTCTCACCCTGACCGTGGCTGATCAAAACTGCCAGTTGAATCCTTTTCCCCACGGAATCAAATAATAAAGGGAATCATGTTGTGCCGGCCCTGACTAATGGCTTTGCAATACCGGCCCTGTAAAAACAAATAATCATATGACAAATTCATTGACAAACAGTGCTTTTTCAGAGAAATAAAACATAAACAGTAAAAACATACACCAAGATCAGCGAAATAGCGATATTTAAACCAATCAGGTTATTTACAAATACTATGGAGCTGCCATGAATACAGGTACTCAATCTTTTCTAAACTTTATTAACGGTTTAATTGTTTTTTTTATGGTGCTTTTCCTGAGTCCGAGCATCGTATTTTCAGCCACATCTGGAGATTATGCACCGATAGCCGGCACCCAGTGGGAGTTCAGTTTCAGTCTTTCAGGCACGGAATTCAAGGACACCATTACATTTGCAGATGAACCCCATATTTCAAATTCGAACTATGTTATCAGGTGCACATCTTCTCTTAACAGCGTATACTATGGTACTGGAATTTATTATGAACCACGATTTTGGGTGCTTGTTCCTTTTCAAAATGAAGGGAATATTTATTATGCATATTACAATATCAGTATCACCAATGGGGAGGCTGCCGGTACTCTAAAATATCTTGATTCTAATGGAATAGATATCGGTGTCCCTGCTATAGATGTTGCTGGCACCCAGCTGGTTGACCCGTCCGCTGGTTTCACTGCAGACAAATTAACCGGGGATGCACCTTTGACGGTATCCTTTACCAACCAGAGTGAGCCGTTAACTGCTTCATGGGCATGGAATTTCGGGGATGGATCAACCAGCACTGAAAAAAATCCCACCCATGAATACACCATACCCGGCAGGTATACAGTCACATTAACCTCAAGCCTTGGCAGCAGAAGTAAAAAAGCCACCCTCATCCGGTATATCCATGTCAAAGATGCATCCAACCCTCAGTCACAGTCTTTTTACCGCTTCGAACGGATGTGGCCCAGCCTTCAGCAACCCTGGTATTTCAGCGGTGTCCGGCATCTGACCGATGACAGGGATGGCAATATTTATGTAGTCAACAGCTGGAAAGGCCGAATTGAGAAATTGACATCAGACGGTCATTTTATCTCCAGTTTCGGTTCCTTTGGCAATGGAAACGGACAGTTTCGAAGACCCTATGGCGTTGTTGTGGATGAAGATGGATATATCTATGTTACTGACGAAGGGTATGACATGATATCCCAGCAGTATGATCTGAACGCATGCAGGGTTCAAAAATTTGATGAAAAGGGCCGGTTTATCGCTTCATGGAAAAGTGCATCCGACGAGAATGATACACTGAAAATTCCCACGGGGATAAGCATGGATAATGATGGACACCTGATGGTGGCAGACAGCAAAAACAAACGGATTGTCAAATATTCAACAGATGGCAACTACCTTGGCAGCCTTACAGGCTATAACGACCAAACCTTTGGCTGGCCTGTGGATGTAAAAATGAATCCATCCGGCACCATTTATGTTGTGGATCAGGGCGATCCAACCGATGTGAAGCCCGGAGACAGAAAAATTCATCAGTTCAGTGCATTTTCGAGTGATAGCTATGTAAAGAGCATGGATGGATCGGGGTCAGGGACAGTTTTCAACAAGCCAAATGCAGTAGGGTTAGACCATGCAGGCAATCTGTATGTGGCAGATTATTCCTATGGCGGCAATAATCGGATTGTAAAAATACAAACAGACGGATCAGAATCTGATTTGATCGACAATGGTATCGGATCAAATGAGGGACAGTTCTGGGGACCATATGGGGTACTTGTAGACCGGTTTGATCATCTTTTTGTGGGAACCTATATGGGGGGAGAGGTGATCAAATTTGATACAGACGGCCAGTTAATCAACAAGTGGAGTTCAGAGTCGACTCTTCATGGGTATTTTTACAGTCCCCACGCCCTGGCCGTGGATCCGCAGGGTAACATTTTTGTTGCCGATTCCCTCAACTACCGGATACAGAAACTGGATCCATCCGGAAACGTCCTCAAGGTGTGGGGAAGCAAGGGAACCGGAGACGGTCAGTTTGAAGGGACTCTGGACAGCCACCAGGGACCACATGCTTTGGCAATGTTAAAGAACGGTAATATCCTGGTTGCAGACACGTTTAACAACCGGCTCCAGATATTTGACGGCAATGGCGACTATGTCAGTCAGATCAAAGGAATAGACAGACCGTCCGGTCTGGCGGTTGATGCGTCAGGCAATTATTTTGTGTCTGATTGGATCAATCACCAGATAAAAAAAATTGATGCTTCCGGCAATCAGCTTGCCTCATGGGGTAGTAACGGCAATCAGGAAGGCCAGTTCAAAAACCCGCACGGTCTGGCGATTGATGCTGAAGGGTATCTGTATGTGGCAGATGCGGATAACCATCGAATCCAGATATTTGACGGGGAGGGTAATTTTATTTCTGCATTCGGGCAGGAAGGTCAAAATGATGGACAGTTGAACCAACCATGGGATGTGATTATCGATGAAAACGGCGATGTCATCGTGGCAGATACCTACAATGCCCGGCTCCAGAAATTTACGCCTTATGGTGTTTTTATCGAACGGCTTGGAGAGAGCGGAACTCTGCCCGGATTGTTTACCCAGCCCCAGAATATTGATATTGGTCCAGATGGATCTTTATTTGTGCTGGAAACCACGAACAACCGCCTCCAGAAGTTCAAGAAGGTGTATACCCAGAACAACAGCAAGGCCATTGTCGTTGCAGGCGGCGGCCCTTATGAGGGGAATGAACTCTGGGATGCCACCCAGATGAATGCCAATTTTGCATACCGGGTACTCACCTACCAGGGATATGCCAAATCAGATATCCATTACCTGTCTTCGGATACCGGTCTGGATCTTGATCAGAACGGCGTTGCAGATGATGTGGATGGAGATGCAACCAATGCCAACCTGGAAAATGCCATTACACAGTGGGCGGCAGGTGCTTCTGATGTGGTTGTCTACCTGACCGACCATGGCGGGGACAAAACATTTAGAATGAGCGGCACACAGCTTTTGTCTGCCAATGAATTCGATGCGTGGCTGGATACTCTGCAGACCAAGATTTCAGGCAAATTGACAATCGTGTATGATGCCTGTGAATCAGGTACATTTGTTGAGCAGCTTGCTCCGCCACAAGGATATGAACGACGAAGGATTGTCATTACCAGCACATCGGCCGGACAGGAAGCCCATTTTATTAACGGCGGGTCCCTATCCTTCTCTAATTATTTCTGGACCCATGTGTTTAACGGTATTGATGTCAGGCAATCATATATACTTGCAGATTCAGCCATCACAAGATACCAGGATCCCTTGTTGAATGACAATGGAAATACCACTGGCGATGAAGCTGAAGACGGTCTGATAGCCCAGAATACCTATATCGGCAACGGCAATCAGACCCAGGCGGATGCACCGGGCATCGGAAGCATTGAGGCACCGACACAGATTAATGATACTTCGTCCGCCCAGCTGGCAGCCACAGGAGTGACCGATGATGAAGGCGTTTCCCGGGTATGGGCGGTGATCCGGCCACCGAATTATACCCTTGGATCATCTGCTAATCCGGTACAGGAACTGCCCAGCATCGATCTCAATCCAACAGTTGCCGATCCAACTCGATTTGAGAATACATATGAGGGATTTAATGTAGAAGGTACTTACCAGATTGCTGTTTATGCCAGGGATCGCCAGGGAAACACTTCTATCCCCAAACTGATCTCCGTATCTGTGGATACGCCTTTGTCCCGGAAAGTTATCCTTGTGGCCGGCGGATCTTCTTCCCATAACATGTGGCCGGCAGTAGAGCAAAATATCAAGCTGGCATATGAGGCTGTGTCTTTCCAGGGGTACCCGGATAAAGATATTTATCTGCTCAGCCCTGCCGGCATTCCCGGTGTCACCAAGCCCCATGTTTTAAACACCTTGTCCAATCTGAATTTTGCCATCAAGACCTGGGCATCATCAAACACCCAGGATCTGGTGATCTACATGGTGGGACCAGGCGCTGATAAATCTTTTGGGTTCAATGCCACGGAAGCATTGAAAGCCTCGGATATGGATAACTGGATGGATTTTTTACAAAATCAGGAAGATACCAAAGTCAGCCGGATAACCGTAATATATGATGCCTGCCGTTCCGGCAGTTTTCTTCCGGTTCTGGTCCCGACAGACGGACAGAACCGGATACTGATATCCAGTGCAGCACATGATCAGGCAGCCAGTTTTCTCTCGAGCGGGGATATTTCATTTTCCAAATTTTTCTGGATGCAGGTCCTCAACGGTGCAAGTGCCCGAAGTGCATTCAAAACAGCCCAGGAATCGATCTCATTTGTGAACCAGAATCAGATCGCACAACTGGATGATAATGGCAATGGTCTGGGCAATGAAGAAAAAAAAGACGGCCGGATCGCCCAGTACTTTAATATCGGGTTTGGTATCATGCTGGCAGGAGATAATCCCCTTATAGGCGGAGTGTCGACACCATTAACATTATCCGGTGAAACCACTGCCGGTATCTGGGCTGAAAAGGTCACCAGTTCCGGAACAATATCAAAGGTCTGGGCCATTATTTCTTTGCCTGGTGCTGCTGGTACATACCCGGATATTCCGATTACAGATGCACCTGTTGTGGATTTTGTTCTTAACACGGCAAACAATCGGTGGGAAGGAACCTATGACAACTTTACATTAAAGGGCACCTATACCATTTCCGTATTTGCCATGGACCAGAGCGGCAGTATTTCTGTGCCCATGGTTACATCAGTTACCCAGTCACAAGCCTCGGGTCCGGATCTGCATGAAACAGATGATACTTTTGAGAATGCCGGTGTTATTGTTTCCAATGATCCGGCAAAACAAAGCCATACGTTTCATGACCCGGGTGATCAGGACTGGATTAAATTTTATGCGTCCCAAGATAAAACCTATACCATCCAGGCAATACCTGACAGCAATATCATTGATCCTGTCATCAAACTTTATGATATGGATGGGGTAAGTGTTATCAAGGAACAGGACAGCGGCTGGGAGGGTGAAACCGAAAAACTGATATGGACCGCAACCGCTACCGGAATTTATTTTGCCAGGGTCAACAATGCTGATCCAAAAGTATTCGGGCAGGGGGCGCAATATACCCTGAATGTTTTTAATCCTGTTGGCGGTCAGCCGGGTACACTGATCGGTCGGATAACCGACACATCAGGCAACGGGGTCCCTGATGTTCTGCTTACCTCCAATATCGATCCCACCGGCACCCTGAGCTATCCGAATGGATATTATATTATCATTTTACCTTCCGGCAGCCATAACATCTCAATTGCAGTCAATGGGTATGAGCCTGTAACTCGAGATCAGGTCAGTATATTATCCGATGGCATTACATATGAAAATTTTACCATGAACCGGAAAGATACTATACCACCTCTGGTACCGGGAACGATTCAGTCCAGTCCGACAAAACAGGTCTGGACATCGGACAATACCATAACCGTTTCGTGGCAGGCAGGTTCCGATGCAGACAGTGGTGTGGCAGGATATTCATATGTCTGGGATACAGACAGTGCAACAACTCCCGACAACACACCGGATACCGTCAATCTGACCATAACCGGTCCGGTACTGCCGGATGGACAATCACATTATTTTCATATTGCAACGGTGGACAACAATGGCAACCAAAGCGATACCATTCACCTGGGTCCGTTTTTTATTGATACTGCAGTGCCGGTCGCAACAATTGCCTATAGCCCTGCCAATTTGACCAACCAGGAAGTAACGGCCACACTTTCAGTCAATGAAACCGTGACTATCACGAATAATAAAGGTTCTGCAAAAAAGGTGTTTTCTGAAAACGCAGAATTTATGTTTACTTTTTCAGATGTTGCCGGAAACACGGGTTCAGCAACAGCAAAGGTCACCTGGATTGATAAAACACCACCTGCTGCAGTGCTATCCCCTGTACCTGAAACCATCAGGGTTGATAAAACAATACTGATTCATATATCTGGGGAGGGTGTGGTATCCTACCGATACAATATAAATGATGAAGGATACGGGAATGAAATCCCCATTGCCGATTCGATCCGGTTAAGTAATTTAAAAGCCGGTATCTATGCAATATCTGTGATTGGCAAAGATGCTGTCGGCAACTGGCAGTCACCGGAATCTCCGACAACTGCTCAATGGGACGTCCTGCCCGTGGGTCAAATGGGAGATGTCAATGGTGATGCCAATATTAATCTGCTGGATGCCATCTTAATATTGAAAATTCATGCTGGAACCGGTTCAACTGAGTTTATAAACAAAGATGCTGATATCAATAAAGATGAATTTATTGGAATGGAAGAGACTATCTATATCCTTCAGAATCAATAACAGGTTTTACCGACTCGATCCGATCCAGGGGAATTTGTGTTTCATAAGTGATCGTTATGCATATAAATTACTCTGCATTTCCCAAAAATAAAAAAGCTCTCAGTAACATACTGAAAGCCTTGTTATTTAGATGGCGTCCCCAAGGGGATTCGAACCCCTGTCGTCGCCGTGAAAGGGCGGTGTCCTGGACCGGGCTAGACGATGGGGACGCAGCTTGTTTCTTTTTTGGTGGGCCGTGCTGGGCTCGAACCAGCGACTCTCTGCTTAAAAGGCAGATACTCTGCCAACTGAGTTAACGGCCCAAGGCCAATTTAAAAAAACTTAGACTATCTATATGATTTTAAAAAAAATGTCAATAACTTTTTAATCGTCTATCATATTTTTTTACCAGGTGCATTTGAGCAAGTCAATTCAGCAACTCTTGATTTGCTATTTTCAAGAATGCCTTTACGACTTCCGGATCAAATTGTGTCCCGGAATTTTCCTTTATGATATCAAGAACCTTACCTTTTCCCATTTTTTTTCTATATGCCCTGTCCGAATCAATGGCATCAAATGAATCGACAACACATAAAATCCTTGAAAGCTTTGGAATTTCATCCCCCTTTAATCCATCAGGATAACCTTTTCCATCAAACCGTTCATGGTGATGACGGATAATAACCATTTCCCGATCCCACAGCCCTAATTTACTGATAATATCCGCACCAATCACTGGGTGCTCCTTAATCTTTTTATATTCCTCAGCCGATAGCCCGCTGGGCTTTAGAAGGATGTCATCCCGGATGCCTATTTTGCCTATATCGTGAAGACTTCCTGCAAAACGGATAATATCCAGTTCTTCATCTGTACACCCCATTTGCTCAGCAACCATATGGGCGTATTTTGCAACCCGTGTTGAATGTTTTCTCGTGTACAGATCCCTTACTTCAAGTGTGGTTACAAATGCATAGAGTGTTGAAAAAAGATTCTCATAAATATTTTCGTATAATGCAATATTTTCAATGGCAACAGAAGCCTTCTGGCCGATAAAGCTCATATAATAAATATCTTTTTCATTGAAATGCATATCTTTATCAAAGGAGAAGGCACTGGCAATACCGAAAATATTGTCCCTGATTTTCACCGGCACGACCATCAATGATTGGACCACATCATCAAGATAATTGTTTTTCCATGCCTCTGAAATAAGACAGGGATTGTGATCTTTTTTTAAAATATCAAGAATCAAGTTCATGGCAGCTGTTGAAAGATCTTTTCCAAATAATGAGCTGATTGTTTCATTTTCAATGCCTTTGTCAGCACTGGCGACAAGCGCAAGGGATTTTTCCTGATCTGAATATATATGAAAAAAAACCTTATCTGCTTTTAACACCTCAACCCCCAAATCAACCACTCGATTAAAAATACCATAACTTGAATCAGCTGATGAAAAATCCTCCATCACCCGATTCAACGTATTGACTTCCTGAACTCTTTCAAGCAGCTCATTGTTCAGTTTTTTTAACCGTTCCTGCCGTTCAATCTCTTCTTTTAAAATAAGGTTCTCAACAAACAGCTCACGCTCCCTTAAAATCCGTTTAAGCGTTAATTCCATTTGTTCAAGATTAACCGGTTTTATCAAATAGTCGATAACACCATTTTTTAACGTTTGTATGGTATTTTCCAATGATGGATATCCTGTCATGACAACCACGGGCAATGTATTGTCTTTCATCCTGATTTTTTCAGCCAGGTCCAGGCCATCCATCTCAGGCATATTAATATCCGTAAACACACATCCGATTTTTTCCCTGTTCAAGACCTCAAGCGCTTCTACTCCATTCCCAGCGGTATAAACTTCATACCCTTTTCTCTGGAAATATTCTTCTGCAACATCTATAATAAAATTTTCATCATCAACTATTAAAATTTTAATTGGATCGGTTCGCATCTTTTTTATTATCAACCCTCGTTTTATGATATACAATGATTATCCGCCAATATGTACCTTAACCTTTTTATTTTATCAACATAAATAAGCCATTCCCATCTTTTGATATAAATGGATATAATTCTAAATAAATCCCTTTAATATGTATAATATTCTTTACAAATATAAAATATAAGAATATTATACTCAAAAAATTCAATCATAGAGTACAAAAATAAATTGGATGTGGACAATACAGACATAGAGATTTTAAAAATCCTGCAAAAAAAAGCCCGGGTGCCCAATGTAGAAGTCGCAAGATCTATCGGGATGGCTCCATCTGCAGTGCTGGAAAGAATCAAGAAGTTGGAAGCCAACGGCATCATTGAGGGGTATGAAGTTCGTCTGAATCCAAACAGGTTTAATGGATCAGTGATCGCCTTTATTCAAATCAAGGTTTCCCTGCCGGGCCAGCTCAATAAAATTGGGGAAAGGCTTTCAAAAATAGAACAAATCCAGGAGGTCCACTTCCTGGCAGGCGAAGACTGCCTCATGGTAAAACTTCGGGTAGATGACCATTGCGAACTTGAAACCATTTTAAGGACCCGGATCGCCAGCATTGATATTGTCAAAGAAACCAGAACCTTTATCGTTCTTTCCACCTTTAAAGAAACTGCCAAAATATTGTTACCGGAAAATTTGAAATAAGGAATTTATCACCCATGCCCATGTCAGATTCATATCAAGAAAGATTGGCCCGAATTCTGCCACAAATTGTGGATGGCTTTGGAACCCCTTTCCATATCTATGATGAAAAAGGGATAAAAGAGACTTGCAAAAAGCTGACCGCAGCCTTTGAAAAAATTGACGGGTTCAAGGAATTTTTTGCAGTCAAGGCACTTCCAAATCCATCGATAATGAAACTTCTGAAGACAATGGGATTCGGGTTTGACTGCAGTTCAATACCGGAAATTCAATTATCCAGACAGATCGGCAGCGATATGGAAGATATCATGTTTACCTCAAATAACACCGGCAAACAACAATTTGAGACCGCTATCAAAAATGGAGGGTGCATATTGAATCTGGATGATATCTCCTTTATTTCAAAACTGGTTGATATTCCTGATCTTATCTGTTTCAGGTACAACCCAGGTCTGCGCCGAAACGGAAATAAAATCATTGGAAACCCGGTGGAATCAAAATATGGTGTCAGTCACGATCAAATCGTAGATGCTTACACCCAGGCCAAAAAGCATGGTGTTAAACGCTTTGGTATTCACACCATGCTCGCGTCCAATGAGCTTAATTACACGTATATGGTGGAAACCACCCAGATGCTGCTGGATATCGTTGAGCTGGTCTGTGAAGAACTTGACATCACCTTTGAATTTATCAATATTGGCGGTGGGCTGGGGATCCCATACACTCCGGACACAAAACCATTTGACCTTGATTCCATGGCCAAAGAAATTGCAAGGCTTTTCAAACGATTTAAAAAGCGCAACAAATGGGTTCCAAAACTATACATGGAAAGCGGCCGGTATATAACAGGGCCCCATGGTGTACTGGTTACATCTGTCATCAATCATAAAAACATATATAGAACATACGTGGGTGTGGATGCATCCATGTCAGCACTGATGCGGCCTGGCATGTATGATGCCTACCACCACATACATATTCACGGCAAAAAAGAATCCACTGCAATGAAAAAAGTTGATGTTGTGGGTGCGCTTTGTGAAAATATAGATAAATTTGCAGTTCAAAGAAGCCTGCCAGATACCATTGAAGGCGATATCCTGGTTATCCACGACACTGGTGCACATGGGCATGCCATGGGGTTTAACTATAATGGTCATCTCAGACCAAAAGAATTATTGTTAAAGGAAGATTCACGGGTTGAGCTGATCCGGAGGGCTGAAACCGTTGATGACTATTTTTCAACCCTGACATTTAAACCCAAAATACTTAATTTTTAAAAAATAGGATAAAAATAAGGTCCCTGTATTTTATCTTGTGCTTTGGTTCAAAATTATTTAATAATTAGCAGACAAAAAACCTTTTCAACGGCATGGCAGGAGAAATCAAATGGATCTTAGGGATGTTTGCCCTGACAAACTGCTGACAGTGCAACAGTGTGTTAAAAAAATAAAAAATGGATCGCGGGTATTTATCGGAACCGGATGTGGTGAGCCCCAGCGATTGATAAAAGCCATGGTAGAAGATCTATCCATTCAGGATATTATCATTTATCAAATGCTTTCAGCGACGCTTTCCAACTATGTCAATGATGAAAATTTTCTTTCAAGGTTCTCCATAAAACTATTTTTCATTTCCCCTTTAATGCGACAATCTGCTTTTGAAGGGAAGATAGATTATATTCCGGTTTATCTTTCACAGATCCCTGAAATTTTTGCAAACCATGAAATCGGTCTTGATGTTGCCCTGATACAGGTCAGCCCTCCGGATGATCACGGATATTGCAGCCTCGGTATATCTGTTGACATAACCCTTTCAGGAATGAAAAATGCAGATATTGTCATTGCCCAGATCAACCATGAGATGCCCAGGACATGGGGGGACAGCAATGTCCACATTGATGAAATTGATTATCTTGTGGAACATGATGAGCCCATACTAGAATCTCTTCCTGAAATAAAAAACCAGACCGTCGTCGAGAGAATCGGTCATTATGTCAACATGCTTGTAGATGATGGGGCAACACTGCAAATTGGATTTGGCCATCTTCCAGATGCCATCATGCCCTATCTTTCCGATAAAAAGGACCTGGGTATACACACACAGGTTATTACCGATGGACTGCTGCCTTTATTGAAAAAGAAAGTTATCACCAACAAAAAAAAATCATACCTCCCGGACAGAGTGGTTGCATCCTTGTGCATGGGTTCTAAAAAATTATACGATTACGTTCACAACAATCCCATATTTTATTTTAAATCTTCAGAGTTTGTAAACGACCCCAATGTCATTGCCAGAAATGATAATTTCATTTCCATCAGCTCTGCTCTCGAGGTGGACCTGACAGGCCAGGTCTGCACAGATTCAAAAGGATACCTGTTTTACAGCGGTATTGGTGATCAGGTCGATTTTATCCGGGGGTCATCCATGTCAAAGGGTGGATTTTCCATCATTATCATCCCTTCCACCGCTCAAAATGGCAAAATTTCAAGAATTGTGCCCCATTTAAGTGAAGGTGCAGGCGTTGCAACTACCAGGGGGGATATTGATATCATTGTGACAGAGTATGGCATTGCTGAAATGCGGGGGAAAAGCATCTATCAGAGGGTAATGGAACTTGCCCGCATCACTCACCCCAAATTTAGAAAGACACTGATAGAAGAAGCCAAAAAAAGACATTATATATTTCCGGATCAGCTCCCACCGACAACCCAGGATCTTCTGTTTCTGGATCGATATCTTTATTCAAAAAAACTGACCAACGGGAAAGATGTTGATTTCAGACCGCTTTTACCCTCGGATGAGTTTGAATCCCGGCATTTTTATTATTCTTTGCAGGAAGACTCTATTTATTATCGGTTTTTTAACAAACGAAAAGTCTTCTCAAGGGATATGCTTCAAAAACAATGGGCCCAGGTTGATTATCGAAGAAACATGACCATCATCGGACTGATACAGTTGGGCAAACGGAAACAGATTGTTGCCATCGGCTCCTATGCCGAAGCAGATACCGATTCTGCTGAAGTGGCATTTCTTGTCAAGGAAAACCTTCATGGAATGGGAATTGGATCGTATCTGCTTGAAATCCTTGAAACCATTGCAACGGCAAACAACTATAAGC
>Ga0180007_10004927_pt1 | contig 13885 bp, 17 predicted proteins | sample MM_PC_MetaG_FD_121122 | JGI IMG/M metagenome (GOLD analysis project Ga0180007, IMG submission 121122) | Groundwater microbial communities from the Aspo Hard Rock Laboratory (HRL) deep subsurface site, Sweden - MM_PC_MetaG | ecosystem: Environmental > Aquatic > Deep subsurface > Groundwater... | reverse complement strand
CCGTATCGTCTTTTCTCCTAAATCAAGTTTTAGCGAAAGATTCCTATCGGATTTAGCATTTAATTTTTCTTTCAGGTTATTTAAATAATTTTGAAATATCTCATTATTTACTTTAACATGAGTATTGTCTTCTTCATCGTACCAATGGTATAGAAACATTTTTGAATTAATCTTAGTAATTTTTTGATTTTTATGTAGTAAATTAATCCAATAATCAAAAGTTTTGAAATAATAATTAATTCCAATAAATTTATCAGTAATTTTTAGTAACTGTTTATCTATTTTAGAATTTGTGTTAAATAAGATTTTATTTTTATTAATTATATAACCAATATTCCCTCCTTTTTTAACTAAACCTAATTTCTGAAATTTTCTAATGATGTTGAGAATTGCTTTGTTGTTTAATCCTATAACTTTCCCTAATTTTCTTGTGCTAAGGGGAATGCCATTTGCATATTGTAGAATTTTTAAGATGAGTTTAGTTTTGTTAATGCTTTTTTTATATCTTTTTTTTGTAATAAGAAAGAATAAGTTGTCATTAAAATATTCTTGAGCTTTGTTTTGTATACATTTTATACCGTTTTTTGTGATAATTTGATTAGCTAGAAATCCATCTTTTTTTAGTAATTTAATTCTCCATTGAACAGAACTTTTTGTTAGGTTTATGTTATTTAATTTTAGATATTCTGAGATTCTGTCTGGACCAATAGTTCTATTTATTTTGTTAGCTATGTACTTTGCAAAGAGTGTTAATTCCATTTCATGAGATAGATTTAAAATCATTTGCATAAATATTAATAGTATTTCTTCCTTTATAAACTTCACGCGTGCGTTTGTCACGTATGTCAAGTTGATTTGATACTTGTTAATGGTAAGTTTTATATAGCTTGATGTTATAAATTTGATAATCAAAATGAAAAAAATTGCATGGTTGCTTGTAATTATTGTAATTTTACTTATGATATTATATTTTGCATTTGGTTGGTTACAGCAAACATTTTTTGGTAAATAATTTATTTAAAAATGGTTAAAAAGAGAGATTTAATACGTATTAAAATAATAATTTTAACAGTATTTGTAATTGGATGTTTTGTGTTACCTTTTCCAATTAAATTATTTTTTTGGAATGATGCATATTCTATATCTTTAAGAGCAGGTTTACTTACTGCTGGTTTAGTAGCTACTATCACTTTGATTATAGAAATCTTTAATTATGTATGTGAAAAAGGCAAAATAAAAATATTTTAATTAAGATATGATCTATAAATGAATAGAAAAGACAAAAAATAGCAATTGTTGTCGAAAGGTTTAAAAATAGTTAAAAATATATTAAAGTAATGGAGAATATATCAAAAATTGGAGTAATTGTGTTTTTGTTAACACTACTTTTAATAATTTTGATTTTGCCAGTTCATGCTCAGTCCGTCACAAGAATAGAAATCTGTGATGATGGGGAAATGAGGTGTATGGGGGATTCTCTTCAAAAATGTGATGGTAATTCTTGGGAAACTTTAATAGATTGCGATTATCAATGTTGGGAGAGTCCAGAGCCACATTGTGTGGAAAAAAGTAAGGTTAGTTTTTATGTTACTTTAATCATTATTTTTGGTATTTTATTTTTAGTTATTGGACTTTTAATAGGAAAATTTGTTTTAAGTAATAAAAAGAAAAAATGAAAAAGACAATATTAATTGGGGTATTGATAATAACTTTACTTGTTATTTCTGGATGTGGTCAACAACAAATTACTTGTAATAAACCATACATTCTTGTAGGAACAGAATGTTGCTTAGACCAAAACGATAATAGTATTTGTGATAGGGATGAGATAAGTCAAGAAGGAGAAGGAATATTACGAAGTTGTCCTTATGAATGTTGTGATGATTTTAAAGGATTTTTAGATAGACCTTGTTCCTCTGGTGAGATTTGTTGCCCTTCTGGAGTATGTGCTAGTTCATTTGATGATTGTCTAACATAACAACCAGTAGTGCAGGTTGATAGAAGTAAACATATTGATGTGAAAAACAACAAAGAGGAGAACTATATACAATAAAAGGACAACTAACCATTATACTATTATCCTTAAAAATATTTAATAAGATGCTAAAATGTCCAAAATGTAATAGGAGAGCATTAAAGGAAGATCAATTTTGTAAATATGTGGTACAAAAATAAAAAAGAAGAAAGAGAGAAAAGAAAAATCTAAGAAATATTCTACTAAAACTCATAAAAAAATTTGGATACCTATTATTGTCATAGTTATAGTTCTTATTTTCTTTATCATAATCCAATCATCACAGGAAGAAAGGCATAAGTTACAAAAAGAAAAATCACAAGAAGAAGATGGTAAAACGTCAGATACGTCCAAACTAGATAATTTATGTAATTATAAAAATGGAGAAAATTGTAAAAATAATCCTTCAAAATGCATATGTAAGAGTGACCAAATATGTGCTCCTGAAAGATTTAAAGCAGATAATCTTGGTTGTTATACTTTAGTTTGTGGTGATGGTTATAAAGACTTTGGAGAAACAAGCGAAACTTGTTGTTTAGATGCTGGTTGTCCTAATGATTTAGTATGTGATGCAAATTTAAATCAATGTGTTAAACCAGAATGTCCTTTTGACTGTTGTGTTAATGATGCACAATATCAAGATAAATTATGCCCCAAATATTATACTTGTAAAAGCCAAGAACATTCTTGTGAGCCAGATGATAGTGATAACGATGCTTTTCCAGATTACTTAGAGATAGAAACAGGCACACAAATGTTTAATCCCGACACAGATGGAGATACAGTTTTAGATGGCTATGATAACCACCCCCTCCATGAATATTTGCCTAGAAATTATCATTATGAATGGCGTTATGGAAGACAATGGTTGCTTTTTACAAAAAAATTTGAATTTGACATAAGTATTAGTGAAGATGTTGTTGCTTCTTATGAAAAAATGCCTAAAGCTAAATTAATTAGTAGAGAGGATGCCCAATTAAAAGAAGTGGCACAAATAATGAATCAACTAGCAAGTGAGGAAGAGTATGATGATGCAGACAAGTTAATGATGGTCATTGCTTTTTCTAGATCTTTTAATTATGATTATACAAAAAAGGATTTTGACAAACCTCTTCCAGATTGGGCAAATTTTCCAATGGAAACCATTGTAAAAAAACAAGGGTTATGTGCAGATAGTGCAGTTATGACAACTGCATTATTAAGGAAAATGGGTTACGACGCCTATTATTTAAGTTCTAATGAATGTAATCACGCAATTATAGGTGTTCCTTACATTGATGGAATCACATTAGATGGTTCTGAAAGATACGTAACTCACAATGGTAAAAAATATTACTATATTGACCCAACATCTGATGACTATGCAGGGAATATCATTTACTCAACAACTTCCAAGGATGACTTTGGGACTACTTTTTGTTCGTCAGATGATTTCGTTGTAAGAGAAAACTATTAGAGAATATTTAGAAATCTTAATAAACTTTTTTAGATTTGAATAAATATGGTTTTGGGGAAAATTGTAGGTAAAACTTCTACAACTAAATTTAAATTCTTAATAGAAGGTGAAGCAAAGAAGTTTCAGTATTTGCAAATTTTGCATTCTAATGGAAATAAGGTTTTAGCTCAGATATTAGAAATAGAGAAGGAATCTAATAAAGCAATTGCACATTGTGTTGTTATTGGCTATAGGGATAAAGAGGTTTTAAGGGGATTAAGAACACCTTTAGAACCTGGTTCAAAAGTAGAGAATGCTGATGATGAATTGGTTAGAAATGTTTTAGGATTAGAAAAGAGAGAGGGGGGTTATATTGGTACATTAGAAGGAAGAGATAAATTAAAAGTTTATTTAGATCTAAATAAAATATTAACAAAACATATTTTAATTTTAGCTAAAACTGGTTATGGTAAATCTTATGTTGCAGGAGTTTTATTAGAAGAGTTAATAGAAAAAGGAGTGCCTATTTTAGTTATAGACCCCCATGGGGAGTATTCTAGTTTAAAATTACCAAATGATAAAGATGCTGAAGCTATGAAAAAATTTGACATAAAACCAAAAAGCTACACAGATCAGATACAGGAATTTGGATTTGAACCTCATTTAAAATCTTTAAAATTAAATTCTAAAGGATTAGAATCTAGAGAATTAATTCATTTATTACCTGCTAGATTATCAAATGCGCAAACAGGTGCATTATATTCTGCTATGAGGGAGATGGATCATATAGATTTTGATCAATTAATTTTACAATTAGAAATGGAAGAAAATAATGCTAAATGGACTTTGATTAATATAATTAAATATGTTAAAAATCTAGGTATTTTTTCTGACAAATATACAAGAGCTAATGATTTAATTAAGAATGGTAAAGTAAGTATAATAAATTTAAGAGGAGTTCAAGCTGAAATACAAGAAATAGTTGTTTATAAGTTATTAAAAGATTTGTTTATGGAAAGGAAGAAAGGGAATATACCACCATTTTTTTTAGTTTTAGAAGAAGCTCAAAATTTTATTCCTGAACGAACTTTTGGAGAGGCTAAGAGTTCTGGAATAATAAGACAGATATTTGCAGAAGGTAGAAAATTTGGTTTAGGTGCTTGTTTGATAAGTCAGAGACCTTCAAGGGTTGATAAGAGTGCTATTTCTCAGTGCAGTACACAAATGATATTGAAAATTACAAATCCTAATGATATAAGAACTGTAAATAATTCCTTAGAAGGATTAACAATAGAGACAAGTGATGAGATTAGAAATATCCCTATTGGAAGTGCGATGGTTGTTGGAGTAGTTGATTTGCCCATTTTTGTTGATGTAAGAGTTAGGAAGAGTAAGCATGGTGGGGAGTCCATACAAGTTATACAGAAAGATGTTGGTGAAGAATTGATGCCTTTAATTAAACAAAGAATAAGTGCTAGAGATATGAAATTAATGGGTAAGAAAGTTAGAGTTAAATTAATTCCTTGTGGTTTATTTGATTGTGGGGACTTCAGATTGTTAGTTAATTTGAACAATGGTGAGTTAATAAAAGATGTTGAGAAGATGAAGAGTGAGAGTGTTCTTAAAAAAATTAAGTTAAATGGTAAAAACCGGGATATTTTTGGAGTAGCTATCAAATTAAAAGAATTTACTGCTTCTGAATTGTTTTCTAAAACCAATGTTCAATTTTCTGAAATTTATGATATTGTTAATTCCTTAACTAAAGAAGGATATTTTGTTAAGGAAGGAGATAAGTTTAGAGTTAGTAGGAATTTTGATGTGTTTTCCAGATTAAAAGATTTTGCAGTTTATGAAGAAGTTGATTATGGTTCTATAGATTTTGATGAAAAATTAGATAAAAAATTTGATGTAAGGAATGTTAGAGATTTGTTAAGTGATTTCGTGGATGTTAAGAATGAGAAAGAGTGTTGGTTAGTTAGTTATAGTTAATTTTGTATAACATTAGTTAATTTTGTATAACATGAAATAAAGCTTCTTGAGATCGTTTAGCTCTCCATAATTCTCCTGGTTTTCCTGCAGCTGGTTGTGGTGGTGTTTCTATACCTAAAAGTTCAAATTCTATTCTTTTTCTAAGTGTTAAATCTGCTGGTTTTCCTTCTGAAGGAGATAAATCTCTTCTACGTTCAAGTGATGGATCATATGCTACTTCAAGTGGGTACATTCCAATAGGGCATTCATCTGGATTACTTCCAGCATAGTAGATTGTCATATTTTTAAGCAAAAAATAGCCTTTATAAATCTATTTTTTTAAGAATTTTGGATAGGTATTTTCTTTCATAATTACTCTTTTTGTTTTTGATGCTAGTCCTTTATCTTTCTCTATTATTTCTTCTGAAGTTTTAGAAGCAGTGGCTAGGCATACTAACTCACCTTTTAGAGTTAAAATAGCAATTAAATCATCTTTTAAGATTCCAGATTCTATTTTACTTATTCCTGGGATTGCTAAATCTGCTCCATGACATATTGAATCTACTGTAGTGTCTGAAATCCATATTTTTGGTAGAAAAGAAGTTATTTCTTCTAATGGTAAGATTATTTTTTTTAATTCTTTTTCATTTCCTTCTTTATAATATTCATAAGCATCTTTTAAATCATGTAATGAAGACCAATTTTTATCTGTAAATGGGCCTGCTTTTGTTCTTATTAATTGAACCATGTGTGCTTTTGTTCCTAATTTTAACCCAAAATCATGTATTAATTTTCTGATATATGTTCCTGCTTGGCATCCAACTTTAAACAAAACATATTGGTCTTCTATTTCTATAATTTTTAAATAATAAATGTTTCTTTGTCTATGTTGCCTTTTAACTGAAGATTTTTTTGGAGGTAATTGTGTTATTTCCCCAATAAATTCATTTAAAGTTTTTTTGATTTCATTTTCATTGATTTTTTTATGGATGTACATTAATGCAATATATTCCTTTCCAGATTTTAGTAAAGTTCCAACTACTTTTGTTGCGTTGTTTAGAGCTATTGGCAATACGCCAGTTACGTTAGGATTTCCTTCTTAGTCTAAGGTCCCACCGTGACCAGCTTTTTTGACATTTAATATTTTTTTGACATAATCCGTTGTTAAATGAGATGTTGGTCCTTGTGGTTTGTTTAGGTTAATAACCCCGTATTGCAACAATTGTTCCATAGATCTTTTGTTTGGTTCTAATCCATAATTTTCATCTGTTGGAACTTGTTTTTTTGTTAGAATTTTTCTTTTTATGTTTTCAAAAGGTAATTTATCTTCCATTAGAGTGTTTCTACAAAAATAGTCCTTATAAGCTTTTTTATTTTAAGATTTTTAATATGGATGGACAAAAAATTGCTATTATTGGGGATGGCGGAGGAGCAGCTGGAGCATTTTTAGCGGGATTTATGGTTGGGCTCCATAGGTTGAGTGTGAGAAGGTTGGATTACTATGTTGGGCCATCAGCTAGTGCATCAACTTTTGCATATGTAAGTGCTAGTCAATTTTTGGAGGAATATGAAATATGGGCCAATCAAATACCTAATCCCTTATTTATAAGTGAAAAAAATGTTGAAGAAGGAAGACCTTTTGTTGATGTAGAGTATTTGTCTTATAAGGTATTTGGAGAGAAGATTATTCTTGATCAGAAAGGAGTTAGAAATTCTAAAACAAGATTGATTATACCTGTAACTAATGTTGAGACAGGGGAACCTGAATATTTTGATAATCGTAATGGTATTGGGATACTTGAGCTATTATGTGCTACAATGAATTTAGCAATTTTTTCTGGTAATAATTTTCCAAGAATCAGGGGTAAACTTTATTTTGATGGGATTTATGGTAATCCGATACCTTTAAGGGTCTCAGGAATTCCTGAAATTGAAAAAGCTAGGAAAATTGTTGTTTTATCTGATAATCTAGATCTTCCACCTTTAGAAACCACACAAAGAGATAGATTTTCTTCTAGGCTTGTTGTTAGGGGGTTAAGGAATCTTAGAGAAAAATACCCAAGAGTTTATGAACTGTTTGTTAGCTATAGAGATAGATATGGTGATAGAGTTAGAGAAGCTGAAAGTTTAGCAGATGTTGTTGTAAAACCACCAAGAAGACTTTCACCTTTTGATAACAGTCCGAATGTTGTTAAGAAAGCAATTATAATGGGTTTTGAGGTTGCTGTATCTGATCCAAGAGTTTTAAGTTTTGTTGGAGAATTAAAGGAATCAAGTAGGGCTGATTTTTATTTTTCTTTATGATTTTTTGAATCTTTAGGAATTTCTTTTTTAGGTTTTTCTTCTACTTTTTCTTCAAGTTTCTCTTTAGGTTCTTTCTTTTCTTTTGCTCTTTCTTCTTTTAGTTTTTTCTTTTCTTTCTTCTGATGTTTAAGAAGACTCATATCTTTTTTATCATCTTGTTTTCCTATTAATCTATCCTTCAATGTTTCTGTTTTTGGTTTCTTTTTTTCTTTTTTCTTTGATGTTTCAAACTCAAATTCTGGTAGCTCTGCTCTTACTATATCTTCTTCTTTGATTGCTTTTATTTTAATTTTGATAGGAGGATTTTTTCTTCCATGTTCCCATAATTTAAGATTGAGATGCTTACCTATTTTGATATTATCTGATTTCATGTGCCTTTTTAGGTATTCTCTTATTGTAGAAACTGCTTTTTTTGTTCTTTTGTAATTAGGTGCTTTCATGAATTCTTTTCTTAAAGGAATTATAAATGTTTTTTCATCTGCCATTTTTATGCTTTAGTTTTTGTTCTACGCCAGGTTCTTTTTATTCTTGTATGCCTGGAAGGGTGTACTCTTCTACCAGGGCCGTATATTTTTGGGATTACCCAAAAAGGAGCCCATTTAGTTTGTTTAGCTTTTTTAGATAAACGTGCTTTTTTAGCTGGGTTTTTATTTTTACTCATTTTTTGTTTAATAAAGATTTTCCTTTAGGTGTTATAATTCTTCCTTTATGTCCTTTTATAATGGTCTGTTTAATAAGTTCTGCTTTTTCTAATTGTTGGAGTATTTTTCTAATTATATTTCCAGAACCAGAATATGCTTTTTCTGGTTTATGACCCCTATTTTTTTTTGAACTATATTTGACTCTTAGTTTCTGAGTACCAATTGGACCTAAAATGCTTATTTTTCTTAAAAGAGAGGCTGCCCTGATGTACCACCAATCTTTATCTACAGGGGGTCTTTCTTTTGCTCTTCCTGTTTTAACAAACATTGCCCATTCTGGTGGTTTAATTAATTCTATCTTCTTTAGCTTTTCAGCTGTTTTTTCAATTATTTTTATTGGTTCTTGATTTTCTATCATTCTTAAGAAATAAGGAAAATACGGGTTTTAAAAAGGTTTCTTTTTTGATATATCACAGTCTCCTGGTGGTAGAGCTTGCATTATCTCATCCAATGGGATCTCTATATTTTCTTTTTCTTTTATAAAATATCTTACTTTTTTAGCTATATCACTCTTTTTTGTATATCCTTGTTTGATGATTAGGTAGTTTTTGCAATGTTTTTTGATTGATTCTGTTGGTCCACACATGGCTTTATTTTGATATAATCCTATAGCTAGTTCAATTACTGGTTTTAGATAGTTTCTTTTTCCATAAATCATAAATGTTCCTTTTGGTAAACCTAATTCTTTTTTTATTTGATCTGGTTTTATGTAATAAACATCTGTTGTAGCGATTTTATTTTTCCAGGCTCTTGAAAATGATGCTGTTGCTATAGCTGCTTCTTGTATTGTGTTTTTATTATTTCCTTTAACTATAAAGAAAGGTGAACCTGCGATTTCTGTGTGGAATATTAAATCATCTTTTTCTATATGTTTTTTTACTAAAATATCATTTGTAGTTGCATCTCTCCCACCAATACAAAGAATATTGTCTGATGAGTAGAACCATCTAAATTTTTCATACCATTCATTTTTTCTTTTAATTTTGATAACTTCTTTCTTTTTTGTTTTAGCTACCTTTTCTAAGCCTTTTAATGCTTTTTCACATGCTTGTTTAGCTCCTGTTATCTTTCTTTTAGCTTTTTTTCCCTTTTCAAAATATATTGCTGCATTTTGAGCTACAGTTTTGGTTGTATCTAAAATAATTCTCATTTTTTAATTTTAAATCCAATTTCAGAATCTTCTATTTGATAACCTTTTTTTCTTATTAGATTCCTTATTTGATCTGCTTTTTTGAAATCTTTATTTTTCCTTGCTAATTCTCTTTTTTTTGCTAGTTTAAGAATTTCTTGAGGTATTTTATCTTCTTTTAATTTAGTTAAATCTAATGCAAATACTTTATCAAAATCTTTTATTAATTGATATTTTTCTTTATTATCTATTGAATTGTCTTTTATTAAATTCCAAAGAACTGCTAATGCTTGTGGCATATTAAGATCGTCATTAATTGCTGTGATAAATTGTTCTTTGTAGTTATTTTGTATTTTTTTAGAAAAGGGGTTTGCTTTAATTTCTTTAATTTTTTCTTTGAGATTATTATATGCGTTTTGAGCTGATTTTAGGACTTCCCAATTAAAAGTTAATTCAGAACGGTAATGGGCAGTTAGTGTAAGGTATCTATAGACCAGGGGATTATATTTTTTGTCTATTAGGTTTTGTATAGTTATAAATTCTCCAGTAGATTTTGCCATTTTATCTTTTCCCAAAACAAGAAAGTTTCCATGCAACCAATAATTCACCCATTTTTTCCCCGTTGCAGCTTCACTTTGAGCGATTTCATTAGTGTGATGGACAGGAATGTGATCTATTCCACCACAGTGTATGTCAAAATGTTTTCCTAAATATTTCATACTCATAGCAGAACATTCTACATGCCAACCTGGAAAACCCCGATTCCATGGAGAATCCCATTGCATGATATGGTTTGGCTGGTTAGTTAACCATAATGCAAAATCAGAAGGATTTTTTCTTTCTGGATCAATTTCAACTCTTTTTCCAAATTTTTGTTTTTCTAGTTTTAATTTGGCTAATTTAGTATAATTTTTAAACTTAGAAGTATCGAATATTAAACCAACATTAGTTTTGTATGTATATCCATTTTTTTCTATTTTTTTTATTAGTTCTATCATTTCTTTGATATGCTCACTAGCTTTACAAATTATATCTGGTTTTAATATATTTAATTTTTTACGATCTTCATAGAACGCCTTTGTATAATATTTTGATAATTCTAACATTGATATTTTGTTAATTGGTTTGCCTTCCCTTTTTAAGGCCCTCATTAATTTATCTTCACCTTCATCAGCATCAGAAGTTAGATGTCCTACATCTGTTACATTTTCTACATGTTTAATTTTATATCCCCGATATAGTAATACTCTTTTTAAGATATCTTCAAAAATATATGTTCTTAGATTTCCAATATGTGCATAATTGTATACTGTTAATCCACATGTATAGAGGCCTACTTGGTTTTTTTTAATAGGTTTAAAATCTTCTTTTTTTCTTGTTAAAGTATTGTAGAGTTTTATCATATTTCTATTATTATTTTTTTATCCTTTGGACTTTTTTCTTTTATCAAAGGGTGATCATACTTCCATTTATTATTGTTTATTCCTTTTAAAATTTCTTCTATTGTATTGAAGTTTTGATAAATCTTATCACCAATCATTTTATACTTAATTGCATCTTTCTGTAATTTATCAATTTGTTTCTTTTGTTTATCTGCTATCTCTTTCAAAGATTTAACTCTTTTATCTTCTTTTATTTCTGGGATAAATGTCTTTTCTAATGCTTCATTAAATGTTTTAACGTATTCTTTATTTTTTTTAGTTTCTAAATCAAATGGGAATGCTTCATTATCTGATATTATTGGTTTGATATTTAATTTTCTTAATTCTTCTATCTGTTCAAATAAAATTTTTGAATCTACACTCTTCGCATTTTTATCTATATCAGATTTTAGACATATTTCTTCTGCATAAGTTCCACCCAACCCAAAATCTATAGCCAAAATTTTTACAATATTTTCTTTTTTTGATTTTTTGATTATATTTGAAAGTTCTTTTTCTGTTAAATTAAATAAATTTGGTGTTGGAGATTTAGGGAAAACATATTTTTCATTAAAAGTTATTTTTCTATCTTTCCATATCTGTTTTTCTAATAAACTTATTATATTATAATCATTATCACATAAAATAATGTTTCCTTTACCAAACAATTCTATAATTAAGATATGTTCCTCTTTGCCTTTAAATTTTAATTCTATTATTCTTTCAAAATCTTTTTGTTTTATAGATTCTAATCTAGATTGAGATAAGTGTTTTCTTAATAGTAAACAAAATTGTGTTGGTTCTATTTCTTCTTTTTTATTTGTTATAAATACTGAAGATCCGAAGATTATTTTTAATAGAATTTTTCCTGCTTTATGTAACTGGATTATTACTTCTTTTTTATTTTGATATATTTTATCTACTTTTGAGTTTTCTAAATATTGTAGTTCTTTTATAATACAAGCTAATTCTATTGCAGCTAATTTTTTCATAAGAGGTATTGATAATTTTTAATATATAAATGTTTAGAATACACTAAATGAACCAGAACTTTTTATTACTTTTACAATAGCCCCTTTTCTTTCATCTATACCTATTCCTAGCACTTTAATCTCACAACCTGTTGTTCTTAAATCTCCTTTCAAGTCTTTGATTATTAGGCTTTCAGATATCTGATCACCAGAGTTTAAAGTGAAAGGACCTTTTCTTAAGACAGTTTGTTCTCCTGCATCAAAAAGTCCACAATTTAATTTATCATCTGTTGTTCTAACTTCAATAGTTATCTCCATGGGTGTTCTTTCAAGATTTGCTACTACGACTTTTACAGTGTCATCTTTACCTTGTTCTACTTTTGTTTCAGAAGGTATTAGAGTTAGTAAAGAATTAACATCTTCTATTTGTCCTAATTGTTCTCTTGCTTTATCAAAAGTATCATCTGATATTTCCATAATTGGAGTGAAAATACTTCTTAGCCACATAATACCAAAAGTTAGAAGTGCTACACCTAGTATTATTATGATTATAGTACTCATAGAAAGTTCTATTGCACCTCTTTTACTTCTTCTCATGGTATTAAAGACTGAAATTTGTTTTATTTAAATGTTTTGGAATGGGAACAGCGGGATTTGAACCCGCGACACCTAGAGCTTCAGTCTAGTGCTCTCCTTAGCCAAAGATTTTTAGTCTTTTCAGGCTGAGCTATGTTCCCTTGCTAAAAAATTTTCTAATCTCCATCTTTTAATTGGATGAGTAAACAATGTTTGTTTATTCGCATTTATCATTCCTTTTTTACTACATTGTATATACCAGTCATATCCAGTATCGCTGTATGGGCCAGTTAAATTGAGACTAAAATGTTTATTTAAAGCTTTCTTTAATTGTTTAACAAATTGTTCATCTGCTAACCTGACTTTAATTCTTGGAGAAGGGAGATCTCTATTTAAGTAATATTCTGTTGCTCTTACATCTCCATCAGCATCTACAAAACCCCTTAAAAACCATTTTTTTATTTCTGATGGTGCTTTTTTTATTAACAATGGAATTTTAATATTTTTTTTGGGTCCTTCTTTAAATTCAAATAGTTTAACAAAAAACCTATAAATAATCTTACAAGTTGGATTAATGTAATACATTCTTTCTCCTTTTTCTATTCTTTCTTTTCTAATTTTTGTTTCAAGGTTAAATAACTTTTTGAATAACCACTTTATTCTTTCTATCTGTATTTCAAATTCATCTCCAACGATTATTTTATGTTCAAATCTTCCATGTTTCTTATAACTATTTCTAATATCTTTAAATCCACCGTCTCCGTAAAGATATCCAATTAAATAAGCTAGTTTTGGATCAAGATGGGTGGGTAATTTTATTTTGTGGATTGAAGCTCCAGCCCTTAACCATTTGGTTTCTTTTATTTTTGTTTTGGTATTCTCATTTAGTTGTATGGTTTTTTTATTTTTTAATTTAACCCAAATTGGAGCACTTAGTTTATCAAAAAATTGATCATATAGTAAAGTTATATCTTCTGGTAATTTGGTTTTTGGAGTATCTGGAATTTTTTCGATAAGTAATTCTTTTATAGGTATGATTCCATAGTTGGTTTTTAGATTCAATTTTACCTCAAAAAAATTAAATTTATTCTTTGATGATTCTTACCTCTTTTCCTTCTTCAAAAAGATGCTTGTAAGCTTTTGGTATTTCTATGTGAAGTCTATCGTTTGAGTATTTTGTTATTTTTCCTTTAATGTTAACATCTTTGCTTTTTTCTTGGAATTTGATAAAATTTCCTTTTGTCCAGAAACAGAATTTTGGTTTATCTTTTGGTTTTATTTTTTCAGTGATTATCATATTTTCAAATTTATTCTTTGCATTATTTATGTAATGATTTAAACCTTTTTTTTCTGAAGCTATCCTTTG
>Ga0180007_10004926_pt1 | contig 13885 bp, 15 predicted proteins | sample MM_PC_MetaG_FD_121122 | JGI IMG/M metagenome (GOLD analysis project Ga0180007, IMG submission 121122) | Groundwater microbial communities from the Aspo Hard Rock Laboratory (HRL) deep subsurface site, Sweden - MM_PC_MetaG | ecosystem: Environmental > Aquatic > Deep subsurface > Groundwater... | reverse complement strand
TGCATTTATTTTTGCAAAGTCTAAAGTTGTGGTTATCTTGATTGATAAAGATGCGATTTTATGTAATTTTCTACACTGCCTAAAATCATGGCTTAATCCATACAAGAACGTGATAAATGGAGGGATTTCTTAGATGGGAGAACAGGCGTTAACCATACCGGTGACCGGAATGAACTGCGTCAACTGCGCGGCCAGTATCCAAAAAACCCTGGACCCGCTGGATGGCATAGCAAAAGTAAATGTAAATTTTGCAGCCGAGCAGGCCATGGTAACCTTTGACCCGGACATCATCGGTTTGGATCAGATCGTGGAAAAAATTGTTGACCTGGGATTTAGGGTGGCACTGGCCCGGCAGGAGATACCGGTGACCGGGATGAGCTGTGCCAATTGCGCCGCCAACATTGAAAGAACCCTGAACAATAATGTAGCCGGGGTGATATCGGCCTGCGTTAATTTTGCATCGGAACGGCTGACCATCTCTTATCTGCCCTCTGAAATCACCATGGCCGATATTGTTGCCCGGGTGAAAGAGATCGGGTTTGGCCTGATACTGGCGGAAGAGGGAATGGATGAGGCCGATGTGGAGGAGATTGCACGCGCTCGGGAAATTTCCGATCAGACCCGAAAGTTCATGGTGGGTGCCGCCTTTGCCCTGCCCCTGTTCTTGCTGAGCATGTCCAGGGATTTTGGCCTGATCGGCCCTTGGAGCCATGGGGCCTGGGTAAACTGGTTCTTTCTTGCCCTTGCCACTCCGGTCCAGTTTTACACGGGCTGGGATTATTATAGAGGGGCCTATAACAGCCTGAAAAACAAAACCGCCAACATGGATGTCCTCATTGCCCTGGGCTCTTCGGTGGCCTATGTCTATTCCCTTGCTATTTTATTGCTCCCGGGGCTTGGGGGCCATGTATATTTTGAAACATCTGCCGTGATCATCACCCTGATAAAATTTGGCAAACTCTTGGAGGCGCGCACCAAGGGGAAAACCGGAGGGGCCATCAAAAAACTCATCGGTCTCACCCCCAAAACCGCCACAAAGATAGTAGAGGAATCTGAAATTCTGGTGCCCATCAACAGCGTCAAAACAGGGGATATTATCCTGATCCGCCCGGGAGAAAGAATTTGTGTGGACGGGACGATCATTGAAGGCACCTCAGCCGTGGATGAGTCCATGCTCAGCGGAGAGCCCCTTCCCGTGGACAAACGCCCCGGGGACCCCATCACCGGGGGCACCGTCAATGGAGACGGGCTGTTAAGATTTGAGGTCACCCGGGTGGGCAAGGACACCGCCCTGGCCCAGATCATACGGATGGTCCAGGAAGCCCAGGGCAGTCGTGCCCCGATCCAGGCCCTGGCCGACCGGGTGGCAGCGGTTTTCGTACCAACCGTCATCGCCATTGCCATCATCACCTTTGGTATCTGGTGGGGGGTGACCGGTAAATTTGTCCCCTCCATGATCCGAATGGTGGCAGTTCTGGTGATTGCCTGCCCCTGTGCCCTGGGCCTTGCAACCCCTACGGCCATCATGGCCGGAACAGGTCAAGGGGCGGAGAACGGTATTTTGTTCAAGCGCAGCCAGGCCCTTGAAATGGCAGCAAAATTGGACACCATTGTCATGGACAAAACCGGCACGATCACCCAGGGACGTCCCACGGTGGTGGATCTGATCCCCATGGAGGAGAGCGGATTAACAACCCAAGACCTGCTGGTGATGGCCGCCTCCCTGGAAAAAGGTTCAGAACATCCCATTGGTAAAGCGATTGTGGCCTTTGCCCTGGAGAAAGGCCACACCTTGAGTGACCCAAAGGAATTCAAAGCCCACAGCGGATTCGGGGTTGAAGGAGATGTCAGGGAGAAACCTCTGCGCCTGGGGAAACCCGGATGGTTTGACGCCTTGATGCTGGAATCGGTCTCCCCCCGGATCACCGCCCTGCAGAACCAGGGGAAAACCGTTATGATACTGGCCGGGGAATCCGAGGTGCTGGGGATTCTATCTGTTTCCGATGTACTGAAACCGGATTCAAAACAGGCCGTTGCCGCCCTTAAGCGAGAAGGGCTGCACGTGGTGATGCTCACCGGAGACAACCTTCAGACCGCCCAGGCCATTGGCCGGGAAGTGGGGGTGGATGAGATTGTGGCAGATGTCAGGCCCGAAGAAAAGTCGGCAAGAATAGAACAGCTCCAGGCAGGTGGGGCCCTGGTGGGAATGGTGGGGGACGGGATCAATGATGCCCCGGCCCTGGCCCGGGCCGATATCGGATTTGCCATTGGCACAGGTACGGATGTGGCCATCGAAACAGGAGATGTGATCCTGTCCAGCGGCAGGCTTTCGGGAATCCCCCTGGCCATCCATATCAGCCGACGAACCATCCACACCATCCGTCAGAATCTCTTCCTGGCATTTGTATATAATATTGTATTGATCCCGGTGGCAGCCGGAATCCTGGCGCCCTTTGACATCTTTCCGGATTTTTTACGCCAGCTTCATCCCATCCTGGCGGCCCTTGCCATGGCAGCCTCCAGCATCTCCGTGGTGACCAACAGCTTAAGGCTTTACCGGGCCGATTTTAAGCAAAATTAAAGAGGGATAAATGGAAAAATCCAGCAAAAACCGGCTGATGCCATGGCATGGTGAACGATTTCCCTCAGACGCTCTCTTTGACAAGATTGCCAGGGCCGTTTGCCGGGCCGGTACCCTGCCCCGAAAAGAACTTTATGAATCCTGGGAAACCGCCAGACGGGTCCGGCGCAAATACCGGGGTGGCCGGGTGGTGGATCTGGCCTGTGGCCATGGCCTTTTGGCCCATATTCTGCTGATCCTGGACCAGGAATCAACCCTGGCACTGGCCATTGATACAAAGATTCCCGAAAGCGCACCTGCACTCTCTGACTCCCTGATCGAAACCTGGCCCCGACTTGAAGGCAGAATCCATTACCGGCAGATGCCCATCCAGGATGTTCAAATTTATCCGGAAGACTTGGTGGTCTCTGCCCATGCCTGCGGCGCCCTCACCGACCTTGTCATTGACAAGGCGGTTGAAGCCAATGCCCGGGTGGCGGTCCTGCCCTGCTGCCACAATTTAAAAACCAATTCAACGGGAAACCTTACCAACTGGATGGATGGCCCCCTGGCCATTGATACGGTCCGGGCACTCGGGCTTGCAGCAAAGGGGTATGCGATCACCACCCAGAAGATTCCAGACACCATTACCCCCAAGAACCGGCTGCTCATGGGGCATCCCATAACACCATCAACCGGTAAGGCTTCCCCGAAAAACAGAGAATGCAACGGCCCACATGATGATCCCCACCAGGGTATCCAGAATCCGCCAGGATAGTTGTTTTTTAAAAAGAGGCGCCAGAAGTCTAGAACCAAGACTTAACGCAAAAAACCAGACAAAGGATGCCGTGGCCGCACCGGCACCAAAAACAAGATGGCCCGGGTTCTGGAACTGACTGGCAATACTGCCCAGCAGCAGAATGGTGTCAATATACACATGGGGGTTGAGCAGGGTGACGGCCAGGGTGGTAATAACCGCTGCTTTTAAAGTGGTTTCCCCCTTTTGATCCGAAGAAAGTTGCTGGCCCTTAAAGGCAGATCGGAAGGCCCCCATTCCGTAACAAAACAAAAACAGTCCCCCGCCAATGCCCGCCAACCGGGACAGCACCGGACTTGCAGCAATATAGGTCCCGAAACCGGCCACCCCGATGGCCACCAGAACGGCATCACACAAAGCACAGATCAACGGAATCACAATGACATGATTTTTCCTGACCCCCTGGCTCAATACAAATGCATTCTGGGCGCCAATGGCAATGATCAACCCACCGCCCGTTCCCATCCCCTTTAAAAATGTCAGCAGCATCTTCTATCCTCTGGATTTTGATTGTTTTCAAATGGCAACCAGGATATCCAAGGGAATCAAAGAAGTAAAATTAATATATTTCATGCAACATTAAAAACATTAATCTTAACCCTTTTCATCTGCCTTATCCAATTAAATAGGCATAAAATTTTGTGTCCACAGCCATGAGGGGAAATCGGCCGGGCAGTTTTTCTTTTTCAATGGAGACAAAACCGTTTTTTTCATAGAATCTGTGGGCCGCCAGAAACTTTTCCGTTGTGCCCAGAAAAATCTCGGAAATATTTTTTCCCCTGCCCCATTCAAGGGCAGCCCCCCATAACGCCATGGCGGTCCCAAAGGCCGGTCCCCTGAAATCCGGATACACAAACATCTTCCTCAATGCAGCCTGACCATTGCCAATATCCTTCAGAGAAAGGGTCCCGACAACACGGTTATCATTGATGGCGACCCAGAAATTGCCGGCCCCCTGCTGGTAAAAGCCTGGGATATCCCCAAGGTCCGGCTGATCCTGGGCAGTTATAGGGATATTGAATTCTGTTTGCTGTATCTGGAGAATAAGGGCAACCACCTGGGCCTGGTAGACAGGGACAAAGGGAATAATGTTCAGGGTATTCTTAATTGCCATGCTCACTCTCTCTTTTTTTTATTGTTTATCACCATGAAGGACATGACGATCCTGAAGGTTTTTCTTCATGCGATTCATGGTAAAAAAAATTGCGGTAAATCTCTCCATTTATTGTTAATCACATTAAAACCAAAATCACAATCCTTTCCAAAGAGGATGGCTTTTGCAACGAATAACAAATGAGATTGTGTCCCACCGATATTTTTGATATCGGTGAAGTAAGTATTCAGGTGGGTGTGTATCAACAAGAGGAAAACACCATAAATGAAAAAATTTATTGCAGTCTACATTGATCTTGAAAATGTTGCCGGAATTTTAGATTTGGACGTCATGATCCAGGACATCATTCTTGAAGAACACAAAGAAGATTCCGAAGATTATGTTTTCGCTGTTAAATTCGCTTGCGGGAATACCAACTCCATAACAAAACTTCGAGATCAACTCATTAATTATAATTTTGAAATTCGAGAAGCCCCCCATGTCACCGGCAAAAAAAACCGGGCGGATTTAATCATCAGCCTGGATGCATTTGAAAAACTATACCTTGAAAAACCCTCAATTGACCGTTTTGTCTTTGTCACCCGGGATTCTGATTTTTCTGTCATTATGGATGTGCTGAGAAAATATGGAAAAGAAGTGTGGCTCATCACCCAGGAAGGGGATGAACAAAGACCTATTTTTCGAAATTGCACGGATAACATCATTGTAATTCCCCGTAGAAAATCCCCCCCTCAAACAGACGAACAGATTCCGCCAAAACAAAAGCCGGCAGCAATAAAAATTCAAACAACTGGGAATTCAAAGGAAATCATCGAAGCAGATGGTAAAGATAAAATTGCCAAGGAATTATTTATCAAGGTGTTGGTCCGTCTGGATCCCAGCGAAAACCATTTATTAAACGGAATTGCCAACAAGATGAGACAATTGGATAAGTCTTTTAAAATTCGAAATACCAGCTATAAAAAAATGACCCTGCTTGCAAAAGAGTTTGAAACCAAAGGCTGGCTTAAAACCAAAAAAAATAAAGAAGGGCATTTGATGATTACAGACCTGGAAGCAAATGGATGATGAATCGCCTGAAAAACAAATCGGTTGAATACCCTTAACTATTCATTAAAGGAGAATAAAATGCTCGCCTATTGCGGATTGAATTGTTCCAAATGTGACGCCTATCTTGCGACCCAGGAAAACAATGATGAAAAAAGAGCAAAAACGGCTGAAACCTGGTCAAAAATGTACCATGCCAAGATAAATCCCGCCCAGATAAATTGCACCGGCTGCACCTCAAATGGGATAAAATTTTTCCATTGTGACCGGTGTGACATCCGTCAATGCTGTTTTTCAAGGGGAGTGGAAAATTGTGCAGAATGCAAAGACTATATTTGTGACCGGTTAGCCGCATTCATAAAACTGGCTCCCGAGGCAGGGAAAGCCCTTGAAGCGCTTCGGTCCTGACACAGGAAACCCTATGGATCGATATCTGGCAGCAAGTGAGGTCATCGATTGGGACAATTTTCTGGTGATGGAAAAGGCAAAATTCCTTTCCCAGGGACTGCATCACCCGGTAACAATTAGTTTTTCGAATTACGCCTGATTTCCCTTGGGAGAAAACTTCGGGATGATACCGCCCACAACCGGCTCATAATACCGGTAAAAAGTCTTCTCCCCCAGCAATTCATCTACCTTTTTCTGGATGGTCAGGCGTTCCTGGCTGTGCATCCATTTGTTCCAGTCTTCCAGCGTATTCCAGGTGCTCATAATCAGATACTCCCCTTCACAGTCCAGGCAGCTAAAGGTCTGATCTGTGAGGAACCCCGGCTGAACGGTGGCCCTGGATCTGAGTTGTACGATAAGCGGGGCCAGTCGTGCGGCGATTGTTTCATCTTTCACCAATCTTTTTATAATAATGGAAACGGCCATAACGCACTCCTTTTTAAAAAAAAGACAATTAATTGTGAGAAAAAATTGACAGGACCGTGACGAGAAGAATGAAAAAATACTATAGTTACAGAAATGGACCATTCAGTTACAATTTAGCATTATTGCTTAATAGTATACCAATTTGTCTGATTTGTTGTCAAATTATAATAAACCCAATCCTTGGAATATACGTTGGCGGTGGTGGTATTTTTTAAAATATGGTACAAAATCACCAAACCAAGTAAAAACCTGTTAAAAAGGAGCATAAATTGAATAATTCTAAAACACCTGTAAAAAGTAGTGCTAACCCCTGCCCGTTGGTGCTTGAAATCTTCTCCGACTACGTCTGACCCTGGTGCTATTTCATTACCGGGAGTATTGAACGCTTAGAAAAAGAGTATGGAATTGAGGTAAAATGGCGGGCTTTTCCGCTTCATCCAGACACCCCCGACCAGGGCCTTTCCCTGAAAGAACTGTTTGCCAAAAAAGGCATTTTTTCGGATGTGGACAAAATTGTGGCCCAGCTCCAGGCCACGGCGGCCAAATTCAATCTGCCCATGGGGGATCGGAAGATGACCTATAACAGTCGTCTTGCCCAGGAAGTCGGGCTCTGGGCCGAAGAAAAGGGAAAGGGACATGACTTCCATATGGCGGCCTTTCACGCCTATTTTGTGGCGGGAGATAACCTTGCCAAAAAAGAGGTGCTGCTGGGCTTGATCCGGTCTGTGGGGCTTGATCCAGTGGAAGGGGAAGCGGTTATGGATCAGCGGACATTCAAGGGTGCCGTGGATTCAGACTGGGAATTGTCCAGAACAAAGAAAATCACGGCCGTCCCCACCTTTATCATGGGACTGGACCGGTTGGTGGGAGCCCAGTCCCATGAAGTTTTGGAAAAGATGGTGATCAAATATGGGGGAAAACTCCGCCCAGAAAATTAAAAAAACGGATATTAAATGGGAAAAAATGGCGGGTGCCAGGCAAAAAATACCGGGAAAAAGAGAGCCTGTTTTCCCTGGTATTTTTCATTTTTCCAAGGAAATCAGTGATATGGACGCATGGCCTGCATGTTGCTTGCTGAATATAAAGACAGGGATTTTCCCCTGATGATCCGGTGTGACAGGAGGTCACCCATGGCAAGCATCTTCGGCTTCGATTCCGGAGGATGACACAGCTGAAAATTGTTAAAAGGAGGCCGACATTGAAAATTGATACTTTCATTTTAGACCTTTTCTCGTCAAGAAGTTATTCTGAAACCAGCCAGCAACAAGTGACCCGGGAATTTAAATTTCTGGACCTGGTGGATCAGAAAATGGATCAATATCTGGACCAGGCACAAACCCGGCAAGTGGCCCCCCAGAAAACCACAGAACAGGCGGTGGACAGAACCGGGCAGTGGTACCGACCGGTTCTGTTAGAGGGCCAGCCGGCCATTGAACTGACCGATCAGTTTATGGCTGAAATGGAAAAAATGAGACAGATGCTGGATGCCATTATGGATGATTTCAGCCAATTGAATGTGATCCGACATTCCTCCGGCGGTTGTTTTCACCTGAGCCGAATCAGTCAGCTAAACAGCAATCTTACGTTCACAAACGATAGCCTACCGGCCCCAAGGCTGTCTGCCTATGAATATTCGGAATCTGCGAGCTTTTCCTATTCTGAATCTGAACAGACAAGTTTTTCTGCCAACGGAATTGTCAACACCCTGGATGGCAATGAAATTAATTTTTCATTTGAGATGGAGATGGCGCGCTCCTTTTTCAGGGAGGAATCTTTTGCCTATACAGAAAAAGGGTTTGCCTTGATCGATCCCCTGATTGTCAATGCCGGGGTAACCACCCCTAAATTTTCCGGCGTTGGCTTTTCCTTTGACCTGGACCTGGATGGGAATCCAGAGGATATCCAGGCGCCGGCATGGGGAACCGGATTTTTAGCCCTGGACAAAAACCAGGACGGGATGATCAATGACGGCAAAGAATTATTTGGGCCCTCTACCGGAGATGGGTTTGGAGAACTTGCCGCCTATGATTTGGATAAGAATTTTTGGATTGATGAAAATGATGCCGTGTTTGATGACTTAAGCCTCTACGGGATGGATGAAAGCGGTGAGATGCACCTTACCCGGATCAAAGATGCCGGGATGGGGGCGATCTATCTTGCCGGGGTGGACACGGCCTTTGATGTGAAAAACAAGGACAATAAATTGTTGGCAAAAATTAAACGCTCATCCATTGCCTTAAATGAAGACGGCAGTGTCAGTTCTGTGCAGGAGGCAGACTGGACGGCCTGAGGCGAAGCCTTCCGATCTGTTCCTGGACGAAAAACCAGGGGCAGATCCGTTCTTTTTCCGGAAGACAAACCTAGGTGAAGTCCCGAAAGTTTCATGGCACCGGTCCTGATTTTAATACACGGATAACCAGATTTATGGTATAAACCCCCTATGTTAGACTATAAATTATTGCAGGCATTGGCCAATGTTATCCAGGAAGGGGGGTTTGACAAGGCATCCCAACGGTTGAACATCACCCAGTCGGCTGTTTCCCAGAGGATAAAACTCTTGGAAGACCAGGTGGGAACGCTGTTGGTGACCCGGACGGTTCCGCCGATGCCCACCACCCAGGGCAAACTATTGGTCAAACATTATCTGCAGGTACAAAGCCTTGAAGCAGACCTTGAGGGGGACCTTATCCCTTTGGCCCGGGAAAATTTTCACCTGTTTTCTTTGGGAATTAACGCCGACAGCCTGGCCACCTGGTTTTTTCCGGCAATCACTTCTTTTTTAGAGGGAAACCGGGTACTGCTGGACTTAAAGGTGGATGACCAGGAGCAAACCCACAAACTGCTCAGAAACGGAGAGGTATCCGGTTGTATCAGCTCGGAAAACACACCGGTTCAGGGGTGTTCGGTCATCCCCATTGGGACCATGAATTATCGAATGGTTGCAGCCCCCCGATTTTTGACCGCCCATTTTCCCCGGGGGTTTGAAAAGGATCGTCTTAAAACAGCTCCTGCCGTTGTGTTCAATCGCAAGGATGATCTCCATGCCCGGTTTTTAAACACGGTTTTTCAAACACCCGTTTCCGAAAAATCAACATCGGATAATTTCAAAAATATTCCCATCCATTATCTGCCCTCTCCGGAAAAATTTGTTGACTTGATTCTGGAAGGTCTGGCCTATGGAATGGTTCCGGATCTCCAGGGACTGGCCCATATAAGGAGCGGTCACCTCATTGATCTTGTGCCGGAGACCCATATCGGAGTGGACCTTTATTGGCACCGATGGAACTTAAGTTCACTTCTTTTGGATGAATTTTCAAAGGCAATTGTTAAAAATGCTGTGATCTGTTAAACAAAATCATGACCCTTCACTTGAACGATATCATTGACCTGGACTATCTTTTGAACATAGACGATCAAAGGGATTCCGGTGACCAGAGAGAAAATACCCTTGCAAGGGACCGGGAGATCTTCACCCAGATAAATAAAACGAATACCGATCATGAGAAAGAGGCTCATAAAAAGAGGGATAATGCCGCTCTGATCCTCTCATGGCTTGAATACCGGAGGCTGGTATTTTTCCATGAAGCAGACGACAAAACAATCCCCCTCCTGCCGGGAACGGTCTTCGCCTCCCTTTACCGCTTCTGTGTCTATCTGCTGGTGATAATCGGTTTTTTATCCGGTCTCTCCACGGTCTATTCCTTTCTGGCCTACCACGGGGCCCGGCCCATCAATGTGACGATCTTCTTTTTTGTTTTTATTTTTCTCCAGGTTCTGTTGTTCGGACTGATCTTTTTTTGGATGGTCCATCGAGCAATCATGGAAAAGACCGGCAATACGGGCCATCGATTGTCCATTGTCCAGACCCTGTTGTCTGGTGTTTTCTTCAGAGGCTTGCCAAAATTTTTAAAAATGATTCACAAGCCCGTGGACGAAAAAAGAATGGAGACCATGGAATACATCGCTTCCCTGATCCGGATGAGACGTCATGAATATAGCGCTGTTTTTTTCTGGCCTTTTTTTGTTCTCTCTTCCATCTTTGCCGCCTCTTTTTCCGCAGGTGCCCTGGGAGGGACGCTTTTTCGGGTGGCGGTCAGTGACATGGCCTTTGGCTGGCAATCCACCCTAATGACAGCCAGCACCCGTATCCATGACACGCTGTCCATCATCTCCCTTCCCTGGTCCTGGCTTGTAGGAAAAGAGCTTGCCCATCCGACGCTTGAACAGATAGAAGGGTCCAGAATTCTATTGAAAGACGGCATTTCCACCCTTGCCACAAAAGACCTGGTTTCCTGGTGGCCCTTCCTTTGCTTAGGCCTATTATTCTATGCTGTTCTGCCACGACTTATACTGATTCTGGCAAGTTTCATGGCCCAGAAAAAAGCGATGAACCGATATGATTTTGAGCGCCCCCGGTTTAAAAAACTGATGATCCGAATGCAGTCTCCGGTCATGGATATCCGGTTTGACGAAGCGCCGGTATCCGGTTCAGGTAAGCCGTCACCCCCATTGGTTTCGGGTTCCTTTGGACCCGCTTCATATACATCAAGTGGACCTGGCCCTGAAACTATTTTGGCAGAACCCACCCGATCCAAGCCGATTCGGTCCAATACAACCCAGTCCAACGCGGCCCGGGTTCTGGTTCCGGGTTCTGTGTATGGAGCGAATAATTTGGCGGAAATAAACGGATTTGTCCGCCGGCAATTATTCGTTGATGTTCACTCAATCCTTCCCATCACCTTTGATTTTGAGACGGACCGGCAGCAACTGCTGGCCCTGGCAGCAGATGACATAGATCTTATCATTGTCCTCCAGGAGGTTTGGCAGCCGCCCATCCGGGGACTGTTGTATTATTTTGTCCAATTAAAAACTCAAATTTTTAAGGAGATCCCCCTGTGGATCCTCCTGACCCAGACCCCTGGGGAAACAAACCCAATTGTGGACGGGGAAGATATCAATTTCAAAGTTTGGAAACGGGCTATCCTTCAATTGGGCAACCCCGATATCCTGGTCGAACGGGTGCACGAATGAATCCTCAGCTTTCTATCCCGGAATTTGCGGTGCTGGGTCATCCCAATGAAGGCAAGTCTTCCGTGGTCTCCACCCTCACCGAGGATGACCAGATCCGGGTGAGCCCGGTACCGGGGGAAACCACGGTTTCCCGGACCTATACCGTTGAAATTGACAGGGAAAAAATTATCCGGTTTGTGGATACCCCCGGGTTCCAGGCGCCCCGGCAAACCCTGGCCTGGTTCAAAGCCTATACAGGTGATCCTGAAAAAATTCTGGAACAATTCATTGAAACCTTTCGCCGGGATCCTTTTTTTGCCGATGAATGTGAACTCATGGCGCCGGTTGCCAGGGGAGCGGGCATTATCTATGTGGTGAATGGGGCAAGGCCGGTCAGGGAAGACGATATTGCGGAAATGGAAATCTTGAGACTTACGGGCAGGCCCCGCATGGCCGTCATTAATTCCAAGCAACTGGACAAGGATTTTACCCATGAATGGAAGCAGGAGTTCCGAAAATATTTTAATTCCATCCGGATCTTTAATTCCAACACGGCTGATTTCAAGGAGCGGATCCGCATGCTGGAAAGCCTGAAAGCCATTGACCAGGATTGGGAAGAGGCGTTGTCAAAGGTGATTTTAGCCTTTCAGGGAGAATGGAAAAAAAGAAATCGCCTGGCCTGCGCCTATATCACCCTGGGGTTGGAAAAAAGCCTCGGTTTCTCTGTGTCTGAACGGCTTTCCACAACGACAGACCCGGTCCGGGCCCGGGAAGGACTCACCCTTTCCTTTCAAACCGGGGTTCGAAAAATTGAACAAGAACTGTTCGCACAGATTAAATCCCTGTTCAAACACCACCTCTATGACTATCCCCTGCCCGACTATTCCCTGCTTCAACATGATCTGTTTTCCAAACAGACCTGGGAACTGCTCGGGTTGACCCAGGGCCAGCTGGCTGCGGCCGGGGCGGTGGTGGGCGGCAGTATGGGAATTGTCTTGGACACGGCAGCCGCTGGTCTGAGCTTCGGGATATTTACCGCCCTGGGAGGTCTTCTGGGGGCAGGCTCTGCCCTTTTGGGCGGTAAAAAAATCGTCCAAAAAACCGGGCGGGCCTTCCAGTTAGGGGGGGATCGACTACAGGTGGGGCCCAATGATAACCTCCAATTTCTTTATGTCCTCATGGACCGTGCCCTGATCTATTATGCCCATATGATCAATCGGGCCCATGGCCGAAGGGAGATGGCGGCACCTGAAAACGGCCGAACGAGTGCCCCGCCCAAAGCCGGCATCTCTTCTACCCTTACCCCGGACCAGCGGAAAATCTGTACCCGATTTTTTAAATCTGTCAGCGGTAGAACCGTTCTAAAGGGGAAAAAGGCCGTTCCAGAATTTGCCCTTCTGATGGAATCTTTGCTGGAAAAAATTGCCAACCAGGACACCTGAACGTTGATTTTTTATCAGGGCCTTTGAATACCCCCGCTTAACCTAAGAAGAATATTTGGAAACCGGAAATATTACTTGTGTCAAAAGAATAAATTTGCATATAGTCACGTTTGATATATTCAAACTATTTTTATGTTCAAGTTTCGATACTGGTTTTCGCTGGCAATGTTCGCTCATGAAAGGAGTCTAATCTAAATGCTATCCCACCTTTTTAGTCCCATCCAGATAGGAAATATGACGGTAAAAAACCGGCTGATGATGTCAGCCATGAGTATTAACTTTGGCGTGGATGAAAACTGCCATGTGACCGATCAGCTCATTGAATATTTTGTGGAGCGGGCCCGGGGGGAAGTGGGCATGATGCTGGTGGGGGGGGGCAGTGTCCACCCGGGCGGCCAGGAACTGCCGGACCTTCCCCAGATGTATGATGATTCCTGTATTCCTTCATTAAAAATCATGGTGAACCGGGTTAAAAAATATGATACCAAATTCGGGGTCCAGCTCATGCACGGGGGACGCCAGTCCTATCTACCACAGAAGGTAGCCCCTTCTGCCATTCCGGCACCGGCGGTGGTCAAAGGAGAGGTCCGGGCCCTTACGATTGAAGAGATAAAAGAACTGGCCGCCTGTTTTGGGAATTCTGCCCGGCGATGCCGGGAAGCCGGATTTGACTTTATTGAAATCCACGGCGCCCACGGGTATTTGATCAACCAGTTTTTAGCGCCCAATTCCAATATCCGGACCGACGAATACGGCGGGTCCTTTGAAAACCGGACCCGGTTTTTATTTGAAATCATTGAGGCCATCCAAAAGCGTGCCGGTCGAGACTTTCCCGTGGGAATTCGCATCAACGGAAACGACTATATTGAAAACGGCTGGGAACTCAAAGACACGGTGCGCCTTGCCCCCTTGCTGGAACAAGCCGGGGTGGTGTATCTTCACATCTCCGGCGGGGTCTACGGGTCCACGGAATTGACCATCCCCTCCATGTATACCCCCCAGGGCTGTTTTGTCCATTTGGC
>Ga0180007_10004925_pt1 | contig 13887 bp, 11 predicted proteins | sample MM_PC_MetaG_FD_121122 | JGI IMG/M metagenome (GOLD analysis project Ga0180007, IMG submission 121122) | Groundwater microbial communities from the Aspo Hard Rock Laboratory (HRL) deep subsurface site, Sweden - MM_PC_MetaG | ecosystem: Environmental > Aquatic > Deep subsurface > Groundwater... | reverse complement strand
GTTTTTTGATCCTGGACTTTATAAATAAAATGGACCATATTATCTTTTATAACTTTATATTGCACTTTAAAATGTCTGTTAATGCTATACAGGGAAGAGTTGACCTTTGAACACTTCTTACTTAAAATACGCAACAAATTCTTATGATTTATAAGCGTTACGGTGGTACTATCGGACTTTATTACTTCCTGTTTTTCCTTTAAGATCTTTTTTCTGGAATTACCTAAAAAATCAGTATGCTCCCTGCAGACCTGTAATATAAAATTCAAGACAGGAGTACTCATGTTTGTTGCATCCAGCTTTCCACCGATCCCTACTTCAAGGACGGCAAAATCTACATGTTTATTCCTGAAAAACAAAAAAGCAATTATGGTGTATAATTCAAAAAAAGTAGGTTTGTATGAATTTTTATTATTTCGGTTATAAGATGACAGAGAACGGAAGACCTGCCTTTCATATAAATCCATTTCCTTTTGGGAAATATTACGGTTATTTATTTTAATCCGCTCCAGAGGTTTGACCAGATGAGGTGAAGTATATACTCCGACCTTATATTTATGCGCGGTCAGGATCTCTGAAACTAAAATAGCTGTCGTTCCTTTCCCCGTACTTCCGGTTATGATGATGGTAGGGTAAGTAAGCTGAGGATCATTTAAATATTGTAAAAAAGATCTGTATTTATGAAATGTCTTAAGAAAATCCTTTTTTTTATATTTCCTTACTTTTTCAAAATCAACTATTTGCATGATGTTCAGATATGCTCTAATTCCAGCTCTTTATGATCTTTGCCGGATACAGAAAGAAAATGCACTTCTCCTCCTTTTTTAAAATATTTTACTCTGACTGTTTTTTCATTTCTTAGCTTACTGTACCTGACTACCAGGCTTGCTGTTTTAATAATATTTTCCTTTGCATGGTATTCAGTGCTGCAGAGAACTCCGAGCGGGCCCATTGCTTTATCCAGCTCAAAGATCAGGTATCCCTCCGGAACAGCCTGAGAGAGTCTGTTATTATCCTCTTCGTCTCTTCCAATAATGATCTTCTCTTCGTCTTTAGTTAAAAAATGGCGGCCGAATTTCAACAGAGCCAGGTCTGTCCCTGATAATTTTTTGGTCTTCAAATTTATCCGCAAGCGGTCTGAAAACCGCGGGACAGTAAGGAGACATCCGCCTGCCGGCTGCGGATAATAATCGATACCGAACTTTGCTGCCAATACAATCTGTTCTTTCCTGTTTTTCCCTGTTATACCATACAGCTTTTCACGATCAACTATCCCCTCTTCTTCAACACGGGTTTCAGGTAATTTTTTTGCACTCAAAGGCCTGAGAAGAAGACTGCCGCAACCGCATTGATCTGAGATCAGCTGAAGTGCTCTGTAATTCTGAGATTTAGGCCGTTCACCTGCTACTTCCCCGGTAATGATAAAGTCAGCCTTATATTTTTTCAACAATCCGCACGCTTTTGATATCATCAGCAAATGACAATCGATACAGGGATTAATATTTTTTCCAAAGCCATACTTTGGTTTTTCAATGATCCTTATCAATTCTTTGTTAATATCAATGGGATGTATCTTTATTCCTAACCGTGAAGCAATATTATGTACTTTATGATTATTGAAAAACGAAGATTGAAATACGATCCCTTCAACATCAATATCCTGAAGCTGAATGACCTTTACAGCCAGGATACTGTCCAGTCCTCCGCTTAAAAGTGCTAAAGCCTTAAAACGGGATCGTACCATAGGGATCTTTAGCCAGGACTTTCTTTAATTCATCATACATCTCAGGGTCACTAATTATCTTGTTTTTACCCTGTAGAACATACTGAATATTTGCTCTCGCAGATGAATTCTCATTTGCAAATCCAAGCTTCTTTGCAGATTCCACTGCTTTCCAGAAATAAACCAGTGCTTTCTTCTCATCGTAACTGTTGATTTTACATACACCCAGATTGTTATATACAGCACTTAAAAGCTTCATGGCGTCAACCATTTCATTATTTCCTGCGTTGACCTTCGGATATTCGCCGTATTTTTCCTTAAACTGATCGATAATATCAAGGTACTCCCCGCTTGCCAGATCGTATCTTCCTAATTTCAAATAGGTATTCCCTAAAGCAAAACTGATATAAGGATTATCTTTTTTGTACAATTCACGGGCCTTATTAAAAAATTTATTAGCATTTTCAAGGTCATAATCCTTGTAGAAGAGCCATCCGAGATTGTAGTTGAGATCATAATATTCATCTGAAAGCTCTTTATCTTTTACGGCATTCACATACAGCTCTTTTGCTTCGCCGTAATTATCCAGTTCATAATAATTAATATTACCAAGGTTATAAAGGATCTTTGTAAAGCTCGGATCAATACCACGTCCTTCCTCAAATTGTTCAATTGCCAGATTTATCTTTTTTCCAATAAGAAAGATCTCTCCTAAAAAATTATAGTATTTTACCTGTTTTTCGTCATATTTAATAGCATTCTCTATTGCTGCCTGTGAATTCCTGTAATCCCTTCTGGACCGGTGCAGTCTGGCATACTGGAAATAAGCTTCGGAATATTTCCTGTCTTCTACCAATACCCGGTTTAGCGTATCTTCCGCTTTATTGTAAAGGTCCTCTTTTTTGGCAGCAATATCTGTTTTATGATCAATATAGAATGCTGCAAGGGCTGTTAATTTTTCAAGATCTTTATACTTTTTTCCAAGCGATAACACCTGATAATGCTCTTTTTCAATGCTGTCAAGATCATTATTCTTAATATGAATAGAGAGTATTCCGTAATGAGCTTTAATGTTTTTTGGTTCCTTATCAATAATATCCTGATAGATCTGTCTTGATTTTTCCGGCTCCTTTTTTTTATCGTAATAGATCTTTGCTTTCTTATCCAATGCCGTAATATCATTTTTATCGATTTCCAATACCTTATTATATTCTGCAATAGCGGCATCATACAGTTCCTGTTTGTCATACAGATCACCAAGTTTTAAATAAGAAGCCTTATAATCCTCATCTATCTGTAAAAGTTCTTTATACTTCTTTTCTGCTTTATCAAACTTGTTAACGTCTGAATATGCATCACCATACTCCAGATAAGCCTCATAATAATTTTTCTTAATTGCCAGGGCCTGTTTGAATTTCTCCTCTGCTTTAGTGAAATTCTGAGATTTATCCGTATGGATCAACTCTACTCCCTTCTTTATCAGCCTGCCTGCACTGCCCTTCTTCAACAACGGATTGATGACAAGCCATCCAAGTAGAATCAGCCCGGCAAGAACAGGAATGGCCAATCGAATAATAGGGATAAAATCATGACTGATCACATCAAAAAAGGATGGTTTTAACTTTGCAGGACCTTTGGCAAGAGGTATTACCGGACCTTCTTTTATGGCTATATTCAATTTCTGTTCAAGAAAAGATCTGATCGCGGCAGGTTTTTCTCCTGAAAGAAGATGATCGAACAGGACCATCAAATCTTCAGAAGGCAGCTCTTCATTGACAATAACACGGGTAGTTACCTTTTTTAATTGTCCTTTGAAGGTCGAGATCCTTTTATGGATCTGCAGAACCTGGTCATCCGTAAGTTCAATACCTTTATCCTTTTGAACAGGAGGTTCTTCAAAAGGAGGAATCACTTCTTGTATTTCCGGCTCCTCAGGGGGAGGAATCACTTCCTGTATTTCCGGCTCCCCTGTAAGAGGAGTTTCAGGAGGAGGAATTTCCTCTGAAGGAGGAGATACAGGCGGAGCAGCAGAATCAAGCTGGTCTAAAAACGATAGTTCATCTGATATGGATTTTTCTGTTGAAGGTACTTTATCCTCAGAAAAAGGCGCTTCTTCAGGAGGTGGGACTACAGGTGGTTCCTCAGGTGGTGCTTCTTCCGGAGGCGAAGCAACAGGTGCCTCCTCAGGGGGAGGGACTACAAGTGGTTCCTCCAGTGGTGCTTCTTTCGGAGGAGAAGCAACAGGTGGTTCCTGCGAAGGCTTAACAGGTTTTTTCTGTGAAACCGATACAAAAGAATCAGCACCGCCAACTGTTCCGTCAGAATCAAGATCAAGCTCACTTAATACTTTATTTATCTCTTCAAGTTCTTTTTCAGGATCCAGTTCCTTCTCTTTTTCGTCTTTAGCCATAATTCACCGATATGCTATAATCTATTAATTTATTTTTTAAAGTCAATTGCTTATATGATATATCGAAAGATTAAAAAATATTTTAACCTGTCTTTTGGGGTCAAGTCTTGAGGGGCTGTTGCTCAAAGGATAAAAATGTAGCAAGCCCCTTTAGCCCCCTGAAATTGTTCTATGAACAATTTCAGGGAAATAGCCATGGGAATTTTCTGGAAATTCCCATGGGGGCGCCTTTTTTTATATTAAAGCGGGGCTAAAGCCCCTTGCTACATATAAAATTATATAAAATTTTATTTGGGCAACAGCCCCTTGAAATTTGAAAGTTACTGCGCAACTTTCAAATTTCAAGGTCTGGCCTTAAAGAGAAAAATGTCTTGACACTTTTTTCTATGGTATTATCCTTGCTATTATGAAAAAAATAATCAACACTCTTCTGCTTTTGATCATTATCCTTTTATCCGGATGTAACGATTCCGATACGAAAAACAGTAACATCCGAAAAAATGCCGTGGCAGGACAGTTCTATCCAAAAGATGCCAAAGACCTGAAAGAGCAGATCAATTCATATTTTAAAGAAATAGAAAAACCAGAAACCCTCCCCTTCGGGCACCTGATGGGATTGATCGTACCGCATGCCGGGTACACTTATTCCGGCAAGGTTGCGGCGCATGCATATAAGCTTCTTGAGAATAAAAAGATCGATACTGTCATACTCCTCGGGGGTTCTCATCGCACTTTTCTTGAAACCCCTTCTGTCTACCCGAAAGGAGCATACCAAACCCCTCTCGGTAATCTCCCTATTAATGAATCTGTAGTAAAAAAGATTAAAGAATGGTATCCCTCCATTACATTTGTTCCGAAAGCTCATGAATGGGAACACTCCCTGGAGGTCCAGCTTCCTTTTTTACAGACTGCACTAAAAAATGATTTTACCATAGTTCCTGTTCTTTTTGGAAAGATAGACAGTAAAATATTAGGGGCTATGGCCAAAGCTCTCTATAATATTATACAAACAGAAAAGAATATACTGATCGTGGTAAGTTCGGATCTTTCTCATTATCCGGATCAGAAAAATGCGGTCAAAGTGGATAATGAAACAATAAACTTGATTACAAATTTTAAAACATTAGAATTGATCAACAGAGAAAGTGATATCGAAAAAATGAAGATACCTAATCTGGTTACATGCCAGTGCGGATTAAGCGCGGTTGCTGTCCTTTTAGAAACAGCTAAATTATTTAAAGATACAAGCATCACTTTACTGGATTATAAAAATTCAGGTGATATGACCTGGATCAAAGAAAGAGTTGTGGGGTATGCATCTATGGCTATTACATCAAAAAAAAATCACTCCCCGGAGGGGGAAGAAAAAGATAGTTTCAGTTTAACAGAAGACGAAAAGAAATTTCTTCTGAAGATCGCAAGAGAAACTCTTGAAAGCCATGTTAAAAATAAAAAGATCCCTGATTTCAAGATCAAAAATGATAAGCTGAAACAGGATGCCGGAGCTTTTGTAACACTTAATATAGATCATAATTTAAGAGGATGTATCGGGTATATAGTTCCTATCAAACCGCTTTATCAGGCAGTCATAGATAATGCGATAAATGCATCAAGCAAAGACCACCGGTTCCCCCAGGTTACGGAAAAAGAATTAAAAAATATCAAGATAGAGATCTCGGTCCTTACGCCCCCTACACCTGTAAATTCCTATAAGGATATTGTGATCGGAAAACACGGGATCATTTTAAAGAAAGGCTTCCACCAGTCAGTATTCCTCCCGCAGGTTGCACCGGAACAGAAATGGGACCTGGAGACAACTCTTTCTCATCTCAGCTCAAAAGCCGGGCTCTCTCCTGATGAATGGAAGAGCGGTACTTCATTTGAAGTTTTTACAGCTATCGTGTTCAGCGAATAAAATGATATGGAAAAACCTTCTTTATTGATCCATGCCTGCTGCAGTCCGTGTCTTTCGTACCCGTTTGAAGAATTAAATAATGATTTTAATATTACCGTTTTCTGGTATAACCCCAATATCCACCCCTTTTCAGAGTATGAAAGGCGGATTAATTCTTTATACAGATATCAGGCAATAAAGAGCGCAGAGGTTATTTATGAAGATCAATACAACATCGATACCTGGTTGAACCATACAAGACCCGGTGGAAAAAAATTAGATAAAAAAGACAGATGCAGAGCATGTTATTGGATGCGTCTTAAAAAAACCGCGGAATATGCAAAAAAGAAGAATTATTCAAGCTTTACATCAACACTACTGTACAGTAAATATCAATATCATGAAGATATTAAAGAAATCTCTTTAAAAGCCGGGAAAGAATTCTCTATAAAATTTCATTATCAGGACTTCCGGTCAGGCTGGAAAGAAGGAATTAATTTATCTAAAAAGTATGGGCTTTACAGACAACGATACTGCGGCTGTATATTCAGTGAACATAATGACGGATAAAGACCCCTTATGTAGCGATCTTTCTATGAATGAAATAACTAACGCAGGCAAAAAAGAGATTACCTATCCAGACAGCAAGAAAAGGAGGAAGAACTCCATTCTTCCCCATGGAGATGCCGACACTTAAAAGAACCCAGTAAATGAAACTCCCCAGAAGGGCCAGCCCGAAACTGATGATCAGAACACTCCTGGTCGAATAAACACTCAAAGGAGCCCCTATAAGCATCATTAACAGACAGGCAAAGGCAAAGGAAAATTTTAAATTAAAGTCTACCAGTTCACTCTGATATCGGAAACCCTTTTCTTTCAATTTACTGATGTATTTCCACGCATCTATCATATTTAATTCATCGATCTGCTTTGTCTGGTATGAGAAATCTTCCGGTGTTTCCGGTATCAGGATCTCCTTCTCTTCAAATTGATCTACAGATTTCAAAAACCCGTCCGCATCAAAATAACGGATAATACCATTGTAGAAAATCCAGACCTTTTTTAACTCATCCCACTGTGCAAGCTTGGCATCGATCCTGAATTCCACTTTATCTTTGGATGCTGAAGTCTTAAGGATCTGTACATTATCCATCTTCTTATCAAGATAATGATAGTACGTAATATTATAGAGATAATTCTCCTTTCCGTACATGCTCAGGTCTTTTTTATCATAACGGGATTGTACGTTCTTAAACTTCTGGTTTAATTCCCTCACTCTTTCCTGAGCTTTAATAACAACGGTATTATTAAAAAAAACAAAAAAAAGACTCAAGACAATACCGGCTATGTACAGATATAGAACAACACGAAAAAAATTGATCCCCCCTGTAATGACTGCCATCATTTCTCTGTTTTTGGCCAGTACACCTAAAGAAAAAACAGATGCAAATAATATAGCTACCGGGGAGAACTGGACCATTAAAAAGGGTGATTTATAAATATAATATAGGAATATTTCCAGAAACTTCACATCTCTTTTCAGAAAGAAATCCATCCTCTCCAATAGTTCGGTTATACTGGTCATAATAACGATCAGGAAAAGAGCTGCAAGATACGGCTTGATGAATTCAAGAAGAATATACCTGTCAAATATTGTGAATTTTAAATTTACATTATTCCATTTTTTCATTTTAGTTGAGATCCGTAATATAAGAACATCTATGTTTGAGATATCTTATAAATATAAAATGCTCCACCCGCCATAAAAACGAGATTGGGGAGCCATAAAGCAATAACAGCATCCAAAGTACCCTGCTTTCCCATGCTTTCGCCAAAGATGTAAAAAAGATAATATAAAAAAATTATTATAACACTGATCCCCAAAGAAACGGATTTTCCGCTCCTTCCCGATACAATACTGAAAGGAAGGCCTATCAGAACAAAGGCCAGCGCAGCAAAGGGAATAGAGTACCTTTTATGATATTCCACCCACAAGCTGCTTGGTTTATTTTTCTCTGTCGTCTGAACTTTAATGTCTTTCATGATCTCCGCCGTACTCTTCTCTCTTGCCCCTTTGGTCACATTAATGGAATAAGCGATCTCCTGTGGAATATTAACGATCAATTTTCGGAACGGAATATTACTGAACTCATCCAGGTTACCGCTGGTAGGCTGCTGTATATTCCCATCTTCAAGCAAAAGACGCATAATAAGTATTATTTTCCCCTCATTTTTCTCTTCAATACTCTTTAACCATCGCCCGTTCTTTGCCATTATGGTCTTTATACTGCTGTAATCCCTGCTCCTTTCATGGATCACAATGCCATGCATGATATCATTTTTTTTATCGATCCTGTCGATTCCTATGGATCGAATAATTTTTTCAGTTGATATTTCTGTTAATGTATGTTCATCGATCTGTGTTAACGGTTTTCTCTGAACGATCTCTTTATATAATTTTTGGAACGCATAGTTCCCGTTCGGAAGTAATGTATCATTAAATACAATTCCTACAATACTTATAATGATACTTAATAGAATAGCCGGATAAAATATCCTTAAATAACTTATACCGCTGGCCCGCATTGCGATGATCTCACTGTCAGACGAGAGTCTTCCATAAGCCATTAGAACAGCGACCAGTACAGCCATGGGTAATACGATCGCCACCGTTGAAGGTAAAAGGAAAATAAAAAGAAGCAGGATCTCATTAAAAGGAACCCGTTTTACTACGAGCATATCAACGAGTCTCAATATAGGATTTAGAACAAATACAAAAGTAAAAAATCCTAATCCAATTAAAAAAGGGCCTATTAATTCAGTGATTGTATATTTTGTGAATAATTTCATAAAATAAATGAGAAAAAGAATAAAGTCATATCGACTATCTTAATAAAAGCAAATGCAAACAGTCCTATTAAAGGCAATACATATAAAGCGATCGATGAGAGTAATTTAAGATCAAACAATTCTTTTACGATCAAGATCTGTAAACTGATCGCCCATAAATAAAGAGCAATTCTAAGCAAATAGAAAATGGTCATTCCGCTAAAAAGCTTGAAAAAAAGACCTATCATACTTACAGCAGGGGCAAAAAGAAAGGGAATGAAAGAGAAACAGATCAATTTAAAAAAGAGAAGAGCGCCATTCCGATTTTTACGTGCATTCGTTAAAGAAAAATGTTTAATAAAGAAGATAACAGCAGTAAATATAATTATATTGCCTGTCATATTTAAAATGGCAAATACACCGCCTATCCCGGCATACATATCAATAATACCGATATTTAAAAAGATCAGCGCTTTTGAGAATAAATTTAAAACAATTCCGCAGATAAGAACCAAAAGTGCAATACCGATGTGCTCATCCTCTTTCCCTTTCAAAGAATACTGCAGAGCTTTCCTGGGAGCAAAGATCAGGTTATATATAAATATTTTACCATTATTTAGATTCATGTATTCTCCCGCGAAAAGATAAAAAATGTTCTTTAAACGTCCTGATCATCACTATTTTATACATCCTATAGTGACTTCATGGTATTTACATTATAGGCATATGAAGATAAAACAGATTAAGATTTTGCCTGGAATAGAGATCAAATATCTTTTCTGCCAGGGATTCCTTTTTATCTAATTTAGATAAAAACTTTTCAATAGGTGATATTCTATCCCTGAGAATATCGGGTTCTTCACCAAGACCGGTCTTCTCTCCGATAATCCTGATAACTGTATTTAAATCTCCGATCCCATCGATCAATTTTAATTCTTTAGCCTGAGCTCCGGTAAATATTCTGCCATCTGCATAGACTTTCAATTTCTCATCACGGATCTTCCGAGCTTTCTTTACGGCTGTATAGAATTGACTGTAAGCATCATCCACCACTGATCCTATGATCTTCTTCTCCTGATCTGTCACATCCCTGTGAGAGGATAATATATCTTTATGTTTCCCGCTTTTAAAGACATTATAATCGATCCCGATCTTATTGAAGAGTCCTTTAAATGAAGGAGCCATTATGATCACTCCGATACTGCCTGTTATAGTTCCGGGATTAGCAAAGATCTCATCACAGGCAGTAGCTATATAATAACCGCCTGAAGCTGCAATATCAGCCATGGAAGCGATCACATATTTGTTCTCCTTTCTAAAATTGAGAACAGCATTATATAATTCCTGAACAGCACCTATTGTTCCTCCGGGTGAGTTTATCCGCAATATCATCCCTTTGATCTTTTTCTCTTTTGCATAATAGTTAATTTTATCAATAAGGTAGGCAACCCCGTAATTCTCGATCCCTAACATTCCCCTGGAAGCACCAAACTGTATCACACCATTTACATTTAAAAGGACTATCCCCCCTCTTCCGACAGAGGCCCTTCTTTCTTTAAAAACACTCCCACTGAACAGGGCTCCCCCCTCAGGACTTTTAACAAAGAGGACTATCAGCCCGAAGAAAAAAGAGATGATGACCAGCCAGATCAATAGTCTGAAACGAGCTTCGATCTGCAATTCTGCTTTATTATTACTTTTCTTTTTTGGCATTATTTTTTTTATCTTTAACTTTATTTGTTTCTATTGTTTTATCGATAATTTCTTTCAACTTCTCTTCAGTTAAATATCCTACATGGTGTTCAATAATAAGCCCTTTTTGATCAACAATAAACGTTGTCGGTATTGCACGTATCCCGCCATAACTTATTATAACATCCTTGTTTCCCTGCAGTACGGGATAATTTATCTTATTCTCTTTAATAAAGCTCTTTACTTTCTTTTCCGAATAAGGATTTTCAAGGATAATACCTAAAAACCGTACGTCTTTTTCTTTATATTTTTTAGCGATCTTGACAAATGAAGGGATCTCCATTCGACAGGGGGGACACCATGTAGCAAAAAAATTAAGTACAACTACGTTCCCCTTAAACTTAGATAATCTTACCACTTTTTGATCTGTATCAAACAGGCTGAAATCTGGCGCTTTTACTGCAGTGGAAGTCTCAGAATGAATATTAAAGGAAAAAATCAGGAAAAAAAAGAGCATTATCGGAAACTGAATATATTTTAACCGTATAGATGTAACACTTATTTTATGATTCATCAAATTGTACTTCCCTTTATATATGTTTATTAAAGATCTCTTCCAGCTGAGCCTTTGGAAGAGCTCCCACTATGTTTTCCACAGCTTCCCCATTCTTGAAAACGATTAAAGTGGGGATCCCTGTTATACCGAACTTCTGAGGTGTATTCGGATTTTCATCAACATTTAACTTTACGATCTTTAATTTACCTTCGTACTTTTGGGATAATTCCTCCAGCACCGGGGTGATCATTTTACAGGGCATGCACCAGTCAGCCCAGAAATCCACAACAACCGGAGATCCTGAATTTGAGATCACTTCTTTAAAATTTGCATCTGATAAATTTTCCATTTTGAAACCTCGATATTTATTTTAATTACAGACCTTCTTCATCCCTCTTAAGGAGAGATATAATATCCGGAATGAACTAAAAAAATATAACCCCTTGAACTATTTTGTCAAGGGAAATAAGTATATTCATTTCCATTCTTTATCAATCCGTTCGTCTGAAAATCTTAGGATCCACTTTGATCCCTTTATTCTTCAATTCCTCTGTAAAAGCAGGCATAATACCTGTAGCAGTAAATTTTCCTTTAACTTTATGATTGGCATCCACGCCTGTCTGTTTAAAGACAAAGAGGTCCTGCATTGTGACTACTTCACCTTCCATACCGGTTATCTCCGTAACATTGATGATCTTTCTGCTTCCGTCCGATAATCGTGCCTGCTGAACGATCAGATCCACGGCACCTGCGATCTGTTCTCTGATGGCTCTTGCAGGCAGGTCCATTCCGGCCATTAAACAGAGAGTCTCCAGCCTCCGGATACAATCCCTTGGTGAATTACTGTGAACCGTTGTGAGAGAACCGTCATGGCCCGTATTCATGGCCTGAAGCATATCAAGAGCTTCTCCGCTTCGGCACTCACCTACCACGATCCTGTCCGGCCTCATCCTCAAACAGCATTTAACCAGGTCTCTTATCGTCACCTCTCCGGTTCCTTCAATACTGGGAGGACGTGTCTCAAGCCGCACAACATGGGGCTGCTGCAGCTGGAGTTCAGCTGAATCTTCTACTGTAATGATCCTTTCATCTTCAGGGATAAATCCTGATGTGATATTCAACAAAGTAGTCTTCCCTGACCCGGTCCCACCGGAAATAACGATGTTCTTCCTTATAAGCACGCACCACTTGATAAATTCAAGCATATCAGCAGGAGCCGAGTTAAAATTGATCAGGTCTTTGGGTGTCAGCTTCTCTTTTGAAAATTTCCGAATGGTGATCGTCGGCCCCTTAAGAGCCAGGGGAGGGATAATAATATGTACTCGGGATCCGTCTTGCAGGCGGGCATCCACATATGGGGAACTGTCATCCACCCTCCTTCCTAAAGGAGTAACGATCCTTTCACAAAATTTCAGGAGCTGTTCATCTGATAAAAATTTAAGATCAGCCCGTTTTAACTTACCCTTCTGTTCAATGTATGTCTCGTCTTTATTAATTACCATGATCTCTGTTACAGTTTCATCTTTTAATAACGGCTCTAACGGACCGAGCCCAAGTGCTTCATCCAGGATCTCCAGTACCAGTTTCTCCCGTACAGATCTTTCTTTAGGAGCCTTCTTTTCCTCTGCCAGCAATTTTTCAATTACCTGAATAGTCTCCTGTCTCAGTTTATCCGGGTCAGCATCAGCTCCTATTGTGATCTCGGTAACCAGTTTTTTGTGGATACTGGTCTTGACTTGATTATATATTTCATTGAGATCTTTTGACTTCTCTTTTTCTCCTTTCGCAGGCAGGTCTTCTTCTGTCTCCTGGACTTTTCTTTTTTTTACAACATCGGATACAATACGGAATATATCTATCTTCTTGTCTTCCAGATACCCGCGGTCAAGGATTGTGCCCAAATTTAATATTGCACTGGAAAATTTTGACTTTATATTCAATTCAATAACCGGTTTTCCCAGTTGTTCGGAATTTATCACATCCCCGGGATCATTCGGCAATTGATGGAATATCTCAAGCTTCAGAGCACCTTTTATCTCATCCGCTTTCAAAGCATTCTCTGAATCAGCTCTGTTCAGCAGCAATTTTATCATTTCATTAGGATAGTGGTTTTCCTGAAATAAACTCATGCTCTCCTTTACTCTGACTATAGAAGGAATAGTCGGTTCACTGACAAGGAGAATTAAATTTGAATGGTCAAAAGCAGCCATATTATATTTATTAAACTCCATGGGCGTATTGATAATAATAAAATCAAAGACATTCTTGGCAATATTTAAAAATTTCTCAACCTTGGCAGGATTGATCTTTTCAATATCATCTTTTTCTCCAAGCAGTGGCAGAATATAAAATTTATACTTTTTTAAAAAGGTATACGGATTCAGATATCCGGGGAGTGATGTTTCCATGATGTTGTTAAAAGGAAGATCGGAAAGATGATATTTAAATCCCATATCAAAAAAAGAGATCAGGTCTTTAATGAACTTTGAATGAACAGAGAGAAGAAGGACTTCCTTCTGGGTCTGATAGGAAAGGGCTGCAGCCAGATTAACCGAGATAGTTGTAGTTCCTGCTCCCCCTTTAGGTGAATAGATTGAAATTACTTTGCAGTTTTCATTCATTAATATACCTCCGGATAATATAAAATAAAAAATTATAATAGGAAATCAATTATTATATTGATCTTTTTATATTACTTCTTTGTTACTCATTAATATTGATCTCTACTCTCCTGTTCTTCTTTCGGCCTCCGGGTGTAGAATTATCAGCAACAGGCCTCAATT
>Ga0180007_10004924_pt1 | contig 13889 bp, 20 predicted proteins | sample MM_PC_MetaG_FD_121122 | JGI IMG/M metagenome (GOLD analysis project Ga0180007, IMG submission 121122) | Groundwater microbial communities from the Aspo Hard Rock Laboratory (HRL) deep subsurface site, Sweden - MM_PC_MetaG | ecosystem: Environmental > Aquatic > Deep subsurface > Groundwater... | reverse complement strand
GAAGATACCGAGCTTGACAAAGATGAACTTGGACTGACAGAACTACTTACACTAGAACTTGGAGATGATGAAATACTACTACTAGGAGAGACTGAACTTGAAACAGAAGAGCTTTTTGAACTTGAGATACTAGAACTAGGCGAAATTGATGAACTTGGAGAGCTTGAAATTGATGAGGAAATAGATGCTGATTTTGAGGAAGATGGACTTGAGGATGGTGAAGAAGATGGCGAACTAGATGGAGATGATGATAGTGATACCGATGATGAAGGAGAGGAGGATATAGAAGATGAAGCTGAACCCGCTGCTGTATAGGTGGCGTAGATGGAGTATTTGTTGGTTGTATAGTGAATATCAGTAAAGGGAGTGATAAAGACATCAGTGGTATAATTCTCATAGCCAGCAATACCCTGATTCGCATCTCCCGCATCATACTTCATTCTAATGGTCATATTCTCCACCTCTCCAGTTCTTCGTCCTAAAGCCATTAACCAATAAGATGCTGTCCCTGCAAGCGTCTGTGGTGTAGTTAAATCTATGGAATGTTCGTAATATATCCACCCCCCCGTAGTCAAAGTTTTAAAGGGAGATTCAACTATCAAAGCAAAACTACTATTATAAATACCAAATTTTGCTTTTCCGTCGGCGGCTATCCAGCATCCTATCCAAGCAGTAATAGAAGTGACATTTCCACCTGATGAAAACGAAAAAACAGAACCAAGTATGCTTGCACCTTGTGCGCTCGATGAATAATAAAAAAACCAGTTATTACTTTCACCATTTGTTGTATACCCAAAAGTCAACCCCGCTGCGTGTCTGACTGGATATTGAGCAGTATCAAGAAAAGATTGTGGAATAGTTACCGAGAGTATTCCATTTTCAATATGTAAATCTCCCCAGACTTCTGTGCCTGCGGAGTCAATTATTTTAGGGCGGTATATATGTCCGACTTTTCCGCATTTGTATTCCTTCCCACCTGTCCAATTTGTCTTTGGAGTTTTGGCATAAATTGCATAGCTTCCTACGACATTTTCTGGTCTTGAAGCACCTTCGGCAATTTCTTCTTGGGTAAGTTCTGGCTGATAAAAATATGATACATCTTTATCCACAACAGAAAACTCAACTACATTTGTTTTAGGTTTTTCCTTTAGGACAACTTCAAATTCACTCGCACCTTCGGGATGTTCTTCATTTGTGAAGTCATAAAAATGTGCCTCAATATCTTTGCCTTTCCATTTTATCTTTCCATCTTCAGCAATTACTTCGGGAGTCTTTTCATTGTGGACCAATCTGATACTGACATTCGCTTCATTATCATCTGGCGTATCTCCCCATCTACAAATCTTCATCTGTGGTTGGAACTTTGTTGCGTCTTTCGTGTCTCCAATCTCGGCTACCAGTAAATCCTTCGGGTTATCTTTTGCAACTTGAACAAAGGCATCATTTTTTATGGTGTATTTATCGGTAATATCTTTGGGTAATTTTGTGATGTTTATATCTGACATAAAAATTCTATTAGTTGCTCACGATTGTTGTTCCTCTTTCCATATTTATGATGAAATTCTCTATGTGCTTTTTCGGAAAAGGTTATTCCATTATCTATAGCAAAACGAAGTTCGGGAAAATCTGCAAAATTGTTTATATGATGGACTACTAATTTACCGCCAACCTTTTTTGTTTTTTGACAAGTAAATTTATCCCTTTCAAACACTCCTAATCGCCACAACTTAGCTTCATCGCTATTCCTCAACTTACGATTTTCTGGTGTTATACCGCCTTTCCAATTTGGGTTAGTATTTCCATTCATTCTTTTACTATGTTCTGGTCGTTTTTTTCCTGCAAAAAATCCCTTCTTACCAAAAGAGAAACTCTTAATTCCAGAATGTTCTTTGTTTCTTTTAATGAGATTTTCTTTCAATAAACAACCACACGATTTTGATATTCCTTTCCTCAAACTCCAACCTGGAACAGTTTTTTCTTTTCCACAATCACACTTACAAAGCCAAGAAAATTGACTACCAACCTTACCTGATTGTTTTATAACAAGTAATCTATTAAATTTTTTTCCTAACATTTCTTTCGGTTTATTTGGAACTCTTCCAACTCTTTTCAACTTCATTTTATTTTTAGACTCTTCGGTATGCAAAATACCAGTTCTATCAAATGGGATATTTCCCTTAACAAATTGTCCAAAATTATTTCTCTTTGGATTAAAACTAAAACTATTATCAGCTATCTGATATTTATTTTTTGTTGCTTGGTCAATTTTTTGTAAATCTATTTCTGGCATTTCTTTTAGTGTTATTACGAAACTTCAAGAAATGTCATTTATTATTTTGATATAGAGGTTGAAGTCTAGGAAGTTTATTCTTTTCTCTTACACCATAACGCCCTTGAATCTTTTTCATACTTACTTGTAAGTCTCTGTATAGTTTTTCTGAACGAGGGTAATCGTGGTCTCTGCACCATTCATAAGAGGGCTTTAGATATAGGTAATCTTGACATAGAGGGTCTATACCTGAAACTTTTGTAGTATCTGATGATGTAAAATAAGTTGGTTCTCTGTCTATAAAAACACGAAGTCCATTTGTCAGGGTAACATTTGCAGTTAAAGGAATGACATCTAAGAATATTCCATTTCCTGTAAGGTCATAAGTTGAGGGAAGTCCTGATGTAGTTCCTCCGTCAGTCATAGTTGAAAGTGCCGTATTTCCCTGTTGGTCTACTGGTTCTAAATCGTGATAAACTCCATTTTTATCCATTACTTGAACTTTATAAATATCAAGTATTCGGTTACTTGTTTCATCTGTAACAAAAGTGTAATCTCTTTGCCCTGATACTAGATTAGTGGTAATTATAGGATAATCAGTTTGATTAAAGTCATCTACATTCCAACCATTATTTTTAAGTGCTTCTGCCCATACTTCATCTTGAGCGATATTGACATCTATTGCAATATTCGCTGCGGTATAAGTTGCATCTACTGTGCCTGTTGCTCGGTGAACCTTGTTCAAGATATTTGTAAATGTGATTGACATTGGTTTTATTTTGTTATGTTATTAAATATTATATCTATCTCACCAAAGGTGGTTTGATGAGATAAGATAACATTCAATTAGTATGCCTTTGAAAAAGGTGTTGCTAATGTTCCCGAACCCACCAGAGTTCCTTCAATAAACCAAGTGTTTGTTGAAAGAGCTGTTACTTTGAATTTTGAACCTTGCAATCCTCCTGTCGTTGTGCCGTTGAATGTAAGTGTGTCATATCCTGAAGCTGAATTTGAAATAAACATAGAACCTGTTACTCCATTTGCTGTTAGATTCAAAGCTCCCACAATAATAGGAGAACTTGAAGTAATGTTGGTTATAATAGATGCTGTATTTGTTCCAATATTCGTTATGAAAGTATAATTAGTACCTGGAATTGCTACTGGAAGTGTAAATGTATTTCTAACTCCTGCATTATCAAGTAAAATTATACTACCACTTTCTGTTTCGTTTATTTTTCTAGCTGCTGTAACTCCCGAGACAACTGGAGTTTTGGTCGTGATGTATTCAAAAGAGGGTGTATTTCCTCTTAATCCTGCAGTTTGACCATTTGTTGCTTCTGCCATATTTTTTAAGTTAAGTTATTAAACTTTCGGGGGGAATAGGTAGCAAGTTTCTAGAAATCGGTGGGGATTAAAATAAAAACTCACCACCAATCCCCCCAAAAAGGGAGGATAAAACTACGCTAATGTTATTTTTACTGTTGCATCTGCTTTTGCAGCCCAAACTTTTGCTGCTGCCAAACAATAGGTGGCGATTTCTTTACCTGTTGCTCCTGATGTTTCTTTCTCGGTTACTTCTATTCCTCTTGGCGCTGCATAAGTACATAGATTCTTTAAACCGAACAATCTGCAACCACTCATAGTAACCGATTTAGTTCCTATTGTTTCTGTTACGAATGTACCAGTTCTAACCACATAAATATCAATACCAAACATTGATGTCAAGAATCCGTTATTTAATGCTGCATCTGAAAATGAGAAACCTGCTGCTCCTTGTGCTGGAAGCATACCTGCGATGTCTGTGTTCTCAACTACGAGATACATACCATTCATTGTATCTTGATAACCTGCTACTTTGGAAACCAAAGCCCCCAAAATTGTTTGCAAGTTTCCTGAAGTTGTAAAACCTCCTACTGGAGTTGTATATGAACCTGTACCATCCGTTCCTATTGAGTTCAAGACAAACTTATCTACTGAAATTGCTATTGAACGAGCTTGTGCGAGTGCCAAGTCTGAAAATAGGTCAAAGTTATTGATAAGTTGTTCAAACTGGTATACATGGTTAGCTACTTTAAACTCTTCAGCGACTGTAAGAGTTGAAAGAGTTATTGTGTAATCATCTATTGCGTATGTTCCTGTGAGTCCTGAAACTGTTGTCGTTGGGTCTGTAATATATGGAGATTGAATTGTGTATAATTCTGTTCTATCCACCATACATATCTTCTCTGCTACTAATGCTGTTGTCAATACTGAATCTAACACACTCAATCTAAATTTATTTCTTAGTGAGGATGTTGCGATAGTATTTGTTCCTGTTGTCGTAATAAAATTAAACGAATCATTATTACTAAAGTTATTTTGATTCGTGGATTATTTGGATAATCCCCACCAATTTTTATTTATGACTTCTACGAGCATCAATCACAGCATTTACAAGTTTCTTCATATCTTCATCTGATTCGGGAACTTCTCCACTTCTTTTTGCTTTTTGGAAGATTTGTTCAGGAGTTAGATTAGATGGTGAATGTCTTGCTGAACCTGTATTTGTTGCTTGTGCTGTACCTCTCTTTTCTCTCTTTATATTTAGAACTGCTTTGAGTTCATCTGATTTAAGAGCTTGGGCTATTGAGATACCTTTATATTTAGCCCAATTTTCTACCTCGTCTATGTCTTCTTCTTCTTTTACTTTAGCATCCATTAATGCTATTGCATCTTTGGTTGATAAGTTAGGTGTTTCAACCCTTTGAGCATTTTTAGCCAATTTCTCGGCTTTTTCTGCTCTAACCTTCTGATTTTGAGCTACTTCATTAGCTTTTGCTAACTTTTCCTTCAAATCTTCAACAGTTTCTTGAGGTTCTGTTGTTTCCTCTGTAGTTTCAAGTACTACTTCCTCTGCGGTTGTTTCAGTTGTATCCGCTACAACATTGTTTTCTTCCATAAGATTTTTGTTAAGGATGTTTTTCTTACACCCAATATTTCTAATAATTATAACACGAACTTTTATTTACTACTATTCTTTTGAATATTTTGTATTTTTTCTTCTAATGTTTCTGTATGTTGTCCTGCAAAGTTTTCTAATACAGCTATCTTCTTTTTAAGGTAATTTATTAAAGATGTTCTTGTTATTGTATTTACATACCAAATATCATAATCATCCTCATCAGGAATTGTCATATCACTTAATCGGATTTTTCCATCATTAGACATAATGTTTTCTTCCAAAAGAAGTAACTGTTGCTCAAGATAATTTATGAACAACTCTTTACTTTGTAAGAAAGGTAATGATTCTGCTGGAGTCTTAGTTAAATAATCACCTGTCATTCTCATATCCATTGCTTCCATAGGAACATCCATATATTCAAATGTTGGCAATATCATCTTTCTCAAAACGTAAAGTATTTCCTTTTCTTTTGATAACTTCTCAAGTCCTAACTTCTCTTCCTTTTTAAGAGGTAACTGTAATAAGAACTTCATAAAAGCTCTGATGATTATTTCGTCACCAGACCAAGTATCTTTGATTAAGTTCATCTCTTTTTCAGAGAGAAATGTATATTGTTTATTTTGTTCCACCATTGTTTTTAATTTGATTTAAATAAATTTCTTTATCTCTTTTCCATAGTATAGGATTTTGTAATCTGAATCCTGCAAAAACTGTTTTTAGTTTTTTCTGTTCTTCATTGTCGGTGTCAAGTATTGCAAGTTCATCTGATGTTCCTACTAACCCATTTTTAACAACCTCTCCATCAAGATTAAAATCTTTTGCAACCTCAATCTCTTTGATGACTTCTTTATCTGTTTTTCTTTTTACTCTAGGCATATTATTTTTTTAAACTTATTAAGAGTTTCTTTGCACTTCTTACCCTTACAACTCTTGAAATTGATTCAGGTATAAATGTTTTCTTTGAAACTGTTTTCTTTTTCATTTTATTGTTGATTAACTGGTAAACTTGCACCGACACTAGCCCCACCATTAGGGGTTGCAAGTTGTTGTGGTTGTTCTATACCTTCAAACTGAATTGGACTGACTATTGAACTTGTTTTAAGTATCTCGTTAAATAGGAATGATTCTTGCGGTGTCATAGGTCTTCCACCCATCTTTGCTACTGTTTGGAACGCTTCTGAAAGGGTTGTAAGGACTGCTTGTGTATCATATTGCTCATCTGTGCAATCTGTGAAAGTTTCCCATTCCAAGTCCTTAAAGATTTCTTTCCAAGTCTTTTCTCCTATTTCACTTGGCTTATAAAATCTCTTTGTTCCAAGTTCGTTTAGTCCATCTTTAATCGTCTTTGTATTGGCTTCCATTAAGCCATTTTGCGTCTCAGGGGTTACTTCTTCACCATTTAGCACCTTATCTATAAGTTGTTGATTAGTTTTCTTTGTTGCTTCGTTTTTAATGTATTTAGCGTCTATCTGTTTTACACCTGCATCTTCAAGAGTTCCAACTATCTCGTCTTTGTTATTTAGTTCGGTTTTCTTCAAGTAAGGCAAGACATATTCTGACATCATTCTATCTAGGAAGAAACCTTTGTTCTCGGTCATTATCTCAAAGTTAGAGTTGGACTTTCTCTCTACTATCATAGCTTGTCTATAAGCTGTGCCAGAAGCAAAGTTCTTACCCATTTCAATATCAGGGGTTGAGTCTATCTCTTGTGCGTTCTGTCGCCACATTGTCTGATAGTTCTGAATTGAAGTGATGTCGTGTGCGTTATTTGCTAACTGTGTAAGTGGTTGATTCTGTGCATATACAAGAATTTTTCCTTGTTCCATATCGGTTAATACATTCTGTGATAAAAAGTTTTGGTCTGATGTTTGAAAAACAAGTTTAGAAGCCAATGCTAATTGGTCTTTTATCAACTTTACTGAATCATTTACCATCCATTGTGCATCAAATAAGTTCTTTACTGAGCCATTGAATCCTACTGAACCATCTACTTCAGGGAATAAAGCTGTAAGCATATAAGGACTCTTTGCTTCTCTACCTGAATATAAAGTATAACCTTCTTCACTTCTCACGAATGAAATTATGTGCATCTGTTGAACATACTCATCTGCATCATCTGTGTTATTCGTAATATAAGATAAAGGCATAAGTCCATGAACTTCATAAAGTCTGATGTAATTTGATTTGTTATCTTTCTGTTGTCGTGTGTTTCCTTTTCTTGTTGTAGTAGCTTCAATAAGTTTAGCAACCATATCTTGGTCATAGTTCTTATTCATCTTCAACTGTGCTGGTGTAAACTCTAAAACTTCAATAACAGGGTTGTTGTTAAAGTCTATTGAATCAAAGATAAGTTTATTCCAGGGGATTACCATTTTAAATAGTTCTCCGTCTTTTTCTACAAACTTTACTACTGCTTCGTTATAACCTGCTAGTGTAATCCCCCAATCATTCAAAAACTTACCAAAGTCGGATTTTCTCATCCATTCTTGGAGTTTAAGAGTTGCTATGAAAGCTGGTAAAACTGCTCTTGCTATTGGTGCTTTTACCCTGACATCTTTCCTGTCTAAGTCGGTTGCTCGGAAGGTGACATTTCTTGCAATAATACTGATATTATAGAAAGGTTTTTCTCTTCCTAGTGCATCTGTGCTACTTGATGTATGTTTTGAATTAAGATATGCTTCTATCGTGTTAATATCTTCACTAGGTTTCTGAGATACATACTTTGAGGGATGGATAGTTCCATCAATGAATTTTTCTTCCATTGAACTTACCAGTGCAAATATGTCATTTCCCGATGTTAATTCTTTGGACATATTTTGTTATTAGTTAAATCTGATAGTTGCTATTCCACTAGTTACATTTACGAATAATCCAGTTGTAAACATTTCACCTTGCATATCATTATTTGTTCCAGCAGAAAAAGAAAGTGATGAGTGCATCAAATTTCCTGTGACAGAAGTTCCATCATAAATGTCTGCTATAAAAGCTACACTTGAATTAACAGTAATACCTCTTATAAAACCATTGCCAGTTTTTACTAAAGCTGTTCCCGAACTTATATTACAAATAGATGTTCCTCCTGCTGGTCTAATGCTTCCATAACCTGATGAGCTATTAAGGTTATTATATATTGTCGCCATTTATTTTGTTCCCCCCTTATTTCATTACTTAATAATATTACTTATAATTATACTACACTTTTATAAAACAACCTAACGAGTTGAATTTTCTATTTGTCTATTTCTAGTTATTAGAAATTGATTCTTTTGTTCTTTGAATACTCCACCATCATTATTTAAAGTTTGTATTCCGTATCTAATGCTGTCCATGCTGTGAGAAAATTGATGTTCGGGTTCGTTTAATACTTTACCATTCTTATCTACCATCCACAAATAGTTGCGATATTCTCTTATAATATTCACTGACCTTTTTGTTACACTTATCTTCTGGTCTTGAACAAACTGTATTCCTTGTAAAACACTTCCTTGTCCTTTTACTGCTGGTAAGATATTCACTCCATAACTTACTAACTCATCATTACTCTTTGGTTCTGCACTATCAGGTATCACAAGTGCTTGTGGTTGGTTACTAAATATATCTGCTATCTGTTTATTACTTAAACCTTTCTGATATGTAATCTCATCAACTATGAAAGCGTTGTTATATCTGTAAATCGCAACTATTGCTGTCGGGTCGTTTGTATATCCGTAATCAAGCCCATATCTTTCTAGTTTAGCTTCGTGTGGTATCTCATCAATGATAGCCCAGTCTTTATATATTTTTGATTCTATCTGTTTATTGGGTTCTCCTAACCATTTATATTTAAAAAGATTTGGTCTCCTTTTTTTATCATCCTCAATTTCTAATAAGATATCTTTAGGTAGATAACCATATTTTAGAGCTATTTCATAAGTTGTATTTATAATGAGTGTATTCGGTCTTCCTTCCAATACTAATCTTTGGTGTATAGGGTCATCCTCATCTTCGCGATTGTAAGTATAAATAATCTTTGAGTTTTCTTTTCTAATCGTTGGTGTAAGTATCTCAATACTTTTTTCGGAAACTGTTTGAGCTTCTTCAACCCAACCAATATCAATACCTTCAATAGATTTAATACTCTGTTCATTTTGCCATAAACCTTTAAATAAGAAATCAGAGCCATTGATTGTATTTATAATAGAATTGTCTGTAATCTTAAAATCCTCCAATCCATATTGTTTAATAAGGTCTGATAGTAGTTGATGAGAAGATTCGGCTATTGAGTTTTGAAACTCTCTAAAACAACCAATTCGTTTCTTTGATTCTCTTGCTTTAATCAGTAAGTATCTTGCAACTGTGTGTGATTTTAGAGAGTATCTTCCACCATAAACGGCAGCTTCCCTCCAATTATCATCAAATAATTGTTTAAACTCAACAGGAATATCAATTATATTATCCATTCTCTTTATCAATAAATCTAACTAGGACTGGTTGTATTTTCTCTCCTCCTGTTGTCAAATCGGTGTCTTGCTTTGGATTCCCTTCGGCTAATCTTATCTGCATTTCAGGAGAAACCTTTTTTAAAAATTCTTCTTTTTGGTCATCTTCCATTTCCATAAATTTTCTTCGCAGATAATCTTTCATTGTTCCTTTTGGGCGACCTGAAGGATTACCACTCACTCCTTTTTGAAATGTTCCATCTTCGTTTCTTCCTGTATTTTCCCTGATAGCAGGTTTTTCCTCTTTAGTTTCCATTTTGGTTGTAATTTTTCAAGTTCTTCTATCATTTTAGTAAGAATATACCAAACATTATTAATCCTACTATCATTAACCCTATCTTTGTATATTGCATTTTCTTTTCCCACGATAATTTTGATTTCAATTTCAATTTTGTATTTGGTGAAACAATTTGCTTTTCAATTAAATCCTTTAAAATCAATTTTGCCTCCTCATCATCTTTAGCAAGAAAACAATCACCTATTTGTTTATCATGCTCATCAATACTCATTTTTCTTCGGGTTTAATTATTACATCTGGTATTTTAGGCAATTCTCCTTCTAAGTTCTGAAACATTGTTTGTATTGCTACATAATCTTGTATTCCTACATTTGCTTTTTGTAGAGCGTTCATCACTATTTGTATTTGTTCTTCTGTGATTTTTTTCTTCATAATTTTTATTTGTTGAGGATATTTTAGTCCCTCCATTATAGCACGATTCTGTCTTTCTTCAAAGGTCAAACCGCTAAAATTATAGTCGTTTCGCATCCCCTGCCAGTAAAGGTCGCCAGAATCACTTTTTAAACTTTCATAATCACAATTCTTGAATGTATCTATAAACGACCTTTTTACCTTTGGAATTAGTAAAAATATAGATAGTAGAAATGATAATTTACTAAACTTAATTGCTACTACTGGACACTGTTCTCTTTCTTGAAATAAAGTAATCAATCTTTTTGTTTCTTTGCGGGGGTTTTCTGTTAATTGCTCAATAGAACTTGCTGAAAATAGGTCTTCTAGTCTTAATCTATAAGCATTATCTGCGTCTATCATATAACAAAATATCTCTGCAAACTTATCGCAAGAGTCTTCTGTGAAGCCACTTTTATATAGGAAATAAAATATTACAAAGTAAAATGATTTTGCAAACTTACTCCAGTGTCTGTCTTTGAGTATTTTTTCACTTGATATTCTAAAAGCTATACGATTAAAAGCATTTAGAACTTCTTGTTTATCACATAAGATTAACGCGGGAATAAAATACCATTTTGAGATTATTTTAATACTTTCTATAAATAAAGACTTAACCATATTTGCTCTAAATACTCCTTCGGCATCACTAAAGTTCTTGTAAGGAAACATACCACCTTCTATATTTATTAAAAGAGAATCGCCATTTATATCAGTTCCAATTTCATTTAAGATAAATTGCTCACTAGATTCGGCAGTTATCTGTTGAGTTCCTGATTGATATTTATAAAATGATTTTGGTAGTTGCATTTTGTTTATATTTAAGAAAATCTATAAAATCGTTTGAATGTATTGTAACAAGCCATTGTTTATTTCCCATTCCGTCAAAATGAATAGCGAGAACTGGCATAGTGTGTGCAATACTAGAATCTCTTTGAACTTGTTTCCACGCTTTCAGTAAATTAAGTTTTTTAACTGTTTTTATTTCAAAAGTAATATCGAGGGAGTTATTTATATCTCCCTTATACATTCCTGCACCAGAAGAACCATTACGATATGCTTTTATACCATTTTCAAAAAGCCAATTACTAAAAGCATTTTCACCAGCATTCCCCTTTTTTTTAGCGTTTATCATTTGTTTCTTTCATATATTTTCATCTATTAAATCATCACTTTCGTTTAAACCGCAGTTTTTACATTCACTCATTTCATTTTGTTTTAAACAATATTTAAGTCTTTCTCTAATAATTTTATTATGTTCTTTTATATCATGCCTGAGTTTAGATTCAGTTATTTTTTCTATACTCTCTTGTGCGGACATTCCTACATCAAATATTTCCTTTGCCATTTTTAGACCTCTACCAGTCATGAAGCTTGTAACAGGGTAAATCTGCTCTTCGGTTCTTCCCTCTTCAGACCATTCTTTAATGGCGTTATCTATTAACTTTTGTTGTATCCAATGTTCTTTATTCATTTGTTTGTATCTTGGTTATGATTTTATCTCTATAAACTTCAATGTGAATAAAATCTCCTTCAGGTTTTCGGGTTTTTATCTTCTTAACTTCTTTTAAGATTCTCTCTCTTTCCTGTTCTATAACTTTGGTTAGGGAGGAAATAAAATAATTTAATAAATCCTGTTTTTTTACCGAAGTATTACTTTGATAAGTTGAAATCATTTTGCTAAAAGTTTCTATTGTCAAGTGATTGTCAACCTCTTCTATCTTTGGAGTAAACATATGAAATTCAGCTCCACCGATATTGGATTGTCTGTGTGTAGATTTGAGTCCACAAGTGTGTTTCATCTTAGGCGTAACATCAACTGTCTTTATTCCCATTTCATCTAATACAGTTTTTTCGTCCATTCTTGCTTCATATTCACAAGCTTCACAAAAATATGTCTGTCCGTCAGGGGTTTCTTCCATCATAAATTTCTATTTAATTCTCTTAATAACTTCTCAACTGACTCAACTGTACCGACAGTTCTTGCACCACTTCCTTTATGTTGTTTTAATCTATGTAAAATATATGTTAGAGCTTTTTCGTAAACTTTAATTTCATCTTGGTCTAATATTAAACCGATTGCTTCATATTTTAGTTGTTTCATTTTCTTTAGCAGATATTACACTGCGGTTAGTATATTTATTTATCTTTTTTCTCTACCATCTAAAATTCTTTCTGCCCTATCTCTAAAATACCCCCACACTGGTGTCTTCCAGTCATTATGTTTTTTCATCCACTCTTTTTGTAATTCTTCAGCTAGTTTTCTTATTTTTTCTTTCATCATTCTATTTCTTTTAGCAGAGGCGACTATTTCTCTTGCTGGGTGGTAAATTAGTTTACATCTTTTTCTCAATATCAACTATCTACGATTTCCTGTGGGAGGTGTTTAAGAGGTGAGTAAGTCTAGTAATCTATCTTGATATTGGTGTGGCACATCTTCTATAACTATTTGATGTAGTTTTTTTATTACATTTTCATATTTTTTCAATTCTGAATATTGAGCATTTGTTGTTTCACTTTCTATTGAAACTAACTTTGGACAAACTTTTTTACCATCTTCCTCCTCTGTAAGAGAATTACTACAAAACTTACAGTAAAAGGTTAAATATTCATCATCACTATCTCTACCGGCACCACCAATAATACATTTATTTTTCTCAATCCTTTCCAATAATCCTTTCTGATATTCTAATCCTTTCTGATATAATCCTTTCTGATATTCTAATCCTTTCTGATATAATCCTTTCTGATATTCTAATCCTTTCTGATACCAGTATCCACAGTCGGAGTCTCTAATATTCATTTCATCATTTGTTGGTTTTACTCCTTTTACTCCAAAACTTGTTTTCTAATAATGTTTTCTTTTTCATCTTACCGAAATTCTTGGGTAGATTGACTGATTTATGGGTAGTTTTGGTTTGTTTATGGGTAGATTTCATAAGTTTATTTGTTATTCACTGGTGTTAAAATTTCTTTTAATTGACATCCTTTAACCTTTTTGCCGGCTTTTAAATCTTTGGTAATAAGCGAGGTGTTGATCGTAAGGTATTCTCTAGGAATGTCTTTCTCTGATGTAATATCTAGAACATAGTCGGACCTAAATGATGTCTTGTTTGGATTTGCTATTGTGTCTAAAGCTGATATTTTATCTACTGCTGTTTCTAATGTAAAATGTCCTTTACCTTCTCCTATTCTATCTGCTATCTTCTTCTCTTCTTCTCGTTGCTTCTGTATTAAGGCCATCTGATAGGAAGACATCTTACCATTGAGCAAATTTAGGGCTTGGCTGATGATATCTTCAGCAGGAGCATACTTTGTCCTGATAGCCTTTAAAGACTCGTTGATGGGCTTTGTGAGCGATAAGCGGTCTGTTTCTAGACGCTTCTCTTCGGCTTTTAGCTTAGACCTAAAGTCTGATGCTGTTTCTAATGTCTTTGAGTCTATGATAACAAGGGATTGAGCTTTTTGAATGATGGGAGATATGTCTTTGTTTATCACTGATACTGTTGTTAT
>Ga0180007_10004923_pt1 | contig 13889 bp, 7 predicted proteins | sample MM_PC_MetaG_FD_121122 | JGI IMG/M metagenome (GOLD analysis project Ga0180007, IMG submission 121122) | Groundwater microbial communities from the Aspo Hard Rock Laboratory (HRL) deep subsurface site, Sweden - MM_PC_MetaG | ecosystem: Environmental > Aquatic > Deep subsurface > Groundwater... | reverse complement strand
TGTACCTTTTTATCAGGCGTGGACGAGTGGAAGGCGAAACGAGTGAAAGCGAAAGAGAATTCTAAGTTAAACTTAAAACAATACCACAATACCGAACGTCAGAATTCTGACGTTCGGGGATTAGATTCTAAAGTGGAACTAGCTTCGGCACTCAAGGTCGGCGACCAGACCGCCTCCCGGCTTATCCAGATTGAGAAGGGAAGCGAAGGAAAGGCAGTTAGCATCCTTAAAACAAAATCAAGATAAGGACACCTTGTCCTTCATAATATAAGTAGAATTAAGGACAAGGACACTCTCGTTTAATACTTGAACTTCCATAAAAATCCTTTATGAAACTAAAGTAAATTAATTTAATATTTAATTTTCTAATAGCAAGATATTTTTCTGTAAAAAGAAAACTGAAGAATGTTAAGACTTAAGGAAAAGGCTATAAAATGACATCATCTTCGTTTGGAAGCATCTCTTATTTCTTCGAGTAGTTCAATAAAAAAATCTACAACACGACCTTCAAATTTCTTATTTTTATTGCTCCGCAACAACTGAACGGCATTTTTATGTGTCATCTTTTTCCTGTAAACCCTGTCAGAGACAAGATTATCATAAGCATTCACTACATTAATGATCCTTGATTCTATAGGTATTTTATTTCCTTTCAAGCCTTCCGGATAACCCTTACCGTCCCATTGTTCGTGATGATGTAAAATAATAGGAATAACATTTTTAAGTCCTGCTATCGGATTAAGGATAGTTTTCGCAATGGCAGGATGTTTTTTTACTTCATCATATTCTTTTTTTGTCAGTTTTCCGGTTTTTTTCAGAATACTTTCATTAATACCGATCTTTCCGATATCATGCAATAATGCAGCGTATCTCAGATCATGCAGTTTTTCAGGGGAGAGATGCATTCTCTTTCCCAATTTCATACTGTAGACTGTAACATTCTGGGAATGGCCGGCGGTAAATGGTTCACGGAATTCGAGTGCAGATATCAATGCCAGGACAACTTCAAGTATCCTGGAATCAAATTCAGGCAGGGAAAGAATTTCATGCTTTTTAATTTTCATGTTTTCTTTTAATTAAATATATTAAAAGTTCAGTACATTCTTTATTGATGGGTTTCATCAGAATGAAGGACTTTTTTTATATTAGTAACGAGCTTTTCGCGCCCTACAGGTTTTACTATATAGCCATGTATCTTCAGTTCTATTGCTTTTTGAACATCAAGCGAATCATTAGACATGGTTGTAATGATGATCTTAAGATCACTCTTTATGCGCAGCATTTTCTCTATCACATCATATCCATTACTGGATGGAAGAATGATCTCCATAATAACAATATCTATGTGTCTGTAATTTTTTTCAAAAAATGCCATGGCTTTTTCGGCATCTCTTGCAACTCCCATGATCTCAAAATGTTCACTGATTATGATCTTTTTTATAGACTTCAAATTTTCAAAATCACTGTCAACCATGTATACTTTATACGGAGAACCATCCGGTTTTTTCCCAAGTGGTTTTGATAAATGTTTGCAATCCTTGATAAAATAATTTCCATCAATAAAAAGGTCTATAGTTTCAATCTCATTTTGATCCATTCCCATTGTAAACATAACAACAGCAGAAGCAATCAGATTGTTTTTCATATATCTGAAGACACTGTTCAAACTGTAAAAAAGTTCAGGGGGGGCAGGAATATATTTATTCTGCATACCGGTTGGCACCATCTCTCCAAGCTGATAAAACGGTTTTTCATTTTTCATCCATTTAATCAAATATATTATCTTTTTATCAACCATTGTATAATACTCCAACTAATAAATTATAAGATCTTACCCCATTCGTGATTTTTCTTGCCCATAATAATTATTCCTTTTTTATAAAAAACAACACCTTTATCTTTCATTTGAACGACAAATGAGCTATTGTCAATTATGACCCTGGTTCCTTTTTCCACTTCGTCCTTGATTATGATAGGATTATGGATCCGGCTCTCTTTTATTTTTGCCGTTTCGATCTTCAATGTAACAAACTGATCTTGAAGGTTCTTCTTGTTCTCCATCTTTTCTTTGAATTTTTTTACATTCTCAATTAATTCCTTTCTCTTCAAATCCGGCAGTTCATTTACTTTATTCTTCAATATCTGAAAAACCCGGATCGACTGCTTAAGAGGTTCGATCTCTGAATCAAAATTATTAAGTTTCTTCTCTATTTCCAGCAGACTTTTAACCATCTTCATCTGTTTATCACTGAAAATAATGAGAGTCGTCTCCTGCTTTACAGATCCAAGAACAATGTTACTGCCTGCTCTAAGGATTGAATTCTGAATATGCATTGCAGATGGAGCATCGATACTGCTGTTTGCAAAGATCTCCGAATTAATAACCAGATTCCTTATCTGAATATAATTGGCATTAATATTTGCATTCTTAACTTCGTTTGCAGTAAATTTACCAAAAGAATTTATTTTATACTGCTTATTGTCATTAGTAACATCTCTCTGTATGGTGACATCTCCTTTTGCTACAAGGTTCGTATTTGACAGATCCCCTACAATGGTTATATCACCTGCGATCTGGAGAAGTGAACAGCTGTTTACATTTCCGCTGACAAGAAGATCTCCTGCTATGTTGATCTTTTCTCTGATACCGTCCAGGTCTGTCTTTAATACATAATTCCCGGCACCTACTTCATTGATTCCGAGCTGCTGAAGAAAATTGGGAGAAACAGCTTTTTCAATAGCGTCAATATCTGTTTTAATTTCATAAGATGACTTCACTCCTATCGTCTGATAGCTCTCATCGGTTATGGAAACATGTGTTATCGGAAATAGAGAATCATTATTTAAAATATTAATAAACCTATCGGAAAGGATCGTCCCGCTGCGTAGATTCAGATTATTCTTTCCGCTAACATCTTCCGCCAGTATCATATCTTTTTTAAGTTTATCTTTTTCAACTCGTATCATTTCGAAGATTCCCCGGCTCCTATATATACTTTATTTAACAACGCTTCTATGCTGTCCCCATCCTCAGGATAAGAACCGACCATATAGCCTATCTTAATATTCGTCAATGATGGGATAAAATTATCAAGAATTCCAGTTACTTCATCTTTCAGTGATGCGGGAAATACGATCATTAACTCATCAAAATTCGAATGGATCAGGATATCGGATTCCTGAAGGATACCCTTTATCTTATTAATCAGCTCTTTCATCTTAATAAATGTCATATCAGGTGCATGGAATTTAATTTTACTTACTACGAATCCGGTTCCTGTTTCTTTTGATTTTTCAATAATATTATTCAGAATATTATAAATATAATCAAATGGATTTTCGCGATAAATATTCCTTTTTGAAAGGTATTGCGTCAGAACGATAGGCGGGGCCATCTGCGAAGCTATAATGGAAAAGATCTTTTTAATATCCTCATCTACGGTAATACCTTCTGCAAACCGGTATATATTTAAAAGACCGACTTTTTTATTTCCCGCTATCAATGGCACGGAAAAATATATATCACCATTGGTAAGGATGGAATCACTATACAGGACATCTCCTTCGGGATTATTCAATGGATTATTAAGTTTTCCTTCTTTCATAAGGTCCAGATATTTACCGGCTTCCGGCTCAGTAATATTAAAATTTTTTTCTATTCTATAGTGGTCCTTTAATTCATCAAACAGAATGATCGAGCCTTTTGATGCACCAAAACCGGTCGTAATAGTCTCGATCATTAAATTTACTGCAATATCCATCTCAACACTTTTATTGATCTCTTTGCTGATATCATAGAGCGTAGACAGATCTTTCACCTTTTTATCGATATCTTCATACAATCTGGCATTCTCTATTGCAATGGAAGCAAAATTCCCAAGAGTAGTTAAAAACTCCAGGTTGGACTCGGAATACGGAACGTTCCCGGCTTTAGCTCCCAGAAAGAGTATCCCGTTAAACTTGTTCTTTATCCGGATAGGTACAAGCAGTTCACAATTAATCCTTGCCAATTGCCCCTTATGGGAAGAACCAAAACTCTCTGAAAGAATCTCCTGCAGAGGAAGCGGTTTTGATCTGTTACTCAAAAATTTCATCAATTCATCTTCGGCCTTAAACTCAATGTCATGCAGGTCTTCTTTAATACCCTTTGCATGTCTGAAAATATATTTATTCAGCTTTTCGTCAAGCACAAAGACAACACCTGTTTCAACCAGCATATGCCCCATACTTGTCAATATGATCGTCTTCATAAGATCATCAATATGCAGTGAGGAGCTCAACTCTTTCGCTATCTCAAATATAGTATTCAAGTCAATTACTTTCTTCTTATATTTTTTTTCGCTCTGCTTGACTTCCTGTTTAAGGTCATCAATATTATCACTGCCTGTTTTAGCCGGTTTCTTTAATTTTTCTATCACTTCATTATATGTTTTTACCAATGTATTTACTTTTGAGACTATCTGATCTTTTTCTAATGACTCTTTTTTCAGCTCAGCATTCAGCCCGGATAGAATATCATTTATATTCATATTGTTCCTCTTTATTTTTTATAAACCATAGATATAATTATATTGCTTTATAATAATTAATAGCATCTTCGATCGAGTCAAATGACTTTAAAATAGAAGAAAATTCCATCAATTCATAAACATCATATACATCAGGAACCATGTTAACAAGAGTGAGATCACCATTGTTCTCTCTAATATCCCTTATTTCACTCACAAAAACACCCCATCCAGCACTACTAATAAAATCAACATCTTTAAGATCAACAGCGATTTTATATTTCTTTTGAGAAAGGGCGCTTTCTATGAATTTTTCTATTTCAGGAGCAGTAGTAGTATCAATAAAGCCCTGAGGTTGAATAATAATCCCATCGGGTACATCCGTCATTGGTAACGATTCCACTTTTAAATCAGGCATCTCGTATCCTCCTTCCTGCTGTTTGCGTATGTTTTATTATAGCAAAACCAAAAAATATCTAATTCGTTACAATATTCATCAAGTTATCAATTCAAGAGACATTTAAAATAATTTAACTTTGTAAATATAATATCCTTATTTTTAGTTTCAATATTCTTTTTATTTTTTTAAATTATGTATCGTCACTTTCCCGCAGCATACTGAACATCATTTCATCAGCATCATTTATCTGGTCATTCTTGACTTCTTTCTTTTTTTCAGATTTCTCCTCTTTTTCCGCAGGTTCTTCTTTCTGGTCGAATATATCATCTGCTGTATCTTCATCTTTATCTTTTTTTATCATTCGAGCGATCCATCCCCCTGTTCTCTTTTTTGCCACTTTTCCTGTTTTCTCTTTCATAGCTTCTTCCGGTTCCGGTCCGGTTTTTTGGATTGAAGTTCCTTCTACTTCTATCAGTTCATTATTATCTCCGATCATCCCGCTGAGCAACTGATCGACGACACTCTTCCTCTCTTTCTTTGGCGCATCTTCCGGGGTCTTCTGCTGAATATCAGGTTTCTTTTTCTCCTTTTTTGTCTTCACCAAAGGATCAGGGCCCTTTTCAGGCATTTCAGGCTCTTTTTTCTCCGAAGGATCAGGGATCCCAAGAGTCTTCTTCTCATCCTTATATGCCTTTGTCATTTTTTCGATCAGCTCATCCGCCTTACTCTTTTTCTCCTGCTTGGCAGGGATCTTTTCAGGTACTACTGGCTCCTGTTTCTTGTCAGAGATCCCAAGAGTCTTTTTTTCATCCTTATATGCTTTTGTCATCTTCTCGATCAGTTCATCCGCCTTACTCTTCTTCTCCGAAGGAGAATCCGAAGGAGAATTCTGCTTATCTTCAACCGTAAATGAAGAAACAGGGACTTTCTCAGTCATTACAGGCTCTTTCTTCTTATCAGGTATCCCAAGCGCCTTCTTCTCATCTTTATATGCTTTTGTCATCTTCTCAATCAGTTCATCCGCCTTACTCTTCTTCTCCGAAGGAGAATCCGAAGGAGAATCCTGTTTGGATGTGACTTCTTTTTTATGCTTGTCAAACAGACTCGCTGCAGTTGGTCCATCTTCATACTCCTTTTTCATTTTATCGATCATTTCTTCCGCTTTAGTCTTCTGAATAATTGCATCTGGCACTATTTTTGTCTCCTGACCAGTTTCAGATTGATCAGCTGTAAAAAGCTCACCTTCCTGTTTCTTTTCAATAAACACTCCTTTAGAAGTTCCGCTTCTTAAAAAAACAGATTTCTTCCCTCTCTCAGCCTGCATCTTCTCACGCTTGGCAAAACGCTGTCTCTTGTCAATCGTAGTCAAATTCAGCCTTTTCAGCTCCCTTAATATCATCTTAGTATCCCCTTTATAATTGCCATATTCTTCGGAATCAAGAGCCTCTTGCATTTTATCTATACTATATTCAGGATGATCAGCCACCAGATGGAGGACCTTTGCACTGCCTTCAATATCCAGACGGTCGATGTCCCTTTTACTCTCATCAACGTCTTCAATTAATGCTTCCATGCCTAGTTTGTCCTTGATCTTTTTTAGCCTGTAATACTGCCCTGTTGTTAATCCTGTTTTTTTACAGGCGTCTTTCACGCTGAGATTCTCTTTTTCGATCAATTCAAATAACTTAGTCCGTTTATTATATTCAAGTTCAGAAACATTTGCTTTTTCCTTTACCACAACATAGGTTATGTCATCGCTCTGAGGAAATCCTGCAGTAAAGTCCTGAATATCATCCAGGACTTTATCAGAAACCTCCTGAGCCGGTAAGTGGTGGTACTTTTTAATAGCCTCCAGCAATCTCAACTCACCATACTCTTCTCTCTTGGAATTCATTGCTTCTGTTATTCCATCAGTATAAATGAACAAGAGGTCTCCCTTTTTTAATTTGATAGATTCATTTTTTATTGCTTTACGAAAAGTTAACGGAGTACCGAGATCCAGTCCAACTGCAAACCCCTTTGGATTAAAATTATAAAGCTGCCCTGTGTCACCCCGATAAAGGATCATAGGATTATGGCCTGCAGATGAATAGTTTATGACCCGTTTTTTAGAATCAAGTACAACATAGAACATGGTAATATACATTCCTTTTTTAAATTCACCGTCCAGTGTAGTGTTCAAATTAGCCAGAACTTCCGATGCGATCTTACTGCCTCTTGCTTCCAGACGCAGAGCTGTCCTTGTCATGGTCATAATTAAAGCACCGGCAATTCCTTTACCGGAAACATCTCCTACTGCAATACCTATGGAATCTTTATCAACATCAAAAAAGTCATAGTAGTCACCGCCGACTTCCATTGCAGCTTCATACTTTGCTCCAATATCATATCCTTCCAGCTCAGGAATATTTTTAGGTAATAGAGTATTCTGAATACTTTTTGCAAGCTGCATCTCTTTTTTCAACCTGGTCGTATCAGTCAATTCCACTTCTGCCTGCTTCAGTTCTCCCATCATTTTATTAAAGGCCTGGGCTACCTCCGCAAATTCCCCTTTTCCCTTAAAATAAAGCCTTCCGGTAGCCCCCTCTTTACTGATCCTCTTGATCTCATCTGCCAGCTCCCTCAGCGGCTGTATAAAAGATGAACTCAAAAGGTATGTTCCAATGACCCCAAGCATCCATAAAAAAGCAGTGAATAGACTCAATTTCAGTTTACTCTGAAAGGCATTGATCTCTTTATACAGGCTTTTTTCAGAAAGCACTATAAAGGCCTTTCCTATTGTCAGGTCCTTATGTTTAATGGAGGTACTTAAATAGAGGAGATCTTTTTTGTCCTTTTTCAGGCGGCCCAGCTCAACTCCGGATATATCCCCTACAGCTTTTTGATCCGTCACTTCCGGTTCCTGATATTTTTTATAGATATTCTGCACATCCGTGTGAGCTATAATATAGTCATCCGATCCGATCAGTCCTGCATATTCAATGGATTGATCTTTCAGTTTCAGCTCTTTTACCAGCATCGTCATTTTAAGGTCATTATTTTCCAGCATGTATGGCAAAGCATTAGCTGCCAGTTTTTTTATATTCTTTTCAGCATTAGAAAAATATTGCTTTTTTAATGAGCTCTTCTGGTTATTAATTGCAAGTAAAAAAATAGACAAGAGAATAACGGAGATGGAAACAGCAGAAATAAATGAGAACTTCAGCTTTAATGATATCTGTTTCCACGTTAAATTCCTTTTAAATATTACCTTTGCGCTCTCAGGTCTTTCAACATACTGCCTCATGATCAAAATATTTTTATTCCCTTCCCGCTTATGTTCAACTTCATCCATGAATTTTTTGATCATAAAAAGACCGAGGCCGCCTTTCTTCTTGATCGCAACATATTTATCAAGGTCGGGAGAAGTCAGGGCTTCAACATTAATCGAAAAATCTTTTCCCCAGTCTATCATGCTGGTCTCGATATATTTAGGAGCATTCAACATACGAACCTGAAAGATCTTCTTCTTAACATTCATTTCCGAATATGCATGTTTGATTATATTTGATCCGGCTTCATCAATGCATAATTTTAAATGATTTATCTGGCGGGAGTTAAGCCCCATTTGAGCTCCAATTCTAGTGGCAAATTTCCGAAGGGGCTGCAGGCTTGTCGGACGAGCTTCTAGTGTAGTCTCACGTGAGGCGTTTATTCTCATTACTTTTTATTCCTTTTTTTATCGCTTTTGATCTTTTCAAGCTCTTTAATCTTCTTTTCGGCATCATTAATATTTCTTAACGCCAGCTTATTATACGGATCGATCTTAAGGATCTGCTTCCATATATTAATAGCTTTTTCATATTCACCGGCAACATAAAAATCAATCCCTTTATAATAGAGATCCATGATCTGTTTTGAATATGATGTCGGTTTTTTCTTTGCACCCTTTGCTTTTTGCAAGTATTCTTGTGCTTCACCGTAATCCTGATCGAACCGTAAGACTGACTCAAATTCAGCAATAGCACCGTCATAATCTCCTTTCTCAAAAAGTTCAATTCCTTTAGTGTAATGGTCAGTTTTGAACTGTTCGTCAGCTACTATCTTCTTCCTGAGTTTCCCTTTTTCTGATTCCAGTTTATTATTCAATTCATCGGTTAATTTTTTTCGTTCAGTACTGAACTGGTTGCTTATAGCATTTAAAGTTTCGATCCTCTCATCTTCATACTTCTTAGTAAGTTCTTCAATCATTTTCTTTCTTTCATCTTCTGATTTTTTCGTGACCTCTTTTATCAAATCATCTTTTTCTTTCTGATATTTTGATGTCAGCTCGTCTCTGGTCTTCTGCATATTATCCTGATACTCTTTTTCAAGACCTGCCAACCTCGCTTTATATTCCCGTGTCTCCCGCTCAACAGCTTCTTTTACCCTCTCGGCATTATCTTTTATTGCTCTCTCCTCTAAAGCAGCCCTCTGCTGTTCAACACTCTTTCCAAATCGCCACATCAGAGAAAATCTATGTGTTGAGCTGACTTCCTGAAAAGCCAGAGAATAATCAAATCTCAGATCCCAGTATTGCAAAGCCCCCCCTATTACGACTCCAATATTCTGATCATACCCTCCCCGTAAAAAAAAATTCTTGTATAACGTATATTCAAGGCCGGCATTAAACTTAACCCCTCTGTCCTTAAAGATGTTAACATCAAGTGTCGGCATGATCTTATGATCCAGTGTTCTTCCGATATACAGATAATATGATAGTCCTATTTTAACATTCAGCTGATCAGACTCGGATTTACTCTCGAGTTTCATGGGTGTAGACACTAAATTTTTAAAATTGATCCCGAACTGAAGGTTTCTTATTGAAAAATCTTTAAATGTTTTTCGCCAGTTCTTCCCATAAAACGGTACCAGTAAACCTGCATCAAATGAAATATTTGCATCACTGAAACTGCCTACTTGAAAAGAATTGATCTTAATGGATGTTCCAAAATTAAACGGCAGGCCAAGTTGAATTCCATACCCAATGAGAAATTGAAGATACTGAGCACTCTCATCTCTTGAGCTGACCAAATTGTGCGAGTCCCTGAAGATAATGTCTCCTGTCCCGATCCTGAATAAAGCAATTCCGAATGTACCGATATCTATTGTGGGATAAGCAAATGAAATGAAATTATAGTAGGTATTTCCAAAGAGCGTGGTATGCAGCAGCATGATCTCATTAAATCCTAATGAACCCAATCCTGCACTGTTCCAGTATATAGCAGAAGAATCATCAGCAACAGCAACAAAGCTGTTACCCATTCCCATGGCCCTTGCACCGGCCCCATAATCAAACAGATCTTCTACTCCGCTATCACCGGCAGCAATATAATTACAACTTATAATTATTAATAACAATATTAAAAATGCTTTTTTCATCTCATTTCACCTGTTTTTTATTTTATGACAACGACCTTTATTACTCCTTCATAATTCCCGTCAATACAATCCGCCTTTATTACGGCAAGATATACACCATTCCGCACCATTACTGCGGAATCGTTCCTTCCATCCCAACCTTCAGTATTTACACCCGGTAATCGCAACTGCTTGTCCAGCAGTTTGATCACATGATATCCTGTTAAAGTATAAATATCAATGTTAACAGTTCCTTCTGTTTTTAAATAATATTCAATGCTTGTTGCTTCATCATTCGGATTAAAGGGGTTAGGATAATTACCAAGAACCTCTTCAAAGGAGGCCCCTTTGATCACTATAAAATCTGAGCGCATATTATCAATATTATTTCCTTTCTCATCAACTACATTCTGAATAAATACATTTGTAACATTGATCAAGTTCCCTCTCAGGTAGGAACCATTCACAAAGTTCAGAGCAAATGTTTCAGCTGAGGCATTAGGAGATATATCTATACTTATAAAAAAGTCCTTAGTGGTCAAAGGATCAATACTCAAGATCGTGTCAAGCTGAAGATCAAGATAATTCACAATGGATGAAATATTGCTGGTTTCAAGATATACCTGGGCATTATCATATATCTTTATTTTTGTGATCACAGTGGAAGGGATAATAGTGTTACCTGCATGGTCTTCCGTATCAAATCTTATCCGGCTGATCTCTACGATATTTGCCGCTCCGACACCCAATGGATTATACAGAGACATCTTTAGCATTTCTACATTTGCCTGACCTTTGGATACTGTAATAGGAGAAATATTCTCTTTGGTCAGCTGCAGCTCCACTTCTGATAAGGTTGTGACCTTAATTGTTGTGGAATTTGTATACAATGATAAAATACGCGCGTTATTATTCACTTCGGTTCCGACTGCCTGCACTCCAAAATACATATTCGGCTGATTTCCGGATGCAATATAATTAAAAATAAAATCCACGTTCAGTCCGGCTAACAGCGTCTGATCCTTAGGCGAATAATTTGTTTCACTGTGAAAGGTTACGGCATTTGTGGAAGAAATAATAAAGTTGGTCGGATTGATATTTGTGATGGTTGCTTCTCCGGTATTCCTTACCCTTACCGTTACATTAAAATTAAATCCTACTACAACTTCCGCCGGTACAATAAATGCTTCAATGATCAGCCGGCCCGGGTTCTGAATGGTCCAGGAATCAGTGACATTAGCTCCGGTATAGCTTACATTATTTCCGTTCAAGGTACCGGAGATGTATCCATCCAGGTTAGTAGCCCCGGAAAGCGCATTACTTGTCACGGAAACAAAAAAGTTCAGGGTCCTGGTAGTATTTGGCAGGATAAATGTATTGGACGGGCCTATGCCCTGGAACGAGACAGGAGATAAAGTAAGCCCGACAGATGCATTGAGTAATGTTGATGAAGATGTATTATTTATTATAACACCCACCGGAAGATTGCTCTGGCCCTTACTAATAAAATCCACGGGCGAAGAGACTTGGACCAGTGTTATACCTTTGAATATGACGTTCGTACTGCCGGCAGCAGCACCCACACTAGCTGTAATATTAGCTATGCCCGGTATGTTGGTTGAACGCAACCCGAACCTCATTAATCCGCTAATAACAGGAACCTGTTTTCCCGGTTGTACTGAAATGTCCGTATTTGTAATTGATCCAAGAGAAGCTGCAACAGTGCCCAATGTATTATTTGTAGCTATATTTGCATACGTGTCCCTGATCGTGGAACTTGTGATCAGAGAAATATCGGAATTATTGGCATTGATCTGAGAGGGTACCGGATTAAGAATAATAGTCCCTGCGGCAAAAGAAGGAACAACATTGATAACACCTGTAGAATTAGTTACACCATTGTTTATATTTGAGATCATCAACACTGTATTGACGGCATTGAATAGAGTCTCTTGAGCTGAACCGCTTCCATTTAAAACAGTAATATTATTATATATCGGATAATTACCTCCCGGCGATGCTCCCCCCCCTGAAATATTAGTGATCTTCATTATACTGTTAGCCAGATTTCCAAAACTATCCTTTGCATTCGTAATACCCAGGATAAAAGGCTGACCGGCTACCTGAATTGTATTATTAAGAACTATATTAAAAGTGGATGCAAAACCCGGATCAACCTGAATACTGTCACTATTATCAAAGAGCCCTGTATTCGTATCTATGACCCGTATTCTTCGGCTTCCTGCTCTCTTTAACGTAAAATTGGTTCCGTCAAATACTTTTAAACCGTTATCACTTAATTGAAAAACATAAGGAGCCTGATTTGTATACGGCAATACAGCTGTCGGATCCGTTGAAGTAAAATAGACAGCATTGGTATAATCTGACTTGATATTTTGATACAGATCAAACGCTGCAACAGTAACAGAACTTTGATTATTCCATCTTGCTCCTGCTGTACAGACGGTCGGCCCTCCATTTAAAGCGATCTGATTCACCTGTGCAGGAAAAATGGTTATCGGAGAAGTCACATTAGTGATAGAAGGATTATTGATTAATACACCTTTTAAGACAACATTAGTAGTTTTAAATATTGTCTGGATATTCTGGCCGATCCCATTATTAACAATGATATTATTATATGAAGGCGGATTTCCTGAAGGCGAGATCAACAGCCCATTCAGATTAGTGATATAGACTGTACCGTCCGTAGGATTACCTGTCCCGTCTACTGCATTTGTTACTTTTACAACAAATCCCACTCCGGCTTTTTGAGTATATTTAGAACAGACAATATTAAAAGAGTTAATTCCGCTTCCAATAACGAATATAAATCCGCTCTGATCATACAAACCGTAATTGTTGGAGACAGCGATCGTCTGATTTCCAGATGTATTTAATATAAAATTAGTACCCGGAAAAGTCCTCATGCCGTTATCCGATATCTGGAAAACATACGGAGAACCATTTGTATAGGGCAGAACTGCATTTGTGTCAGAAGATGTAAAAAAAACTGAATTTGTATAATCAAATTTAATATTATCAAATGGATCAAATACTTTTAAAGTCACTGTTGTCTGTGTACTCCATCTGATCCCGGCTGTACAAACTGTCTGATATCCTGATAATCTGAATTCGTCTCCAATTCCCGGATAGATGACCAGTGAGATAACATCTGTAATGCTTGTGTTCTGAATGGTCCCTCTTAATACTGTATTAGTTGATTTTACAAGCATCTGATTATTATTCCCCGAACCATTAATAAAAATTATATCATTAAAGGCGGGAACCGCACCGGAAGGAGCGTTTATATTAGGAGTTAAATTTGTAACAATAACTAATCCATTACAGTTATTACCATAACGGTCTGTTACTCCGGTGACATTCAGTATAAAACTGCTTCCGGCAACCTGAGTAATTGCCGATATATTAAAGGTTAAATCAACTGGATCCGAATGAATAATTTCTATTCCATTGATCCGATCTGATATACCCCACTGCTCATTCGTAACAATAAGGTTCTTTATCCCTGCCTTAGTATAAACAAAATTGGTCATACTAAAGATATTTTCACCTGCAGATGTAAACTGATACTTATTCCC
>Ga0180007_10004922_pt1 | contig 13890 bp, 22 predicted proteins | sample MM_PC_MetaG_FD_121122 | JGI IMG/M metagenome (GOLD analysis project Ga0180007, IMG submission 121122) | Groundwater microbial communities from the Aspo Hard Rock Laboratory (HRL) deep subsurface site, Sweden - MM_PC_MetaG | ecosystem: Environmental > Aquatic > Deep subsurface > Groundwater... | reverse complement strand
TAATAAATCTTCTAGACCACAACTACACTCATACTCAGGATCACAAAGCCCATCAAATCCATGTTCTTTGCAATATGCGATAAGCATTTCTTTAATATTCATTTCCCCTCCTGTCTTTCTTTTCTCTTTTGTTCAAACATGGACATATATTCACTTTCGCAATTAATTAAAAAATAAAATTCCCCGACTATTTGAAATAAAAACTTCATCATTCTAATTTTATCTTTTTCCATGTCTTTAAAAATTGGCTCTCCATCCTTACCTTGTTGAAGACAATTATAATGGTCTTTTATCGCTCTTATTAAATCACGATGAACACAATAAGCTAAAGACCTAACTTCTTCAGAATTTAATTGAATTTTATATTCTGCACTTTCTATTTTCATCTATCCCTCCTGCCTTTTCTTTTCTAATCTTTCCTCATCATGTTCTTCCTTGAGATTTCTATATTTCTCATCCTGTAAATCCTGAAATAACTGAATGGCATCAAAGATAATACACCAGATAAGATGATTATTAGGGTCGCCAACTAATTCATATTTTTCCTCTAACTTCTCTGTTATCCTACCTGCATACTCTTCCATTGACATTGGCTCTTTTTCTCTCATTTTTCCTCCTTAACAAACATAGAGCTTGATGCTTTTTGGGGAATATTTAAATATTTTTCTGGTAACTTGTGAGCTTTTAAAATTTCTTCCATGTGTTTTTTATGATATTTTGCCCATTCTTTTACAATAAAATTTATTCTCGTGAAAAGAATGGTTGCTCCACATTCGCAATCAAATCTATTAAATTCTTTCATTTTTCCTCCTTTCTCTCCTCAATCCATATCTCCACCCGAGGAGAATAAGAATAATATTTCTCAGCCTCAATCGCATAAACCTGGTTGTCGTTATGATAAACAAGTCCCGATAAAGAATCGAAAAAACATTTTATTACATTATCGAGATCCGGCTTTTTGGCGGGGCAGATATCGCCATTTTTCATCATCTCCTTCTTTTTCTTTGAAGTCGACTTTGGTATGTCCTGACATATTTCTATTCTCATTGAAACAGGATTTTCTATCAACTTAAAATCTGGATATTTTTGTATAAAACATGATTTTATCCATGCCTCATAATTTACCGTTTTCTGTGGAGTAAAAGCAATGCCTCGCCTAGTAACAAAAGCCCTTGCCTTTCCTTGTGGATTCCCGGGAACTGTAAATTGAATCATCTAAAACAACTCCATTTGTTTCATTCCATTAATTGCTAACCTTGGATATTTACTGGCAACTAAAGAAAAACGATTAAACAAAGGTAATGCCTTTGCACGTAAATAAAGCTTAAATCCCTCAATCTCCTCCGCCCGAATAGGAATAAATAAGCCCTCCGCGCAGCTCACGATTGGCAATTTTTCATAGATTCGGCGCATCCGCCTATCTTTTGTCTCTAACTTTTCATCTTCCGGCATATATGGCAAAAGTAAACCCAGGAGCTTTTTCCTGGTAATAGCACTTTCTCTTCCCTTATGCTTCCTTAGAAACATCATGATAATTTCAGCCAGCTTTTCATCTGTCATTTAATCTTTCTCTTCTTTTTATGTATTTCCCATATCTGCCTTTCTTTTCCTGTGAATAGATGATACTCTTCGAAATATCTTCCATGCCTTTCAAATCGTTCCTTTCCTATTCGACACTGACAATATATCGCACAAGACTGACCATCATCTTTTACTTTCCTTACTAAGCCTTGCCCTTCACATTCCGGACAGAAACCTTCGAGTTCATCAGGATGCGCACGCGGAGAATCGTTGTAAGCCTCAGTAAAAGCTTCCATTAAATCAACTAAGCTAGGAAAATATTGTTTCTTGCATTTCTCAAATAATATCTTGGAGGCTTCTAAGCAATATGCTGGTGAAAACTTCTTGAGGCTATCAAAATAAATCGACTTCTGGCCTTCGTCTAAAGTCGGAAAATAAGTTTCAAGTGTAACTAAAAACTGCTCGAAATTAAATCGTTCCACTTTCCCCACCATACTTACTTTTTGCTTCCAGGTAATCTTTCTCGGAAAGTCCACCGTTTTTATACTCTTCCTCAGCTAGAGAAAGCATATATTTGTTGTGAGCCTCGATGTCTTTCCCTTTTTTAACTCCTTTAGTTCCTCCTCTTTCTTGTGTATTATTCAACCAATTGTGAATGAACCTCTGATAATTCTTTTTCTTTTTTTTTGGATTTGCTTTAAACCAAGATGCCATTTTCTTTAATTCAAGTTCGATATCACAAGCAGTGAAGGCTTCTTGCCATTGTTTTATGTCGCCCTCTTTTATATTCTCCCATTTAAAAGAAGAGAAATTAAAAGATATAGAAGAAGATATAGATATAGAAGGAGAGCAAATTGTAACCCCATCTTGTAACTTTTTCCTGTAACTTCTTTTTTTACCTTTTTTCTTCATTCTATATGGCTTCTGACGATTATATTCACTTTGATATTTCTCCCAATTTAATATCTGAATTATATTAGAATTTAATACTTTTATTTTGGAGTGTTCAATCATCTTTTCTTTTGCTGAAATAATAATATCAACTGAACATTTTAACATAGAAGCTAATTGTTCATCTGTATATCCCATTTCTTCAGTTAAACAAATCTTACCTTCAAAGGCTGAATCTCCAGCCAGGAGTAAAAAACCAAACCAAACAAACCGCTCTGCTGGATCTGCCATTTCTTTAAACATTGAACCTCTTAAACATTGATCTACATAAATTTTTATCCAGCTTCTACGCATGAATTTTCCTTATAAAAAGAAAAAAGCCCTCGTTCTAACCTTTGCAGGCAAGAGTTCTTGACTATCCCTTTTCGGGACAAGATTAGAAGTCGGGCTTTAATTTCATTTGTCATTATCTCTTACCTGCATATTTCAATCTTATAGAATCAAAAATCAAAAGTCAAGAGAATTTATTAAATAGATTTTTATCTACTGGATATTTAATTTCATTTTTTTTTAATTTATTTTTTGCTTCATCTATTGGATTAAGATTAAACTTATTTGCAAGCATTGTTAAATATATTTGAACATCTCCTATCTCGTCTTTTAATTTATCTAGTATTTCGGGATTAATGTTCCAGCTTTCATCGTTTGTCATCCATTGAAATAATTCAAGGAGTTCGGCACATTCAACAATCAATGCCATTGATAGATTTTTAGGTGAATGATAACTTTGCCAATGACGATCTTTGGTAAATTTATGTAAATTAGATATTAGGCTTTTCATTTCACAACCTCCCCACTGGAGAATAGAAATCTTTTATGGCAGATATATTGCCTTTATAGGCGACTATGATTTTCTGTTCGCGCTTAGGGAACTTTCTCATATTGAGGGTTTTTTTCGCTTGGGCCAAACGGGTAAATTCACATTCCAGATAAACAATCTTATTGTAGATCGATAAGTTGTTCTCTTTGAAAAATAATTCCGTCTCGGATTCAGAACAATGATATGCACCCTTGCTGTCTCGGCTATCGCCCGTCATGACGACGAAAAAGCAATTATCGTTTAGATGTTCAATGGCGATTTTGTAACCGGAAAATAAAGCGTCCCTAAATTCTTCATATGTTTTGAGGGAATTAATTTCGCCGTCTGGTGATTCCCCGTCATAATCAATATATTTTTCCACCTTATAATATGGTGGACAAGTGAACACAAGATCAAACTTTCCCTCCGGCACATAAGTAGAACTATCGCTTTTTATCCATTGAACACCGGGGAATTCGCCGCAAAGTTTATTGTTGGCGTCGCATTGGTTCTGGCGAATTTCGCTTGCGATATATTCATAGCCATTCGCCCCAGTGATAAATCCAAACTGGACTCCACCCCCAAACGGATTATAAACCCGCCTCCCATCCTTAGGCATAAAGAATCGCAAGATTACCTCGCACACAACCGGATCGAGAACAGAGGCGTTTCCGTTATGCGAATGCCCCGTGACAACATTTGCAAATCCGCTTTCACCCTGCCAGCATCCTTCGCGTGTCGCAAAGGCGGGATTAGAAACGTTGCACTTGACCCCAGTCGCATCGATCCGTGCATTCCATTCTTTCTTAAGTTTTAGCCACATTCCCCGAACAGAATCCCAGACATTTGTCATCGTGATATGAGCCAGGAGCTTCATGCGAACGTCCGACAAGTTGCCCTTAACCATATAGCAGAATCCCCCCATTGGAAGATATGTTTCAAACCCAAGGCTTTCAAATAGTTTGGGGGTTTCAAATTTGCTTTTAGGGTCGGTTGTCATAATGGCAGGATAATTATTCGTGTTCTGTTCGATGACCTTCAGCACCATTTCTTTATATAGATCGTCGTCATGTTGGTCGGGCTTAATGACCGATTGAAGCAAGCAAAACTCCCGGCATACGTCGTTATTTTGAAACGTCATAAAGCCTGAAAAATCGCCGTCGATTATCAGGATGATAGCAGAATGAATCTGCATGTTCTTTCTTGCAGCTCGGTGTGCGATTCCATCTTCTAGGGCCAGTTTCGTCACATCGGCCTCATATCCAGAACCGAGGACACTCTTGACATAAACAAATTCAACCTTAGAAGGGAAGAGTTCCACTTGTTTGGTTTTCATTCCACTTTTCCTTTTCCATGTTTGAAATAGTCGCCGGGTCAACCCCGCATTGATCGGGGCAAGCCCGGCACGTTCCCAAGTATGCGGCCGGGGAATTTAGGGAAATGTATTTTCCCCCGCCGACAGCCTCGTCCTTTCTGGCTATGACAAGATCGCCGTTGACAACGTGCGGGTTCAGTTTCCTGGCCCGGAGGGGATTGTCAATGACGGGCACAAGCGACAGGAGGTAATCCTGTTTTTCTTTACACCTCCTGGCCCAGACGGATTGGCCATAATGGCAGGTGACTACCCGGAGAATGCTTCGCATCCCAGCAGCACGGAGACGTTCCAACTGGGCCAATCTGTGTTGCAACTCGCCATCCGTATCCATCCCACTAACGGAGGTATTGACAACGGCCCGTAGGTGCAGTAATTTGTCAATCATCCAATCTTCCAAAATTATCCAATGTTTAGTTATGATGACGGGAACCTTGTGCGTGTGCCACAAGGCCCAACAAATCGCGACGGTATGTTTCCAGTCATGGCAAGGGTCCCCCGCCGTCCCGATCCGATACCATCCAGCCATGTAAGTGTTCATTAACTTAATCAGCGTTCCCTTGTGCTCACGACCCATGAATTGACGGCTCACACTATGCATAAAATCAAAGCCATATCTCCGGGCATTCTTATATGCATAACATTCGCCATAACATCCCCCCTGCGGATATGTAGCCATTCCTATTGTGCAACCCTTTACCGTATCGATATCCAATACACCCTTTCTATTTACGGTAACCGTCAAAACATTAAGATAGCTACGTAAGCGGGGGGACCCTTTTCCCATATCATTAAATAACGGTAGCTGTTTCATTCTCATATTCATTCAAAATTAAAAGTCAAGAGTTATTTTATCCTAGCTGCCATTATCTTTTCGCAATAAATCCGCACCCCAGAAATGGCTGCCTTCTCTTTTTGCTGCTGAACGATAAGACTTATTTTTTGGCGATCGACAATAAGAAATTCCCGGGGAATCTGACTTTCATCTATGATCTCAAATGTCCAATGGTCTCGCATGGAAAGGCCTTCAGTCTTTGGTTTTATGATTTCCTTTGGCATTTCGTTGACAATTTTCTCTTCCTGGGCTGCTGCTTGCTCAAGAAAATAATTAGATTCCTGGATTGCTTTTCTTTTTATGCTTTCATCTTTTGTTTCTTTTGCTAGATTTTCAGCTATTTGAGCTTTTAACATTGCTTCCTCTTCTATCTTTCGGCGTTCCGCCTCTGCCCTCGCCCTAGCAATATCGGCCTCCCTACACTTTCGATCTTCTTCAATCAGATATCCCGTTGTTCTTTGTTTAAGTAAAAGCTCTGCATCCCAGAGAGGCTTGTCATGCCTCGCTTTCTGAAGTAAGGCTTCCCTATGAGCTTTATTCGTTTGATCTATGATCGGGTCAAAGGTATCAGCGATTTCTTTTCTTACAGATTTGATTACCAGAATAAATTGATTTGCCATAGTCAGAGATGGCTGGTCTATAACCTTAATTTCTCCGGCTTTAGTCGCGACTTCTATTGCCCGTTTTTCTAATGATTCACTCATTTTTCCTCCTTTTAAATCTTCTCAATAGAGACTTTCCAGTATTTCCCTGACTTAACTGTATATTCCTTTCTTTCAATCTCCTTGCTTTCGATCTTGAAATCCCCGATAAGAAGATTTTTTCCTTTAACTGTTTCTTTTATTTCTTCATCCAATTCTTTGTATTCCTTAGTCGACTCTTTGAGTTCCTCTCGTCGTTCCAATTTCATAATGAGTTCTTCATCTGTTAGGATCTCAAAACCAGGGCCATAATCTTGGCTAGGGAAACAAACTGTCTTTGCGAATCCGCAAGTTTTACAATCTTCAATTGGCTCAACCGAGGGGACCTCATTCCCGGTCACATATTCATTAACCTCCTCAAGTTTCTTCAGAATCTCTTCCATGTAATCATAGTCAAGAGTAAATTCCTTTTGGCACTTTTCTCCGGTAGTCTTATTCTTGAAGATGATAATGCCCTTGTCTTTGTTATCCATGAGCATATAAGCCATTAACTGAGCTGGATATCGTCTCACCCAGGAATATTTTGAATTCTTAATATCATCAGGAGCAAGATTTTTGATATGCTGAAAACTATTTGGAGAACAACTTTTGATTTCGAGTGGAATTAATTTACCATCGATGGCGATTTTGGCATCTATTCGGCCTGTTAGTTGCACTTCTTTCATTTCAAAAGGACGTTGCTGTTCGACAAGTTTAAAGCCAGCGTCTTGAATTTCCCGAAGTACCGCATCCTCATGCAAATTTCCTTCGTCAAATATCCGCTGAAGTCCAACATCATGTAACTCTTTTTTCTCCGGTTGAAGCCTAGAAAGAACAAGGAATCGAATGCAAGGATGGCCACATTCACTAGCTCTATTCGCTTTTGATGGCCAACTTTTTATCCTTTTCGCTGTTTCCTGGTCTAACTTTTCAACTATGTTTATCATCATCATCTCCCGGCATTCTTTCCTCAAGTTTCTCTACTAATTTCTTCACTTGGGCATAAACATAATTGAGCCATTTCCCGGTCAGATATTTTACATCATCTTTCCCTTCAACCTTTTCCCCTTCCTTGCTTGTGAATCCACTCTCTTTTAAAAGCATTTCCTTGGCCATTTGTTCCTTCCCGCTAGATAGTTTTAAAAGCAAATTCCAAAGTTTTCCCTGTGTTTCTTTTTCCTTGTCTGTTGCCTCAATCTTTTTGGATCCGCCTTTATATTCCACTTTCTGAATCTGTTCAACATTCAATCCTGCCGCCTTCAGCATTTCCCAGGTGATATTTCGAAGTCCCAATAAATGTGTGATTGAATTAACAACAAAATTACTATAAGAACTTTTCATAATATTTGTTTCGTCCACTTCGATCGTATCCTTCCATTCTCCACGCGCAAAAGCAAAAAACTTATCGCGCTGTGAACAGGTCCCCAGGGCTTCAATTGAATCAAACTTACCAGGTAGGCTTGCTTGACCAGTCGTTTTGTAAATGTAATATTTTCCTTTTGTGTCTTCGGCTGCCATCTTTTCCGTTTTGATGTTTGAAAGTTTGATTCCGAATAATCTAGCTACTTTCTCGGCCCCGGAATGGACAAGATAAGGCGATCCTTCTTGGCTTACCCAATCCCTAGGCGTGGTAACCTTCAGGGAATAATTAATCAACTTTGTTACGATATCCCCCCGTCTCTGTGCTAGGCTGATTAAGTCTTCATAATCTGACACTTGAATTACTTCACCATTTACCGGAGGCATTAGTTCAACCTCCTGACTTTTTTCTTTCTCTTTCATTTAATTTTCCTCCTTTTCTTTATTTATTTTTTTTAAAAGAATCATTCCTTTTTCAAATGCTCGCGTATGTTCTTCTGAAAATGGGCAATTATCCTTATCAGCAGCAAGATATCCTTTAACCCACCAAGCTATGTCGGCAAGTAAATCAATTTCATATTGAGTAATAATTTCTGTTTTATTTATCATCTCTTCTCCTTTATTTCTCCGTAAGCCTCCCTTTGGTATTCGGGAGAATAGATCTCCTCGTCTGGAGGCTCTTTTATAGATTCTCTTTTTTCACTATGCTCAAAAGCTTTCTCTATGCCAATCATTATAAGCTCGGGAATAGAATCAGGAAAAGCTTCCAATACGCCATAAACACGACACAAGAATTCGTCTATCACTTTCAACCTGCTTGCCCTTTGCCATAATAAATTTAATCTTTCCTCGTTTGTCATCTTCCCTCCTTCATATCTTTTATTATTAAAAGTTCAAAAAGTGATAAAATATCAATGCCATATTTCGTCCGGGAACCCTTCTCGTGCAAGAATATCTTTTTTCTCTCCGCGTCAATCGAAATAATGACACCATGCCTAACCTTCGGAAGTGAGACTTCACGCTTGATTGATTTGCTAAGCTTAGTCATGAAGACTCCTTTTTTATATTTAATTTTTCCTCTAATTGTTCTATTCGTTTATAAACATTAACAAGGTTTCCAGAATATATTTCCCGCCAATATAATTGTTGTTCTTTTCGTAAGCAAAATTTTTGCCACTCCCTTTTGGTTTCAAACTCTTTATTACAATATTTACATATTTTTTTCATAATAACCTCTGAATGTTAATATAATATGCATTTAATGACTTGTCAAGCGAAATCTTTACTTGTGTTCATGACTTTGTATTAGGAAATAAGAAAAGCGAACTGGAGCAATTCTATGCGTTTTTTCGGGCTATGTCGATTTCTAAGATTCTGAGGCTTTTATAATCCCTAACAAGCCCATAGATAGTCGCGGCTACTTCTGCTGGCTTCATCAGGTTAGGGTAGGAATCCCTATCGCTTGTCATGGCTGTTTGCATAGCGCCCGGGAAGACAGAGAATACCCCAATCCCATGACGGTTTGCTTCTGCCTGGAATGATCTCGAAAAGCCAGCAAAGCCCTGTTTGCTTGCACAATAGACAGCTTCCATCTCATAGGCTAATCGTCCGGCAACTGAATTGATGTTGATGATTAACCCGGCTTGTCTTCTCAGAAATGGGGGATATAGTTTACTAATTAATTGAATAGGCGCAATCATATTGATTTCGATAATGTCCCTGATTTCTTGTGAGGTCATTTCTGTAAATGGTTTATGTGCATAGATTCCGGCGTTGTTTATAAAAATATCTAATTTAACTCGCCTGGCTCGCTTCAATATTTTCATCATTGTTTCTTGATCAGTGATATCGCCTCGGATAAAGTTCACGAAAGATTTTGCTTTAAGCTTTTCTTGTATCTTCTTTATCTCTGTTTTGACTTGTCGTAGCCGGGTCAAATTCCTTCCATTTAAAATAATGCTATATCCATGCTTGGCAAATTCTAATGCTAAACTTTTTCCTAATCCATCACTTGAACCGGTGATTAAAACTGTTTTCATAATCCCTCCTTTAATTTATCGATATCCTCTTTTTGAGGAAGATGAAGCTGGTTGAAATCTAATTGCTTATCGTATTTCATATCTATTTTGAACATCTTTGAGATAGCCTCAATTATCGCCTTGGCTGTAGGGTAATAGGCTTCTGTTAGAACAGATGACATCGGGCAAGGACAGTTTGGGGTTGCAAGGTTTATGATATTAAGCAAACGCCAAGTTTCGATGTTCTCCTTAACTTTGCCAATAATCTCTCTTCCTATCCCAAATGATATATTCCCCGAATCAACAACAAGAAGAATGCCCGTTTTTTCAATTGATTTGATTATCGTCTCATGGTCTATTGGATTTATTGAAACCAAGTCTATTATTTCAGGATCAATGTTGTTTTCTTTTAAGATCGGAACGCACTTTAAAGACTCAATCAGCATATCTGAATTTGCAATGATTGTTATACTATAACCTTCCCTTACGATTTCGCATTTATCTAATGGCTGGAAATAAGGTTCTTCTGGCACACTCTCGAAAATGTTATAGAGCCAGCGATGCTCAAGACAAATGACGGGATTGTTATCCTGAATAGCCGACATAAGCAACCCTTTAGCGCTCCTGGGTGTTGAGGGAATAACAACTTTCAATCCGGGAATAGCGCCATAGATAGATTGTAATGCAGACGTATGTTGAGGTGCATCCCCCCACCGCCTACCAATTGATATCCTAATCACTAAGGGAATAGGATTTCCTCCTCCAAACATATAATTCCATTTTGCCGCCTGGGTAGCTATCTGGTCAAACCCAAAGAAGGCAAATTCATTCCGTCCATGAACCAGGATCGGTTTTAGTCCTGTCAATGCAGAGCCAATACAGAATCCGGTTGCTGCATTCTCAGAGCATGGCATATCAAAAATTCTGCCAGGATATTTATTTGATAGATTGCCTACTGTTCCATCACAAGCCTGGGGGTAAGTAGTTCCTAATCCAATGACAAAAACGGACTTATCTTTTTCCATGCTTTGGTCTGTGGCTTCCTGGATTGCTTGGGTATAGGAAATTATTCTATTCATCATAAATCCCTTTTATTGAATGTTTTTGAACAATTCAAACAATGCCAATATCCTTTTGGCTTTTTTTTAATTGGGCCATCCCATTCTGATTTAGCAATAAATTTATATTTTGTATTATCAAAGTGACAATATGGGCAAGTTTTTTTTCTTAATTCTAATCCTATTTCTTTCAATCTTTTCTCAATTTCCGCTATTGTTTTTTTTCCTAGGTTTTTTATTCCCATCAAATCTTCTTTAGAATATTTCAATAAATTTTTTATAGTATCTATACCCATACCATATAGACAGTTGTAAGCTCTCATTGAAACTTCTAACTGATATTTTTTCATTCATAAACTCCCCTCATTAAATCTTTTGGATCAGGCTCAGGGCTTTCTTCTGCAAACTTGATGGCTTCGTCTATCTCTGCCTTAATACAAGTTTCCATAAAAGTAATATAACCTTCAATATCATTCTCATATTCAGGAACTTCAATCTTATTATTTATAATATATTCTTTTAACTTTTTTATCGGACAATCTCTTTCTCGGATTTCCTTTGTGTCTATCTTTCTATATCCTAAATTATCATCCATGATAGGCGCACTATGCGCCATATGCCGGTAGGTTCGACATTCTAAAACGATTGGTATATTTAATCTCTTTGCTTTTTTTATTACAAATTCTGTTGTCTCATAAACACTAATAAAATTATTCCCATCAACATCATAATAACTTGCTCCCAATCCTTCTGTTATTTTGTTTATTTGATACCATTCTGAATGCCTTGCTTCCCTCGGACTCATAGCGGCATAAAGATTATTCTCAATAACGAATAGCATTGGGATTTTAAATAGGCTTGCAAAATTCACGCTCTCATAGAATACGCCTTCATCTGAAGCTCCGTCTCCCAAAAATACAACACTTATCCTATCCTCACCTTTTTGCTTAGCTGAAAATCCAGCACCTACTGCAATCGGGACGACGCTGGCAAGGATCGAGATTGAACCCATGAAATTGACTTCCCTGTCAATCAGGTGCATAGACCCCCCGCGTCCGTGTGCGCAGCCGGTTTCTTTTCCATAAAGCTCTGCTATCATTTTTTTAAGGTCCCCGCCCTTTGCCAAATAATGCCCATGTGAGCGATGATTGCCGAAAATATAATCTTGTTTTCGGAGGTTCATGCAAACGCCAACCGCAACAGCTTCTTGACCTATACAGAAGTGGACAAAGCTCCTTCGGTTAGTCTTTAAATATTCCCGAACAAGTCTTTCCTCAATTAGTCTTATTCTCAACATCTCATAGTATCCTTTTAAAATTAATTCGTTGGTCAATTTCCTTCCTTTTCTTTCTTTGAATTTATCCATTTTATTAAATCATCTTCCGAGAATAGAGCCCTCTTACCAAGTTTAATAAATGGAATTTGTTTTCTTCTGATTAAAAGGTTCAGATAAGCCTTCGATATCCTAAGCCAACTGGATGCTTCATCTTTATTTAATAACATTTCTTATATAGAGTAATATAAGATAATATTAAATGTCAAGAGATATTTATGATTAATAATTTAGGTTAGATTTATAATACATCGCCCTGCTATGCCAGATCGGACAATATCCAGGGCTTCGTTTATTTTCTCAAGCGGGAATCGGTGTGTTATTAGATTATCAAGATCAAGTTTTCCTTCCCTGTATAAGTGTAGATATCTAGGGATATCCTCGTTCGGCTTGCATTGTCCGCCCTGCGTTGCTATTAGTTGTTTGCCTGTGAATGCCTTTGAAATATTGGAGAGTATTAAAGATTGGCCGTATTTTGGAACGCCAGCCATTATTGTTTTGCCTCCTGGAGTTGTTAATTCATAAGCTTTGGCAATCAATTCTGGCAATCCAGTTGTATCAACAATAATATCAAAATCTTTTAACGATTCAATCCCCTGGGGATTATCCATAAGGTTCACAATACAATTAGCAGCGCCAAATTGAGCCGCCATGTTTAGTTTTTCATTTCTAATATCAGCCGCGCCAATCACTGAAGCTCCTGCAATCTTTGCACCCTGAATGATACTCAGGCCCACACCACCGCATCCAATAACTGCAATCGATTGCCCCATTTTCAATTGAGCATCGTTTTCTATAATTCCGAGACCAGTTGTGACAGCACATCCCATAAGCGCCGCGATATCAAAAGGAATATCATCATCTATCGGAGTTAATCTATTTTCTGAGATAATCGCATATTCATTAAAAGTCGTTATCAGACCGCCACCAACGATTCTGTCTTTCCATTTATATTTAGGACAGCCAGATTCTATCCCTTTTCCTTTTCTCCAATGCAAGACAACATGATCGCCAATTTTAACATGAGTTATTCCTGGCCCGATTTCCTCAACTATACCAGCGCCTTCATGGCCCAAGAGGTGTGGAAGAAATCTATCTTCCCCCCGATCCCCGGCAATCTCCGCCAATTGACTTCCACAGATTCCACTTGAATAGACCCTAACTAAAACTTGTCCAATCTTCAATTTGGGGATTTCTAATTCATCTATAATTAATGGAGAATTTAATTTTTCAAGGATTGCTGCTTTCAAGGATTCAATTCCTTCGTGAGATTCCCCGCATAAATAAGGATCTCTTTGTAATCAAATGGGTCTGGAGCAATAAGCCCTTCTAATCCCGCTATGGCAAATCCGTAATAGGTGCATCCTGTTCCACCAGCAGCAAATGTTTCTCTCATAATTTGTTTAACTAAATCTAGTCCTAAGCCACCCCTATCAAAGTATTCGTTTCTGATAACGGGCTTTCCATATTTCAGGGCATTAGTTATCTCGCCAGGAGTCCAATCTCTATGAACGGTTGAAATTTTATGTGCTGAACAAATATTGTGGAATAGATATGAATTTTTCTCGCCATCTGTGCTTGCTCCCCACGCACCACCCGAGACTATGCCACCAAACTCTTTGATTATTCCTGCTATCTCTACCGCTTCATTTACATCATCCACAGAATCCATGAATTCATTATGGCAATCAAAAAAGACGTTCCCCAAATCGTTCAACCTTTGAATATTTGACTGGGAGAGCTCAAGCAACCTTCCTTCCGCGAGAGTCCTAAATACCGTGAGCTCTACTATAATTCCTTTGTCTCGCATCCGCTTGCAGTGTTCATAGGTAAACTCAAAATCCTGTAAATAACTTCCATGCCTGACATAGTTAATGCCATACTTGCCGAGTTCATTCTCATACCAAGCTAGAGAATAGGATCCCCAGTCGAAGTAAGTATGCTTCTCACGCCATAATGCTTCC
>Ga0180007_10004921_pt1 | contig 13892 bp, 12 predicted proteins | sample MM_PC_MetaG_FD_121122 | JGI IMG/M metagenome (GOLD analysis project Ga0180007, IMG submission 121122) | Groundwater microbial communities from the Aspo Hard Rock Laboratory (HRL) deep subsurface site, Sweden - MM_PC_MetaG | ecosystem: Environmental > Aquatic > Deep subsurface > Groundwater... | reverse complement strand
GCATCAGCATGGCATTGGGAAATCTGATGGGTTTTTTCATTGGCGGCATGCCCATGTGCCATGGTGCCGGAGGCCTTGCTTCCCGGTATCGCTTCGGTGCCCGCACCGGCGGTTCCAACCTGATCAGCGGCGCCATCTTTATTGTTTTGGCGCTTTTTCTGGGAGAGCATTTCATGGGGATTCTATATCTATTGCCCATGTCCGCCCTTGGCATCCTGCTCATATTTGCAGGGACGCAATTGAGCCTTACCCTTCTGGATATGAAAACGCGCAAGGAAATGTTTGTAACGATTCTTATCCTGGGAATTACCCTTGCCGCAAATCTGGCAGCCGGGTTCATCGTGGGTATCGCCTTATATTACATGCTGAGATCTGAAAAACTGACTGTGTGATTCAAACAAGAAAAACCGGGTTTTATCTGAATTGACTGGAAATCGTTCCGGCCGGACCGGTCAGAACGATCCATCGTGTTCAGGGGGGGCTAATTGGCTGCTATAAATTTTCCCACCACCTGACCCTTTTCATCCATGAGCAAGAGGGTATACCCCTCAATGGCATATTGGCGGGAGGCCTGGAGCATCGACAGGAAAGCCATTTCATTGGCCATCCATTCCCGGCATGCCATCCGGGTCATGCCCACAGGGCCGAAACCCAGTCTTTCCTCAATGGTGTTGATTTTTGTGAAAAAGGAATTGCATCCATTGTTGCCCGTTGCTTTCATCTCTTTTTCGGAAAACCGGATATGGGGCTGCTTTGCCGCATCGGAAATATTGACGGGTGTCTGGTTGATTTCCACCAGGATCCATTTTGCATTAAAAAGAGAAAAGTGATGTATCACCTGGGGATTGCTGCTGCGGCTGCCTGTGCACGAAACAATGGAAACAAACAGGATCAGAAGAAAAAACGATTTATTCATGGCATAACCTCCTTGTACCCTTCTTGAGATTCATAGTGAGCTGGTTTGAGGCCCATCATAGATGGGTCAAAGAAAATTGCAAGAAAAAAGGTTGGGCAGGAAAACTCAGTGGTGATTTTGAAAATGCTTATGCCAGACGGATGCCGCCTGTCCGGGGAAATCAGGACTCGGGTTTTTCTCCTTTGGGTCTCAGTCCTGGGCAGGGTCCATTTTATCGGCTCGGGCAAACCTGGCAATGATGGGGTTGTGATCTGAAAAGGATTTGCAGTCAAGGGCCTGGATATCCATCAGCAGAAGACCCCTGGTATAGACCCGGTCCAGCTGGAAGCCAAACCATTCTTTGATGTGCTGGGGATCCCTTGGCTGGGCATGCTCAAGGTTCAGTTGATTGGTAATTGCATCCAGAATGGTTTTCCGGCTTTGCCGCCAGCAATTAAAATCGCCGGCCAGGATCATGGGGCCGCAATGCCCCTTGATCAGTTCATAGAGTTGAGACAGTTCCCATTGATACCAGGCAAGGGATTTGAAATTAATGGCATGGACATTGACCACCATCAGCAGTTCTTTGTTTTTAAACCGGTAGAGGGTGATCAATGTGTTTTTCCGGGTGGAGATCAAGGTCTCCCTGGCCCGGGTCATTTGAAACTGGCTGGAAAACGGATCTGCACCGGCCGCTGTCACCACGCCGGAAAAATGCCTGGGCAATCGGAGATTGGCTGCTCCCACAAAGGGAAATCCTGCAATGGAAAGCAGGGTCGGGGAAAATTTGGCTTCCTGGAGGAGTATCAGGTCCAGGTGATAGGTTTTTTTCCAGCCCTGGATCAGGGGGGCAAATTTTTTTTTCAGGTTTTTTTTCTGAATGTTCCAGCATACGAGACCGAACTCATCGGGAAGAATTGTTTTTTCAAAGATGACCGGGGATTGTATGAGGGGGGCGACAGGCGTTAGCATGGCAATTACAGCATGGGAGCAAAGATGCTCATTAAATTTTCACCCATTTTCCGCCATCTGCTGGCAGGTTTCATCGGGCCGTGGCATTTCTCAAGGAGCATTCTCATCCAGCGGTCACTTTCAGCAATTATTTTTTCAGAGTAGATAAAGCTGACAACCTCATAGTTTAAGAACAGGCTTCGCTGGTCGATATTGGCGGAACCCATCATTACCCCCTTTGTATCGACCAAAATGGCCTTGGCATGGATCATTCCTGCCCGGTAAAGGCAGACCTCAATTCCGTTGGTCGTAAGGTCCCTCATGTAGCTGGACCGCCCCAGGTCGGCAATCCAGTGATTTGAGTTTGCCGGGGTGATCAGTTTTATGTCCACCCCCCTGTGACGGGCAATGACCAGGGCCTGCATAAGACCCCTGTCCGGCACAAAGTAGGGGGTAACGATCCAGATGCGTTCTTCTGCTGTAAATATGGCGGATAATAGGGCTTCATACAGGGCATCACCGGCAATATCCGGGCCGGAAGGAACCACCTGTATGCCCGTATCTCCGTGGGACAGGGGCATCTGTACGGGCGCATCCAGTTTTTCACGGGCGGTATGGTTCCAGTCTTGGGTGAAGATTTCCATGTAATGGAATACCGCCGGTCCCTGGATTGAAAACAGAATGTCCTGCCACCGTTCATCACAGGGTCCGGGCCCCATATATTCCCTGGAAAGGTTCATCCCCCCTGCCAAAACCGTTTTACCATCAAAGAGGAAAATTTTTCTATGATTTCGCAGATTGATATAATTTTGAAAGGGCCGGGTCAGCAGGGGCATATAAAATGCCACTTTTCCTCCGGCCTTTTTAAACTTTTTTAAAGGCGCCTGGGAAAGATACAGGGGAAGAGATCCGATACTGTCAATGAGCAGCTTTACGCTTATTCCCTGGGAAGCTTTCCGGGCAAGAGCTTCAAGAATCGACTGGGCGACTTCATCTGAACTGAAGACATAGGTGGAAATTAAAATCTGTTGTTCGGCCTTTTGAATTTGGGCCATCAATGCTGAATATGCATCAACGCCGTCGGTATAAAATGCAAACCAGTTGCCCAGGGTGGCACCGGCAATTCCGTTTCCCCTCAGGATCATGTCAAGGGAAGTGGCATTTTCAGGGGCAACCTCGCCCTTGCAGGTTAGTTGAATCTGGGCCTTGGTCCGTTTTCTCAGCTTCCGGCTCCGGAACACAAAGTAGAGGGGTACGGCAATATAGGGAAGCAGAATAATGGCCAGAAGCCAGGCGATCATGCTGGTGGGCTCCCTGCGCTGGTAGACCATGTGGCCCAGGGCACTCAGCACCAGAATGTCGGCGATAATGGCACTTAAATGGATAATTAATACGTAAAGCATTTGTTCATTCACGGATATATCCGGATCAGGGTGGTTTTGCCACAAGCCACTGGCCTTAAGTATCGGTCAAATCAAATAGCCGCCGACCCGGTTACGGGAAGGACCGGCAGCTATCGTGGCATCCTATAGGGGGGTGAAATCAAATTTCTGACCACCAATGGAGACTTCATACATCAGTCCGCCCCTGGTATGGACAAAAACCGCTATCCCTTTATTATAATTGGTTTGGGCCTGGACACCCGTTGCAGGGCCGGCACTGGCACCGGCGGTGGCTCCCTCGGTACCGGCTTTTGCCTGGGCACCGGCTGTGATGGCCACCGCAGACAAGGAGCCGTCAAATTCAAAACTTCCGCTGGTAAATTCAGCATAGGACCGTTGGTCCTGGAGAAAAATAATTTCGGAAAAGGCCTGCCCGCCCAGTTGGAATCCCACACTCAGTTTTGTTAAAGTAACCGTTCCGGACAATTTCCCCTGCCGATAGACCTGTCCTTTTCCAAAGGCACCGCCTATCATTATGCCGCCTTTTCCCACCAGGGGAAAGACGGCATAGCCATAGCAATCCTTGAAAAAAGGCCGGACAGCCTCGGATTGCTTGTACACGGAAATGGTGTGTGAATAATCGTCGGCAAAGGTCTGGGAGCTCATGCCTGCGGCCAGTAGGAAGACCAGCATCCAAACGCCGGATTTTAGGGATTTCATTTTTATCACTCCTTAATTATCGGATCATGCCACAATTTTCCGGGCAAAGGCCAGAACCCGCTCCCGGACTTTTTCATCCATATCGCCGGGGGTGGTGCAATGGCCGATGAACAATTCACCGGCATTGACGGCCTTGTGCGGCTTCTGGATGCGGCCGAATGCGGTAAAGGCGGCTTCTGCATTGCTTTCCCAGGGACCTCCGCCGGTGACCAAAAGGGCCTGGCGCTGCCCTTCAACCAGGGAGGCATGGCCGGGCTGGTGATAATTGGTATAAAGGCTGTAGGTCCGGTCGATAACCGCCTTCAGCTGGGAGGTAACCCCCCAAAAATAGAGGGGAGAGGCAAAGACCACGGCCTGGGCAGCGACCATTTTCCCCAGGATATCCGGAATATCATCGGTTTGGATGCACCCCACCTCATCCGGATGTTCTTTGCATTTGGCACACCCCAGACACCCGTTCAGATTTTTCGAATTCAGGTAGATGGATTCCACGCCGTGGCCAAGGGATAAAAGTTCTTCTTCAACCCAGCCAAGGGCCTTGGCGGTATTGCCTTTCTTTCTGGCACTTCCCTGTAATAAAACGACTTTCATTGCAATCTCCTATTGGTTTATCAATCTGTTGGTCCCTTGTCCGGGTTCCATAACCCACATAGTATATCAATATGCTTCTTTTATCGCAATGACGGATTGTTTTTGAGCTGGATCCAGGCGGTTGGATTGAATCTGGGAGACTGAGAACACCCACGTCCAAAAACCTTAAAATAATTCACCCTGTGTTAGATCTTTTTTCATTGCCTGGGTTTTCTGCATGGCGGTTAGCAGACGGCTGGCCTCCCTGCTTTCCAGTATCTTTGACCAGTCCCGGCAGAATTCATTCTGGGGCAGACTATCATAGCCCACCCGGTATTGGTGGTCTGGGGTTCGGGTCATTGCTGCGGGTGCGGTAAGCAGCAACTCCTTTTCCTGGGCGGTCATGACCGGAAATCCATAGAAAAGGTTCTTGTGTTTCAGGGGACCGTGGGTTTCCATGCGGTCCATTATAAAGGCAATGTGCCGGACAAGCCGCTGCTGAATCACCTGGGCGGCCAGCGGTTTCAGCGTCTGGGCCATGGAGGAGATGGCAGGCCCGAGGCTTGCGTCCATTTCATATCCCACACTGTTTCTGCCGGCGGCCATGGCAGCGGCCATGGTGGTGCCCGTCCCCAGAAACGGGTCCAGCACCTGGTCCCCCTTTACAGAATACATGTTGATCAGGCGGTAGGCCAGCTCAAAGGGATAGGCCCCGCTCCTTTTCCGGGCGGTTTTATCCCCAAGGGACTGGACGGCACCTTTGATATCAAACCAGATGTCGGAAAACCAGACATTGCGTTCTTCCCAGAACAAAGCGCTCTGCCTGCGGTTTTGTTTGTCAGCTTCCTTTGCAAATTCTCTTTTAGGGCCTTTTCTCAAAACAAGGATATATTCATGCTCCAGGGTGACATAGGCTCCGCCCGGCAGCATTCCGGACCCCATGAATTTATTGGGGGCATTGGTCTGCTTCCGCCACAGGATACAGGGAAGGGAGGAAAACCCCAGGGTCTGGGCGGCCGTTAGAATCCGGGCGTGGTTGGTGTAAAGGGCAAATCTTTCCCTGAACGTCCGGGTGGCATCTCCTATGTTGATGCAGGCAAAGCCACCGGGTTTTAAAACCCGGTAACATTCTGCCCATATGGGATCCAGAATCCCGTGCATGGCCTCAAAGGCCTTGGGGCCGTCGCCTTTTTCAAGCAAGGCTCCGATGGAGGGCTGGAATGCGGAGAAGAGGGTGTCCCACATCTCAATCATGGGATAGGGCGGGGAAGTGACCACCAGATCAATGCTGTTGTCCGGCAGTGCTTCCATGGCGCTTGAATCGGCAATTATGGGTCTATGGTGTGTTTCCATCCAAACTCCTGTTTGCTCTTGTTCAGGAGTTTCTAACATGTTTTTTTGTCCAAGTAAATCTGCTTATTCTTTCCATGCAAGGGTTCTTTGAACAGCTTTTTTCCACCCGGCGTACAGGGCTTTGCGCTGGGGTTCTTCCATATCGGGTTCCCAGGTGGAATGGACATGCCAGTTCTCTTTCAAGGCATTGGTGTCCGGCCAGAAACCCACGGCCAGTCCGGCGGCATAGGCTGCCCCCAGGGCAGTTGTTTCCGCTACCCCGGGCCGGGTAACCGATACATTGAGGATGTCGGCCTGGAATTGCATCAGGGTATTGTTGGCCACCATACCGCCGTCCACTTTCAGGCCTTTTAAGTCAAAGCCCTTGCCCAGGTCCTGGTTGATGGCTTCCACAATGTCCTTTGTCTGGAAGGCAGATGCCTCCAGAACGGCGCGGGCAATGTGGCCCTTGTTGGCAAACTGGGTGAGTCCGGCAATAACCCCCCGGGCATCCGACCGCCAGTAAGGGGCAAACAGGCCGGAAAAGGCAGGTACGCAATAGACATCCCCGTTGTCTTTCACGGTATTGGCCAGGGTTTCAATTTCCGGGGCAGAAGAGACAAGTCCCAGATTATCCCTTACCCACTGGACCAGGGCTCCGGCATAGGCGATGGATCCCTCAAGGGCGTACACCGCATTCTGAGAACCGATCTGATATCCCACGGTGGTCAAAAGCCCGTGGTCGGAAAATCGAATGGTGGAGCCGGTATTAAAGAGCAGAAAACAACCGGTGCCATAGGTGTTCTTGGCCTCACCCGGTTCAAAACAGGTCTGGCCGAACAGGGCGGCCTGCTGGTCCCCCAGGGCGCCTCCCACAGGGACCTGGGTTTTGAATGGCCCGTCAACTTTTGTCTTTCCAAATGCAGTGGCATGGGAGGAGGGCACAATCCGGGGCAGGCAGGTTTTGGGGATTCCCATGATTTTCAAAATCTCGTCATCCCATTCCAGGGTGTTCAGATTCATGAGCAGGGTGCGGGAGGCATTGGTCACATCGGTTACATGCCGGCCACCCTCCGGCCCGCCGGTCAGGTTCCAGATGATCCAGGCGTCCATGGTGCCGCAAATGGCATCTCCCTTATCCATCGCCCGTTTAATCTCCGGGTTATTGTCCATCATCCATTTGATCTTGGGGCCGGAAAAATAGGTGGCCGTGGGCAGACCTGTTTTGGATCGAAATCCGTCCTTGCCGTGGTTCTTGTCCAGTTGTTTGCAGGTTTCGTGGGAACGGGTGCATTGCCAGACAATGGCATTGTGCAAGGGTTTGCCCGTGTGCCTGTCCCAGACCATGACGGTTTCCCGCTGGTTGGTGACGCCGATGGCGGCCAGGTCCTGCCCTGAAATACCGGCTTTGTCCAGGGCTTGTGTGATGACGGATTGTGTGTTCTTCCAGATCTGGCTGCCGTCATGCTCGACCCACCCGGGTTTTTGACAGATCTGATCGTGTTCCATCTGGCTCAGGCTGATAATGGCCCCGTTTTTGTCAAAAACAATAAACCGGGTACTGGTCGTCCCCTGATCCACCGCTCCAAGATATGCTGTCATCGGGTGTACCTCTTTCAAGAATTTTTTAGGTTAGGGTTGCTTTCCATCGGGTTACAACTTTGTCCATACCATATCAGCGGACAAAAAACCATTCTGTACGGCTTGAAAGATCTTTGGTATATTCATAATCGGATAGAATGATTTTTTTTACGTCCCGGACATCGGTTAGCTTTTTTCGGATAATCTCTCCTGCAAAAAGTCCCCTGGCCTGTTTTGCCCTGACCGAAAGATTTTTTAAATTTCCATTTTCTCTTTCCAGAAAGTGCAGTGTGATGATCCGGTCCCCAAGGGGGCTGCATTTGAGAACACAGCTGTATTCGTTCGATGCCAGGTTTAGTATGATCTCATTTTGGGGGACCTGGTTTTTAAAATAAGAAACAATTTTTTCTTGCCAGAAGTGTTTGACCAGACCCATGGAAAGCGTTGTGTTGAAATCCAGGCGATAGGGTTTTATTCCGTCCTTGGCCCGCAATACCCCGTACAATCCGGAAAGAATGTGTAAAGTATCATTGGCATACTCCAGCTGGTCCAATGTGAATTTTTGAGGATTCATGGCCTTGAAGGCCTCTCCCTGGAAAACAAAGAGAGCCGGCTTCGGGTCTGCCAGGTTAAATCCCCGGATTTGATCCTGGATTTTTTGGGTCAGTCTTTCACTGGTTTTAAACAATTTTTTCAATGTCCCAAAATCAAGGGGCTGCAATTCCCGGATCAGGGTATCGGCCTCGGGCGCAAATCCGGGCCGGCCCAATTCCGGAAAAAGACCTGCCGGTGTCCTGTCAGAGGCCATGGTTTTGGTTGGGGAAACCAGTATCTTCATGAAAAAACCGTTATTTGGTATGGCATTCCTTGCAATTGGTCGGACCTGATTTTTCCCCTGCTTTTTTTAAGGCCCTGTGGCATTTGAGGCAGGTTTCGTTCATTACCTGTTTTTTCTTCAGCACGTCCGCTTTTTTAGCTGCCTCAAGTGCGCCCTCCTCCTGGGCAAAATCATCATGGCAGGTCTGGCAGTCTTCTACGATGGTCTGGTGCAGGTGGTGGGGAAAGAGAATGTTGCCGGAATTGCCGCCGTACAGCAAGATCTCTTTTCTCCCCTGGGCCTGGTCTGCAAGAATGGATACAGGGGAAAAAATCAATCCTGCCATGATTAAACAGATGAAGGAGAGGGTCTTATTTTTTTTTGTCATTTTTTGTTCCCTTTGGGGTGATGGGTTATAATTGTATATTTTTTTTTAGTGATACGGTCAGAAGATCCTCCTTGTCAATGGTTATTTTTTTTGGGATAAAACTTTTTAATGGCCCGTTTGCCGGGGTAATGGCGGGAAAACCTATATCAAATCCCGGATGATATTGTTTGTTTTGCACAGTCTTTCCGACAGAATCTGGGTCATATGCTTGTAGAGTTTGAAGGCAAGTTCAGGATTGTTTTTTTCCATGGTTTCAAGGTTCTTGCGTGACAAATGGTAGACCTGACCGGAAGAGACACCCATAACCGAGGTGGTGGAATTGTTTTGATCACAGTCCCCTTGTTCTCCGATTATGCTTCCGGGCCCCATTGTCCGCAACCGGATGGGCGGGTTACCCCCTTCTTGATCCAGGAAGATGGAAATCCGGCCTGACTCAATAAAGTAGAGGCCCTGAATGGGTTCTCCCTTCTGGAATAAGAACCGGTCTGGCTGAATTCGCCCCAAGGTTAAATAGCCGGCCATGCCGGAAAGCAATTGTTCGAAGTTTTCCATCTGGGCAAGGGCCACCCACATATCGTCAAAGGTGGATTCAAATACCTGGTCTTTTTTGGGGGCCGCGGCCTTTTTTTCCATGTTCAGCAATTGGTCTTCGCACCACTCGAGGCCATGGTCAAGATCTGAAAAAAACCACACAAAATCCGGGGTCAGGTTTGTTTTGTTGAATTGCTCCCTCAGTGGCGGTGTGATATTGACAAAGACAAGGCAAATATTCTGGGCCTGGGTAAATTGATGGATCCTTTCAAAGCTGTTGACGGCCGAAGAGTCAAATCCGTTGACCTTATGGAAATCCAGGACAATATAGTTTAATGGGGATTGTTTCTGGGCAGTTGCTTTTTCAATGATCCGGGTTCTCAGCTGGTTGGCCGTGCCAAAGAAAATAAACCCCTGGAGCTGGAGGATCAGGATCTGGTCTCCTTTTTTGTTCAGAATCCATCGATGGGGGGCGGATCTTTCAACATTGCTTTGAAGGTTTTTCCCGGAGCTGGAAGATTTGACAATATCAATACGGCTATAATTGACCACAAAAAGAACAGCCGCAATGAAAAGGCCTGTGGCAACCCCTTCCAGAAATCCGAAACTGGCAATCACCACAAGAATGACAAGGATTAAAAAATAGTCTGTTTTCGGCAGTTTGAACCAGCTGTCACGGAGCCATTCCCACATCATGTCAATACCCACCAATACCAGCAAGGCTCCGGCCAGGGGCCTTGGGAATCCCGCAATTGCGGATGTGCCGGCAATGAGAACGCCCCCGATGAGGACAGAGGAAATAAAGCCGGAAAGCCTGCTGCCCGGTGTCAGTTTGTGGAAAAGGGCAGAGGTGGCAAGCCCCATGTATCCCGGGGCGCTTCCCACAAAAGAGGCCAGAATATTGGAAGCTCCGGCAACCTTGAGTTCTTTGTTCAGATCAATGTCTTTTCTGGATACCAGCTCAAGTCCGCTGGCATTTAAGAGCAGGGAAATAATGGAGATGATGAAAATGGACACCATGGTCAGAGATTGCCCCCACACAAGATCCCAGCGCACCAGTAACAATCCGGAAGGGGAGACAGGCTCCCACAGGGCTCCCCTGGGAAAGGGGCCCAGAAACCATCCGGCAAGCTGGGCCTGGGAAAAGGTGGTGCCTGAAATCCCCAGGATGGCAAAAAAGAGAACAATGGCGCTGACAACCATGCCCGGAAATATCATGAAATGGGAGTAGGTCCTCAGCAGATAGTATAGCCCTGCGGCAAAGAAAACCCCGGGGACCCATTTTAAAAGGGCAATGGGAAGCAACAGAGAAGACAGACAAGACATATCCATGGGAAGACGGGTCATCACACCGATGCCGCCCTTGAACAAAAGCCATCCGATGCCGGCCAGGAATCCGCCGATAACAGGGTATGGTATAAAGCGTACAAAATTTCCCAGTTTGAAACGGGCCATGCCGATCATGAGCAGGCCCGTGACCAGAGTGGAAATGGCAATGGTCAGGATGGCGGTATAAAAAATGGATTCCTGGGATGCCCCAGCCCCAGCCATTGTGGCGGAAATGGCGACCAGGGGCAGGCCCAGGATTGCCACAGGGGCATCCTGTACAAGCGCTGCCGCGCTGGGGTGGGAACTGAATATCGTGGTGAGCATCCCGATGATAAAGGTTCCGAAAAGAAGAATGCCGATTCCCTTTGACATGAAAGAAGAGAGGTCCTGGGAGAACAGCATGGCAGCAAAAGACAACTCAACGCTGATGATCAATATTGCATTGCTGGTGCCTGCCGTCATGGCAGGAAGAAGTGAGGTGGGTTTCAGCAATCGGATCAGCCTGGAAAACAAAGAAGTGTCAGCGGTGATGTCCGAAGTGTCCATACGAGTCCTTTCCGTTTTTTTGAATTAGGGGAGGGGCAGTGCCCACAATAGCCAATAACACAATTGAATGAATTGGTCATCACTGATTTTTAACGGGGATAGAATTTGAAAGTCATTTCCTTGACTTCATGGATTTCTTTTCATAAGAAGGTCAGGGTATAGGAGAAATCAAACAGATATTTGGCAAAAGGGGAATCCATGAAAAAAATCAGTCTTGGGATACTTGTGTGGCTGGTGATCTTTGGCCCGGCCCTGGCAGCAACCACCATTAAGCTGGGGGTGGTGACCAAGCCCGGGTCTGCCCAGAACATTGTGGCGGACCGATTCAAGGAACTTGTGGAAGAAGGTTCGGATAACGCCTTTGAAGTGAAAATATTCCATTCGGCTTCCATCGGCAATGAGACCGAGATCCTCCAGCAGATACAGATGGGCACCCTTCAAATGGGGGTGATTACCGACGGACCTTTTGACACCTTTGACCCCATTGTCCGGGTGATCAATTATCCTTTTCTGTTCAAGGACCATGCCCAGGCAGACAGTATTCTGGACGGCCCCCTGGGGGAGAAAATTCTTGCAAGCCTTGAGAATATCGGTTTTAAAGGGCTTTGCTTTTCTGAAAACGGGTTCAGGAACCTGAGCAATAATAAACATGCGGTTGGTGCGCCCGGGGATGTAAAAGGCCTGAAAATCCGTGTCATGTCCTCGGCACTCCACAAAACCATCTGGCAGACCCTGGGGGCCAATCCCACGCCCATGCCCTGGCCCATTTATACGGAATTGGAGCAAGGGGTCATTGACGGGCAGGAAAACCCCCTCTGGGTCATGGAGGTGTATAAGTTTTATGAGATCCAGAAATTTATGACCCTGACCCGGCATGTGTATTCCTCCCATATCAATGTGGCCTCTCTGAAATGGTTTACCGCACTCTTGCCTGAAAACCAGGCATTGATCTCCTCGGCCATTAAGGAAGCGGCCGTTTTCCAGCGACAGGACAATAGAAAGAAAAATATCGGCCGTCTGGCCCTGCTCAAGGAAAAGGGAATGCAGGTGGTGGAAAATCCCGATATCGATGCCTTCCGCAGAAAGGTGGCCGGTCTTAAAGAAATGGATCTCTATGCAGACCCCAAAGTACAGGGGCTGTTGATCCAATTGCTGGATGCCGTAAAGTAATCACAAGGAATATCATGACAGATCGTTTGGGTCGCATGAGCCGTCGGCTGAACCTGTGGGTGGAAAACCTGGTCTGCGTCATGGGCATCTGTATGGCCGTTGTCGTTGCAGTCCAGGTTTTTTCCCGGTATGTGCTCAATTATTCGTTGTTCTGGTCCGAAGAGACGGCCCGGTTTTTATTGGTGTGGCTGACGTTTCTGGGGGCGACTGTCGCCTATTATTATGGGGCCCATCCAGGGGTGGATGTCTTGTACCGAAGGCTGCCCCCCGGCCTGCAATACGGGGCAAACCTGTTGGTCCACGGGGCATCCATGTTTCTGTTTACCCTCATGGTGATCCAGGGGGCGGAATTTGCCTTTTTTGTGCGGCTCCAGATCTCCCCGGCCCTGTCTCTTCCCAAATGGGTGATCATGGGGGTTGTTCCCTTGAGCGGAATGATATTCTGGGTCCACGGGCTGGCCTTTTTGTCCAGGGAACTCTTCTTTCCAAAGGGGAAGAGATGATACCACAGCTGCTTATTTTGTCCCTGTTTTTCCTTTTTCTGCTCAACACCCCCATTGCCATTGCCATTGGTACGGCCTCTGCCCTGGCCATCCTGATCCAGGGGGATTTTTCGCTGATGATGGTGGTCCAGCGAATGTTTTCAGGCACGGATTCTTTTCATTTAATGGCCGTGCCTTTGTTCATGTATGCCGGTGTGATCATGGAGCGGGGCGGAATTTCAGGGCGGCTCATTGATTTTGCAAATGCCCTGACCGGGTGGCTTCCGGGGGGGCTTGCAGCGGTCTCCATCGTGTCGGCCATGTTTTTTGCAGGGATATCAGGCTCTGCTGCGGCAGATGCCGCAGCCGTGGGTGCCGTCCTTATCCCTGCCATGAAACGCTCGGGGTATCCGTCTGATTTTGCAGCAGCGGTTCAGGCCTCGGGCGGTTCGTTGGGAGTGGTGATCCCGCCCTCCATTCCCATGATCATTTTCGGGTTTCTCACCGGGGCATCCATCAGCCGGCTTTTTGCCGCCGGTATCCTGCCGGGGTTGCTCATCGGGATTTCTCTGATCGGGGTTTCCACCCTTATTGCAAAGAAAAACGGATATTCGCCGGACACGCCCTTCTCTTTCACGACTATTTGTCGGACGTTTCAGCGGGCTTTCCTGGCCCTGGGGGCGCCCGTTATTATCTTAGGCGGGATATTGTTCGGTGTTTTTACGGCAACGGAATCGGCAGCCGTGGCCGTTGTCTATTCCTTGTTTGTTTCCATGGCCGTGTACCGGCAGATTGGATTTGAAGATATTTTCCCCATCTTCAGGCAGGCTTCTGTTACTTCATCCGTGGTCATGTTCATCATTGCCACGGCATCGGTTTTTTCCTGGATTGCGGCCATGGAAGAGATCCCTGCCGCCCTGGCAGGCAGCCTTTTGGGAATGACGGACAACCCGACCCTGTTGCTTTTGCTCATCAACCTGATGCTCCTTTCTGCCGGTATTTTTGTTGAAACCACGGCCGCCCTGATCCTGCTGGTTCCCATGATCACTGCCATGCTGCCGTCTCTGGGCATCGATTTGATCCAGCTGGGGGTGATCGTGGTGGTCAACCTGTCCATCGGCATGCTTACGCCTCCCATGGGCATCTGCCTTATTGTAGCAAGTTCCATTTCCAAGGATTCCATCGGGGCCGTGAGCCG
>Ga0180007_10004920_pt1 | contig 13900 bp, 14 predicted proteins | sample MM_PC_MetaG_FD_121122 | JGI IMG/M metagenome (GOLD analysis project Ga0180007, IMG submission 121122) | Groundwater microbial communities from the Aspo Hard Rock Laboratory (HRL) deep subsurface site, Sweden - MM_PC_MetaG | ecosystem: Environmental > Aquatic > Deep subsurface > Groundwater... | reverse complement strand
TTTAATTTTGGTGTTAATCAAGATTGAATAGGTTGGCCTCCGGGCCGGGCGGGGAAATTGATAACTGGTTACTGGAACCACTCTGGTTTTGTACTTTTGAATCCGGCAGATTTCTTTAGCTAATTTGTACCAGGTAGTAACTCCTTCGTTGGTAAGGTGGTAAATACCAAAAGGCTGTTTCTTTTCAATAATATCTTTTGTTCTATGCGCTAAATCTTTAGCATAGGTTGGTTTTCCGTATTGATCATTAACAACCTTCATTTCTACTCTTCTGGGAGCAAGTTCTTTGATACTATCTATAAAGTTTCTTCCATTTTTACCAAAAAGCCAAGAAGTTCTGATTAGATAATATTTTCGGCAATATTTTCGTAATAGCTTCTCTCCCAGCTCCTTAGATTGGCCATAGGCGTTAATTGCTGAGGTTTTATAGCTCTCTTTGTACCCTTCCGGCTTATTTCCCGAAAAAACATAATCGGTGCTGTAATGGACCAGTAAACAATCAATTTTCCGGCAAACTTTGGCCAGATTGCCAACCGCTGAGCCGTTCACTTCTTTAACAAATGCTTTTTTCTTCTCGGATCCGTCAACATCAGTAAAAGCTGCCGCGTTTATCAGTATTTCCGGGTTCAATTTAGTTATCTTATCTTCCACCTGTTTGGCCTTAGTAATGTCCAGATCTTTTCTTGTCCAGGCAGTAACATTCTTCCCGGAAAATACTTCAACAAGTTGGCTACCCAAAATTCCATTGGCTCCTAAAATAAGAATTTTGGGTTGCTTAACGTTTGCCATATTGCTTTTTGTAATAATTAAGATATTGGCCGCTTTTAAGAGGCTTCCACCACTTAATGTTGTGCTTATACCAGGAAATTGTCAATTTCATGGCATCAGCAAAGGTGAAGGCCGGCTGCCAGCCGATCTTTCTCAGTTTGTTGCTGTTTACCGAATAGCGCCAATCATGTCCCGGTCGATCTTTGACATATTTAATCATCTTCTCATCCTTTTGTAGTAATCTTAAAATGAGAGAGGTAATTTCCATATTGCTTTTTTCCCAGCCGGTTCCGATGTTGTAAATTTCACCAACTTGGCCCTTGGTTAATATCTTATAGATGGCCCGGGAATGATCTTCTACATAAATCCATTCCCTAACATTTTGGCCCTTTCCATAAACCGGGATCTTCTTTCCCTGGATTAAGTTAGTGGCGAATAAGGGAATTAATTTTTCCGGATATTGATAGGGGCCAAAATTATTACAGGAGTGAGTAACTATGGCCGGCAGATTATAGGTTTTTACATAGGCCCTAACCATTAAATCAGCGGAGGCCTTGGAGGCTGAATAGGGGCTATTGGGCATAAACGGAGAATCTTCCCTGAATTTACCGGACTTAATACTGCCGTATACCTCATCTGTAGAAATTTGAATATACCGTTTTATTTTATGCTGGCGAGCGGCTTCCAGTAAATTATGAGTGCCAACTACATCTGTGTTGATAAAATCACGTGGACCAAGAATTGACCGGTCAACATGAGTCTCTGCGGCAAAATTGACTATTACCTCAATTTTATTTTTTATAATGTTGTTAACTATTTTTTCGTTGGCAATATCACCTTTAACAAATTTATAACGTTTGTTGTTACGGACCGTTTCCAGGTTTTTTAGATTACCGGCATAGGTCAATTTATCCAAATTAACAACACTATAATTTGGATGTTCTCTCAAAACATACTTTATGTAATTTGAGCCCATGAATCCGGCACCGCCGGTAACTAATATTCTCATTGTCTAAGTTCCTAACTGCCAACTGGCTAAATATTCTTGTTGCTCTTTGGTTAATTTGTCGATGGAAATACCAAGTGTTTGTAATTTTAATCTGGCGATTTCTTTATCAATATCGGCAGGCACCGGATAAACTTGTTTCTTCAGTTTCCGGTATGACTTAGCGATATACTCCGCTGCTAAAGCTTGATTGGCAAACGACATATCCATTACTTGGGCCGGATGGCCTTCAGCTGCCGCCAGATTAATCAACCTTCCCTCTCCCAAGACAAATAGGCTCTGGTCTTTGGTTATTTTATATTCCTCAACATAATCGCGAATCTTTACTATCTCTTTGGTCATTTCCTTTAAACCGGCAATATCTATTTCTACATCAAAATGCCCGGAATTGGCAATAATAGCTCCGTTTTTCATCGCTCTAAAATGTTCAGGGCGAATTACCCTTGTATTACCTGTCACGGTAACGAAAACGTCACCAACCTTAGCCGCCCCTTCCATCGACATCACTTCATAGCCGTCCAGGTGGGCCTCTAAGGCTCTGGTTGGGTCCACTTCGGTAATAACCACGTGGGCTCCCATTCCCCTGGCTCTCATCGCTACTCCCCTACCACACATTCCGTAACCGGCTACGATAAATTTTTGTCCGGCTAATAAAATATTAGTAGCCCTAAGAATACCGTCGATAGTTGACTGTCCTGTACCGTAGCGGTTATCAAACAGATGTTTGGTATCGGCATCATTGACAGCAACTACCGGGAATTTTAAAACTTTATTTTTGGCCATACTTTTTAGCCGGATAACTCCGGTAGTGGTTTCTTCCGTAGATCCTTTGACATTAACAGCCAGATTTTTTCTCTCGGAATGAAGTAAAGAAACCAAATCGGCCCCGTCGTCCATTGTTATCTGAGGCTTAAAATCTAGGGTGGCATTTAAATGGTCATAATACTTTTTCCGGGAAGCTCCGGTTATGGCAAATGTAGGGATTTTCCATTTCTTAACCAGAGCTGCCGCCACATCATCTTGGGTGGATAAAGGATTGGATGCACATAATCTTACATTGGCCCCGCCGTCTTTTAACGTCCGCATTAAATTAGCGGTTTCTGTGGTAACGTGCAGGCAAGCGGCTATTCTTAATTTCTTGAGAGGCTTTTTGGCCTTAAATCTATCTCTTACCTGTTGTAAAACTGGCATACTGCGATCAGCCCAGGCAATTCTGCTAATTCCCCGATCTGCTTGGTTTAAGTTTTTTACGTCAAATTTCATCTAAGGTTCTCCTTGAAGTTTTTATTATATCTTTTTTTAACACTAGCCCAATTAAAGCGGTGGGTTTGGGTCCCATATTTTTCTACTGTATAAACAGCTACTGTTGATGCCAATTTTCCGATTTTTTCTAAGGGGTAGTCGTTGATTAAACCTTTAATCAAACCGGCGCGGAAAGCATCACCGGCCCCTGTCGGATCGGATTGATTTGCCGGCTGGGCCGGCGGAATTACAAACCTTTGTACTGCCGTATCAATGACCGAACCCTTGGGTCCTTTGGTGGTAACAACTAAGGGTACTTGGCTTAGCAATACTCTTTTATTAAGCCCTGTTTTTTTCATCAACATCTGCATCTCATAATCATTGCCAATTAAAACGGAGCACCCCTTTATTCCGGAAATCAGTTCTTGTTTGCTCAGGCGAGGTATTTGCATAGAAGGATCAAAAATATAGGGAATATTATACTGCTTAAATAATTTGGGAAACTTGACCATATCTTCCATATTCCCCGGAGCAACTATCCCCATCGCTTTTTTATTGCGGAAACTTCTGGGCAAAGGATTGGCCGGATATTTCATCGCCCCGGCATAAAAACCGGTTATTTGGTTATCCGATTGGTCAGTTATTATATGGGCGGTAGCTGTTAACTCACGATCCACAATCTTTATTTTAGAGACGTCAACTTTTTTACTGCGCAGCCAATCTTTATATTTACCAAAATTGTTACCGGCTGTAGCAAAAATAACCGGCTGCTCTCCCAGCAAGGCCAGATTGTAGGCAATATTGCCGGCCGTCCCCCCAAACTCTTCATTATATTTTTCTAGGTGAAAACTAACGTTTAAGATGTGAATCTTACTGGGAATAATGTGGTCCTTAAAATAACCGGGAAAATTCATTATTCGATCATAAGCCAGCGATCCAACTACAAATACTTTCATCCTATCCTCCTTTCTTTACCCCCCAATTGTAGCCAATAGCCGGATCGTCAAAAGGGGCTCTAAATTCATCGGGGTTATCATAATTATATTTTTCAGTCGGAGTGTTTACCATATAGGCTGGTTCATCCTCTGTCTCCGGAACAACATAGCCGTGGTAGACACCAGGGGGAACCGTCAGTAAAATTCGGTTATTGTCGTTTAATTCAAATTCGCTTATTTCTTTATAGGTTTTAGAATCTTGGCGGCCATCATATAAAACTATTCTGGCGTTTCCTTTAACAATGGTAAAATTATCAATTTGGGTTTTGTGATAATGCCATCCTTTGGCGTAGCCGGGGTTGCAAACTGACATATATACCTGCCCGAACTTTTTATAAAAAGGGTCATCGGACCTGATTATTTCCATCAGGTAACCCCTCTCGTCCTTAATCATTTTAAGTTCTTTTACCTGGACACCGTCAATCATTTTTTGTATTTCCTTTCTATATAGTTTTCTATTATGTCTAAAGCCTTTTTTAATATTGGCAACTCCGGCAAGAGCACCAAGCGAAAATGCCATTTTCCCTTTTCCTGACCAAAACCGGAACCGGGGACCAAAACTACCCCTGCTTTTATCAAATCTCGCACAAACTGCAGATCAGACTTTATTGGTAGGTTTATTGTAGCATAAATAAAGAAAGCTGCCTCCGGCATCTGGGCGGAAATTCCTTTTATCTGGTTTAAACGTTTAGTGGCGTAATGGGCCCGTTTTTTTAAAGCAGCAATAGCGGGCGGTAAATGTTTGTTACTGCTCTCCAAAGCAGAAATAATAGCATACTGAAAGGGGTGGACAGCTGACAACCTGGTTCTGACTAATTTTTGAATAGCTTCCTTATATTTGAGCAAACTTTTTTTTGGTCCTGATAAGGTTGCCCAACCCACTCGCCAGCCTGGCACCATGTGGGATTTTGACAGGCTATTAAAAACCATAATAGGATGATCGGAACATATCTTGGCCAGGGAAACAAAACTGTTTTTCTTAAATGCTAATTTTCCGTAGGTTTCGTCAGAAATTATGAGTAGTTTATGTTTTTTGGCAATTCTAATTATTCCCCTTAATTTTTCCTGTTTTATTAACTGGCCGGTTGGATTGCTCGGATTAATTACGACAATCGCTTTTGTTCTTTTGTCAATTCGTTTTTCCAGCTGCTCCAGGTCAGGCTGCCATTGTTCTTCTTCTATTAGTCGATAAGTTTTAACCTGGCCGTTAAAAAAATGAACAGTATTGTTATAGAGAGGATAGCCAGGAGACGGCAATAAAATATTATCTTTAGGATCTAAAAGTGCACCCAGAGTAAAAATAACTAATTCACTGATGCCCTGACCGACAATTATGTCATCGGGCTTAAGATTGGTAACACCCTGCTTCTTCCAATCAGAGACTATGGACTGTCGGGCTGTTTCTTCCCCTAACGAATTGGCATAAGCTGCAGATTTTACAACATTTTTTTTAACAGCTGCAAATAAACAAGACGGAAAACGCCAGCCGTACTTAGCCGGGTCACCAATATTTAAATAGATAAGTTTTTTGCCGGTTTTTTCTTCTTTAGCGGCTTCAGCAGCTATCTCCCGAATGGCATATCTTATCTTTTCTGTGCGCTGGGACGGTTTTACTTTCATCACTATTTATTCTTAAATTCCGTAGCTGCTAAATTGGAAGCGGCTAATAAACTGTCAAAAGATTCTCCGCCATCTCCCCACCAGCCTTCTAATATTTGGTAGGTCAGACTACCTTGTTTTAGATAATAGTTATTAACATCTGTTATTTCTAGTTCACCTCTGTCTGAGGGCTTTAAAGTTTTGATAATCTTAAAAACTTCGGCATCGAACATATAGATGCCAATTACCGCTAAATTACTTTCTGGATTTTTTGGCTTTTCCTCAATTTTGATAATCTTATCTTTCTCGAGAGTCGCTATACCAAAACTTTCCGGGTTATCAACTTCCTTAAGAAAGATTTTAGCTCCGCTTTTCTGATTGGCGAAATCATCCGCTGCCTGTTTGATGTTTTCAGTAATTATATTATCACCCAACATCACCATAATTTTTTCTCCATCGGCAAAATCTTCAGCCAAGTCCAGGGCCTGGGCAATCCCTCCCGGTTCTTCTTGTACTTCATAAGAAAAATTAATGCCAAATTCTTTACCAGACCCAAGCAGCTCTAAAAAATGACCGGCGTGGCCTTTTCCCGAAACAATCATAATATTATTTACTCCGGCATTTTTCAGAGTATTGATCGGATAGTAAATCATCGGCTGGTTATAAACCGGCAATAAATGTTTGTTGGTTACTTTGGTTAGGGGTCGAAGCCTTGAGGCAGTTCCCCCCGCTAAAATTATTCCCTTCATAAATTTATTTTAATTGTCTTTGCTATTTGATTTAGTCAATACTAGAGACAGAATTATCACAAATAGTCCGGCGATTATGGCAATAACCAGGGCTGGCCAGCCAATTGATTTGGTTTTTAGGTAAAAGATAACTGACCCGATAATTGCCAACAGCCAGGGGAAGATAAACTGTTTTTTGGTGTGATTTATTATATCTTTATTGGGCTTAAAGTCAAAGAAAATAACGGTAATTGCCCCGGTGATTAAAGTGGCCGACAAAAAAATATTAATATCAAACCAGTCAGAAATAATCCCCTCTTGAAAACTATCAACGAATGAGAAAATGAAATAACTAATAAGTGATACCTTAAAGCTTTCACTAAAAACCATCTGCAGATAGCGTCCAAATTGTGGATTTATTTTATTTTCGTTTTCCACTTATATGTTGTTAGTTATCTTGCTCCATAGGTTAGAAACTGAAATTGGATCTTTCTGCCAAGTAATTTCTAAATCGGCAATTTCGAATTGGCGACTATTTTCTGACAGTCCCGGAAAATCCAAAATAAAAGAAGCGGAGAGACTTTCTTCATCAATATATAGCTCCGGGACTTCCACCTCAACAGTAGCTACAAACCACTTTCCTTCTTTTTTAGGTTCGTTATAGTGTCCAAAAACGTAGTTGAAGCCTTCTAATCTTTCGGTTAAATCAATGTAGGCAATTGATCGATATTGTTCCAGGTAATCATCCGGGTTGAAATAACTATTTTGGTCAAAAGCGAAATATCCATCGCTTTGTAGCTTGATATCACTGGCCGGAGAATAGATGGAGTTAAGTTGACTGTTATCGGCTAAACCGGGAAAATCCTGGTGAACTTCAGATATGGCCAAGGGGTAGCCATTAATGGTGATTGTCTGTAAACCTTGCTGATGGGGGGTATTGGCAATAATTTGATCAGTTTGGGTATAAACTGTAATTGGTTGAGTGGCCATGTTTGGTAAAGAGTCGGAATACTCTGAGCTCTCCGCTAAATACAAATTATCAAACACTAATTTTTCCGATTGAGAAGTAATTTTTTTAATAAACAGATCGTCAGTTAGTGCAGAAATTTTTATTTTGTAAATTCCGGCCTCAGGAAAATCCAGGGCAATAGGAACTGTCACCATTTCCGAGGCAAGACCATTGGCTTTAGTATTACCATCATCAGGAACAATCTGCTCATGGACTAATTGTTCTTTATGATAAATGGAGATGTTAATATCGTCAGCTCCCGCATGACGGTTAATATCCTGAAAGTCAAAAGTGATATCTAAATCTTCATTTTCCAGGTAGGTATACATTTGATGACTGCCTCTTAAACTATGGTCAACTATAACTTGATTATCACTGGACTGATAACCTTTTAGTTTAGTTTCCCTGATCAGTTGGTAATTAATTGATAATACCTCATCTGGGTCAGGTAAATCTGCCAAAAACTGGTCGACGCTGTTAAATTTTTTATAATAAATATTTTCTTCGGGATTATCTTTGCGTTGAGCTAGGATAAAATCATCTTGAAAAAGCACTTCCCAGTCTTGGGAAAGATAACTAACTAAATCAAAAAAACCAAGATTCTTAAAAAGATAAGCGTCATTACTTTGTTTAATTCCCAAGCGGAAAAATGGTTGATTATCCGGCTTACCGTATTTAATTTTTATTGTAGCTTTGGGGAAAAGCCGGGGCAAGTTTACATCAAAATATACCGGGGTATGATTTATCTGCTGATAATAATCATCTATTTCCTCTCTGAAGCCAATAATCTTGTCCGGTTCTTTGCTGGCAAAATTTCTAATCAGAGGTGATTCTTGCTTATTCACATCATAATTAATTACCAGTTTTCCCAGCGGAACGAAATTATTGTCAAAAATAAAGAGCAAGATTACTATCGGCACTAAATAGATAGCTAACTTGGTTATTCTGACTAATATTTTATAGGCTGTTTCCGGCATGGTTGTTAACAATTTTAACACAACTATCGTTTATTTTCTATTGATTTATTAGCTTATATAAAACAATGTTCTCGGCTAGTTCTGCTATCAATACCTGATCAATATTACTATTAGACAATGCTTTCCTAAAATCCAAGTAGTTTCTATCCCAGGTAACTGAATATAGATAAACTTCATTTTGGTCAATAAGCGGCTTTAACGTTTTTAGCAAATATAAGGGCTGGTTTGACAAGGAGGTAATCACCTGGCGCTGGGGAAAAATTACTTTATCGGCTCCTCCGGTAATAATTATCGAATCATCGGAGGTAAGAGCCTCTACCTGCCTGGAAATTTCTTGATACTGAGTAACATCATCTTTGATTTTGGCTAAACCATACAAGGGATCAAAAATAACCAGATTTGCTGAAAATAGAAAAATAAACAAAATAATTATTATCGTAAAATATTTTTGCCCAAGTTTAGATTTGAATAACTGGCTTACCTTAACCAGAAAAAGGCTGGCTAGCGGCAAACTGGCTACGAAAATCGGTAACCAGTATCTGATAAATGATGAACCTAAAATCAACTTATCCGGGTCACTAAATTCCCGAAATTGCCAACTGCCATAAAAGACAAATAGCCACAAAGTAACAAAAATAAAAGACAGTAAATAACCTTTTTGGGCACGGGAGATTTTTTGCAATATCCAGTTCTTTATTAGCAACAGTAAGCCCAAAACAGCAGGGAGAGAAAACCACAGCATATATTTTAGGTAGTAACTGTAAAAATTATTCCAGGCATTTGCTAAGGAAAAACCGAAAGGAAGAATTAATGACATTATCTTTTGGCCAATATTCGGGGAGGAACTATCCGATAAAGAACTGTCCACCGAACTGGAGTAGCCGGAAGCTAAGGGACTTTGGTATAAATCGTAATTGAATAACAAAATAGGCAAAAAGATAAACCCGATAATAGCGAAAAGCAGCAATAACTTGGACCAAGAATACTGTTGCCGACGATGACAAACAATTATAAGTAAAATTAGTGGGGCTATCCAGATTATTTCCGAAGTTCTGATTATTAAACTAAATCCGATAAACAAACCGGCTAAAATGTAATTTTTTCCTGATCGGCTGGAAAAAGTGCCGAGCAAAAAAAATAAACCAATTATCAAACAAGTTAAAAAAGGAAGGTTGGGCATTAAATAACGAGAAGCGTAATACCAATAACCGGGAAAAGTTAATAGCAGTAAACCGGAAATGAAAGAAATTCTGGGAGTAAAAATCTTGGTTAAAAGCAAATAGAAAAAGACAGCAGCTACCGCAGCCAGTAAGGGAGTAATAAACGGCAGAATATTTGAGGTAAATAATTTTGCCAACAATCCGTAAATTACGATCAGGCCTAAAAAACCATTAGGCGCCACCTGGCCGTTGACTACTTTTGTGCTGCGGGGGGCAATAATCCCCTCTCCCAGTTCTAAACCTGGTTGTTGGTAGGATAATTTAAAGTCATCGGCAAATAGGTTGATAAAATGATAATTGGCCGTAGCGTCCGGGGAAACAAACTTAGCCGGTTGGCTGGCCGGATAATAACTGTAGATAACAAAAAATAAAGCAGCAATAATTATCAACCCCGCCAGGTATTTGTGCCTTAAATCAAATTGACGAAAGCGATTAAATATACTATTATTAGTCATACTATCATCAGTATATCATCTTTTATTTTTCTCTAAAAATGCCAAAAACTAATAAATTATTCCAGACTATCCTAATTAGCTTAGCTACTCTAATGGTTATTGCTTTGCTGATGGCTATTTGGCTGCCGCTTAGTTTGTCTTTTCGTTTAGTTTTTGGTTCGATTTTTGTTATCTTTTTACCGGGATTTTTTTACACCTTTATTTTCTTTGAAAAAGACAAACAGCCGACTCTACCAAGACTAGAACGGGTGTTATTGTCTTTAGTCTTCTCTATAACCTTAGTTCCTTTGGTTGTTTTTTATTTAAACAAAATGGGGTTAGCTATAAATTTACTAAATACCAGCCTGGTAATAGTTGGCTTAATTGTAATCGCTATCGTTATTATCATATTAAAAAATAAAAAACAGGGAGAAGAAAATGCCTAACAAAATCAGATTTGGTTTAATTGGCTGTTCACGGATTTCCAGCCAACACCTTGGTTCAATGCAATTATACAAAGACAAGATTGAGCTAAAAGCCGTTTGTGATAGATCAAAAGAGGTAGCAGATGAATTTGCCAAAAAATATAAATGCGATGCCTATGACGATTATCATCAGATGCTGGAGAGAGATGATATTGATGTGGTATCAATCTGCACCCCCAACGGCCTTCATGCCGAAATGGCCATCGCTACCGCTAAATCAGGTAAACACGCTTTAGTGGAAAAACCAATTTCTACTAATTTGCAGGATACAGACGCTATGATTAAAACTTTTGCTGATAACAATAAGAAGTTATTTGTGGTTAAACAGGTTCGTTATACCCCAGCTTTGATGGTAATCAAAGATGCCATTGATAAGGGCCGGCTGGGTAAACTTTATTCCGGCAATTTAACGGTACGCTGGACCAGGCCACAGGAATATTTTGCCAAAAGCCCCTGGAAAGGCACTAAGAAACTGGACGGAGGCACTTTGTTAAATCAAGGAGACCATTATATCGATGTACTCCAGTGGTTTTTCGGGCCGGTCGACAATGTTATTGCCAAAATTGATACCGTAGCTCACGACATCGAATTAGAAGATGAGGCGTTTGCTATCATCAAATTTAAAAACGGAGCTTACGCCAACATTGAGTTTACAATAAATACCTATCCTCATAATATGGAATGTTCAATGACCGTGCTGGGGGAAAAGGGAACTATTAAAATAGGTGGGAAGGCAGTTGACGAAATCGAGTATTGGGAAGTGGCGGATTATCCCCAACCTCCACTCCAAGACAATATGCCACCTGAGGTTTACGAAAGCGGATTATTCCAGGGAGTTAGTCCTCGACACGTATTCGTTTATAAGAACCTGGTAAAAAGCCTGGAAGACAAAGAAAATGTCGCCATGGACGGTCAGGAGGCCAGAAAATCATTAGAAATCAGTGAAGCTATATATCGGTCAGCTAAAACCAGGCAAGAAGTAAAAATTTCCTAAATATGGAAAAAGTCAAACCAACTATTCATAAAACAGCTATTGTTGATGAACCAAGCCAGATCGGAGCCGGTACCAAGATTTGGCATTGGACTCATGTCATGCCTAAAGCTAAAATCGGGCAAGATTGTAGCCTGGGGCAAAATGTTTACATCGGAAGTGCCGCTGAAATCGGTAACAATGTCAAGATTCAAAATAATGTTTCTGTCTACGATAAAGTGATTCTGGAAGATAATGTCTTTTGCGGGCCATCCTGTGTATTTACTAATGACCCCAACCCCCGAGCCGAATATTCCCACCGCGATTCCTGGCAGCAAACTCTAGTAAAAAAAGGGGCTAGCATTGGGGCTAACGCCACAGTTATTTGCGGCAACACTATAGGCCAATACGCTTTTATCGGCGCCGGTTCTGTAGTTACCAAAGACATTCCCGACTATGGATTGGCTTACGGCAACCCGGCTAAATTTATCGGATTTGTTTGTGAATGTGGAACTAAACTGGATTTTGCCGAAAACAAAGAATCAACTTGCAAAAATTGTCAAAAACAATATCAGAAAATTAACGACCAAAAAATCGAAAGGAAATAGAAATGGAACTTCTTGATTTGGGCGCTCAGTACCAATCAATAAAAACTGAGATTGACCAGGCTATTAAACGGGTGGTAGAAAGCACCCAATTTATTTTAGGGCCTGATGTAAAACAATTTGAAACAAGTATTGCCGAATACTGCCAGTCACAATATGCGGTAGGCCTTAATTCAGGCAGTGATGCCTTACTATACGCCTTGAGAGCTTATGGGATAAAAGAAGGCGACGAAGTTATTGTTCCTGCTTTCACCTTTGTTTCGACAGCCGAAGTGGTCGCTCTGGAAAAAGCCACTCCGGTTTTTGTTGATATCGACCCTAAAACTTACAATCTGGACCCGGCAAAAATCGAGGCCAAAATTACCGATAAAACTAAAGCTATTATTCCCGTCCATCTATATGGACAGTCAGCTGATATGGAAAAAATTATGGGAATCGCTACTAAACATAACCTAAAAGTAATCGAAGATGCCGCCCAGGCAATTGGCGCCTCCCATCATGAGAAAAAAGTATGTTCCATCGGCGATGTAGGCTGCCTTTCCTTTTTTCCGGCTAAAAATCTGGGAGCCTACGGTGATGCCGGGGCGATCACCACTTCCGATCCAAGGGTTGCTGAATGGATAAGCAAGGCTCGCAATCACGGCCAACCAAAAAAATACACTCATGACTTCATCGGTGATTCCAGCCGGCTGGATAATCTGCAAGCTGCTATCTTGAACGTCAAGCTAAAATACATCGACCAATGGAATGAAGCCCGCCGGCAAAAAGCAGATAACTATAATCAACTGCTAAAAGATATTGAACAAATAACTACTCCTTTTGTCGAGGACTTTAATATTCCTGTCTATCAACAATACACAATAAGGGTTTCAGAGCGACGGGACGAACTAAAAGAATATCTAAAAGATAATGATATTCCTACTGCTGTCCATTATCCTATTTGTCTCCATCTGCAACCGGCTTTTACTTATCTCAACCACAAGGAGGGATATCTTCCCGAGTCAGAAAAAGCCACCAGAGAAATCCTCTGCCTGCCCATTTATCCGGAACTGCCCGAAAGTGATCAACAACTAATAGCTGATAAAATTAAACAATTTTTCCAAAATGGCTAAAGACAAACAGACAAAAGTGATTATTCTGGCCGCTGGCATGGGAACCCGCCTGGCTCAAGACATTCCCAAACCCCTTATTTCTCTGGCCAACGAAAAAACCATTATTGATTTCCAAATCGAGAAATTGTCCCAATATATTCCCGTTGATAATATCATCGTGGTGGTGGGCTACAAAAAAGAAATCGTTATGGAAAAACATCCTGAACTTACCTATGTCTATAATGAAGCCTACGCCCGAACCAATACCGGAAAAAGCTTACTTAGAGCAATTAAGAAAATCGATGATGATGTAATTTGGTTGAACGGCGATGTTTTTTTTGACCAAGAAATTATCAGCAAGTTAATTGAATCGGACCATTCTTGCATCCTGACCGATAACAAAAAGTGCGGAGAAGAGGAAATTAAATTTACCACCGATTCCCAGGGCAATATTAAAGAACTTTCCAAAACTGTCAAAAATGGTGAGGGTGAAGGACTGGGGATAAATTTAATTAAGAAAGATTTACTTCCAGCCTTCAAAAACCACTTAGCAGCGGTTGATGACCAAGATTATTTCGAAAAAGCAATCGAGAACATGATCAAAGATGATAAAGCTGAAATTAAACCGTTAGATTCCGAGGGTCTTTTTTGCCAAGAAATTGATTTTGAAGAAGATCTGCTAAGTGTTAAGAAAAAGTTACAAGAAAAATAACTTGATAATAGTTTATGAATACCCTGGTATGGATTGTCTATGTTAATTTTTGGAAACTA
>Ga0180007_10004919_pt1 | contig 13902 bp, 13 predicted proteins | sample MM_PC_MetaG_FD_121122 | JGI IMG/M metagenome (GOLD analysis project Ga0180007, IMG submission 121122) | Groundwater microbial communities from the Aspo Hard Rock Laboratory (HRL) deep subsurface site, Sweden - MM_PC_MetaG | ecosystem: Environmental > Aquatic > Deep subsurface > Groundwater... | reverse complement strand
GGCGCCCCGGGGACCGGTTTGTGGTGGTGAAGGTCATCGACGGCGATACGGTCGAACTCCAGGGGGGGGACCGCCTCAGACTGTTGTCGATTGACACCCCCGAACATGGGGAACCGCTATACACTGAAGCGACTGCCTTGCTCAGCCGAGTGGCCCTGAACCAACAGGTCCGTATTGAATTCGCAGAACAACGGCGCGATAAGTACGGCCGACTGCTGGGTTACCTGTTTATCGATACGTTGTTTGTGAATCGTATGATGCTGGACTCGGGGCTGGCTTACCTGTACCTGATGAAAGCGGCCGAACTCAATCGTGAGTTGACCGCCCCGATGCTGGCCGCTCAACGAACCGCCATGACCCGTCGGGTCGGCCTGTGGAATCTGACCCGCGAACCCGAGGACTATTACCTGGCCCGGAAAGGATCCCTGCGACTTCACCGACCCGAATGCAATTCCGTCCGGGACCTGCCGCCGGATCGGGTGATAAGGTACCTGACGCGCGAGGAAGGCCTCGCCGAAGGCCTGTCCCCGTGCCGCAACTGCAAGCCCTGAGCGAGCGCCTGCTCCGCGATACTTATCTCAGCAGAAGCATTTTCCGCGTGACCGTTTCATCGCCCGCCGTAAGGCGGTAGAAATACACGCCCGAGGCGGCCGTGTTGCCGTGTCTATCCTTGCCATTCCACTCAACGACGTGATGCCCCGGTCCGCGAACGCCGTCGTCGAGCACGGCCACTTCCTGCCCGAGCACATTGTAGATGGTGAGATTGACGGTCGAACGTCGCACCAGATCGTAGGCGATCGTAGTCGTCGGGTTAAACGGGTTAGGATAGTTTTGGGACAGGATCACGGCAGAGGGCAACAGCACCGGATCGTCCGACGGTGCCTCGGTGGGCAGCTCAATCGGCAGGGCCAGCGTGTTTCGCAAAGCCGTTATGGAAGTCAGGCGGTCGCCGGAGTGCCCGACGGCCAGGCGGATGAGAATCTGCTGACTATCGCCGGGAGTGAACTGGAACGGGCCGCATGATCCCATCATGTACAGATCCGTGTCAAATGAGACTAACTCGCCGGTACCCGTGACCGGGTCGCCGTCGTACATGAACGGGTCCCAACCGGGCGGAGCGATTCCGTCCTGTGGCAGACCGTGCATCAGGTTGTAGGATTTTACAGCGGTGTCGGGATCGCCCCCGGTCGGTTCGGCTATGAACGCTGTCATCTCCATATTGCGATACTCCGGTAGGGTCTGCAAACCGAACCGCGCGGTGTCGCCGGTCGACGCCACTACCGGCCCGGCCAGAATACGGCAGCCTATCGCCGGCGGCTGGGTGCCGTATTGCTGATCATCGTTGTCACCGTTGTAGCAGAAGAACTGTGACGAGGCCGGATCACAGCCGGATCGGTCATCCTGGGCGTTACCGAGATCCGGATCGAACCACAGGCCGAGATACATGCTGTCGATGACATTGGTGCCTTTGTTGTAGAGCTTGTACAGGATATGGATGACTCGCTGGTAGGACATATCAGAGACGTCCTCGGCCCAGACCCACTGCTGTATCTCGACACCAAGCGGGTCGGTGCTGCCGGGATGGTTGGTGTGTAGCGCCGTGTCGGCGTCGTTAAACACGGACCACAGCATCTGTTCACCGATAAGAAGGGGACTCCCGAGACCGTCGACCGGCGCCCCCTGCGCCGTCGGCCAGTCCAGATAGTCCTGATTTGGCGATCCGGCCAGGCTGTCGGCGTACAGATGGTACACGCGATAAGTCGGGTTTGTCATTGAGGTCGGATCAAACGTGCCCCCCGTCATGGGGCCGGGCGTGTACTCGCTGGAGTAGTCCGCAACCGTCACCCGAACCTCGCCGCCGACTCGCCCACCCAGCCACAAGCCGGCCGAATAAAGCGGGGAGCTTGTGTTGGTTCCGTTGATTATGTTGGCCGTGCCCGTGTAGGGGTAAAACGTACCGTAGTCGTAATTGAACACGTTGGCCCGGTCGCGGCCGTAGAGGCCTGTGTTTTCGACAAACATCAACAGGGCATTGGCATCTATGTAGGTGTCCATGTCCGCCACGGCGGGACCGCGATCCACGGACTTCCCGGCGCCATTCAGTGGCACAGCCAACGTGAGCAGGGCCAGAACACTCACGATGCCGGTCACACTCCAAACCAAAAGGTTGCAGCGTTTCATACCTTCATCTCCCGACTGAACTGTTCTTACCCTGGTTGCCTGCCCGACAACATACTTACAATTTCGTTTACCCGGACAAGTGTGTCAACTTATAAAGAGTAACCGGATTGCCCGATTTTTCGCTTGAATTCCCCGTTTCGGGGGTACAAACTAGTACCTATGAGATACTGCCTGCTAATTCTTTTCTATTTCGTGTCGGCCGCCATAGTGCCGTCCGGGGCACAGGCCCAGCGTTCCCATGACCGCAATGACTGGAAGGATCTGTCCGTCCAGCCGGTGGATTCCGCTGAGGCCGAGCGGACCCGTATCTGGCTGGCCCAGGAACAGGACAACGTCTGCCGTATGATCGTTCTCATATACGACGGTCGGGGACGTCTGGTGCGAAATTTCCTGAATCTGCCCTTGACCCCCGGATACTACAACCTGTACTGGGACAAAAAGGACGATTCCGGGCGGCTGGTTGAACCGGGCGAGTACTACTTCAAGACCAACCCCTGCGGCGGTGATCGACGAGGAACAGTCACCGCTTTTTACGTCAGGGGCGAAAACACCAGTTCGCTGTCGCTGGATCGGTTCACGACGGAGCGGACAATCGTGTTTGAAATCGAACAGGATACTGCGCTGGTAACCCTGGAGGTGCTCGATCGCAGGAACGACGCTATCGTAACGTTGCTTGACACCGTTGCGCTGGCGCCGGGAACCTACGAGGAAGTATTCGAACCCACCCGGGCTCAATGGCGTCCTCTGTATACTGTACGGCTGACAGTTGATGAGTACGTTCATGTCCAGCAGGGGAAGCTTCGCCGATGAGTCGTAAAGCGACAGGTATATTACTTTTGGTGCTGTTGCTCTCCGCCTGCAGCAACCGCCCCAAACTGCCGGATGAATCCGCCGATCCCACCGCCAACGATATGATCGAAACCGTCTGGGTTGACCCCCAGATAGTGTTGTCGGACACGCTGATGACACTGATCAAGGCTGATCGGATAGACACGCTGTTGCTTGCGCCGGGGGAGATCACCGGCAAGCGCGGGGCATCGATCGAGATCGCCGTCACGGAACCTCTGTGCAATGTAGACATTCGATTACTCGATGCCGCCGGTCAGCAGATTCGGCCGCTGGTGTACCGTCCATTGGCTCGTGGGTTTTATCGCCTGACATTTAATTATCGACGGTTGAATTTCCTGCCCTTGATGCCGGGGACATATTCTCTGACCGCTGATTATTGCGGTCAGAGCAAAACGTCGGTGTTTCTGGTGGAGTGAGTGGTGAGAGTTTGGCTCTGACTCGCGCCAGAGGCGCCCTTGGATGACTCGCCTGCACGGCGCCATGCCCAAGTCATCCTGAGCCCACCCAAGTCATCCTGAGCCCACCCAAGTCATCCTGAGCCCACCCAAGTCATCCTGAGCTTGTCGAAGGATGGCTTAAGCTTTCAGATCGCCAGCAAACAGTGCCAGTCATGGTTCGACAGGCTCACCATGACTTGGATGTAGTCCTCGTTTGATTTCTGCGGATCGCTAGACTTCAAGCGATCGCTAGACTCCAAGGCACCGCTAGACTCCAGGGGATCGCTAGACTCCGGGGTCACTAGACTCCAGGAGGCATCGCTTGATTCAAAGCCTCCTGCCCCCAAGAACCTGGTGTCGATAGCAGTACTCCTGACTGCCGTTTAAGATTGCATCCTCAAGAGCCTATGTTAGTCCGCAATTGCGAGCCCATCGTTCAATCTCACATTCTTTGCACGCAAGTCATCCTGAGCTTGTCGAAGGATGGCTTAGGGAATATCTTTTACACAGTTCGTCTGGTTCAAGGGGTCAGGAATGCAGTCATACAAACAGCGGAAGTCTGGCCATGTGTACATATTGCGGTGCGCTGACGGTTCGTACTATACGGGTAGCACCAGCAATCTTGAAGGCAGACTTTCACTTCACAATGCTGGTAGGATCGGTGGATACACTCAAACTCGGCGGCCGGTACGTTTAGTATACTCGCAGTGGTTTGCAGAGATTGCCGACGCAGTGAGTGCCGAGCGCAGAATCAAGGGGTGGACGAGACGGAAGAAGGAGGCCCTGATCGCCGGGGACTACGAGTTGCTGGTTCTATTGTCGAAAAGCAGGAGCCGACGAGCCGGACGGGAGTAAGTCATGGTTCGACAGGCTCACCATGACTTGTGGCGGACCTTTCCTAATGGCTGGTCTATCGACAGGCTCACCATGACCCGGAGGCGTCTTCTCCTTATTGCTTGCTCGACTTCCGCGTAACCCTAACATTGATATGCAACTCCCAGCTCATTGTCAGGACATGACCCCGACCGTTGGAATTTCCCCTTATCTTTGTCTAATAATTGCGCAGGGCTTAGCCTGAATCCTTCCGAAAACACTCCGATATATTGGAAAGAGCCCCCAGTCTCCCGGACCGGGGGGAGGAAGGTGAAAAATGTCCGCGAGGAGTAAAAATGCCTAACATCCTTGTTGTGGAAGACAAAGATTCCATGCGCACCATGCTGACAGATACGCTCCACGAGGAAGGGTATCGGGTCGATGCCGCGGCCGATGGCAGACAGGCGCTGGATCTGGTTAACAACAAGTCGTACGACCTCGTACTGACGGATTTGCGGATGCCGGACGTGGACGGTCTGGCGGTACTCTCGGGAGTTAAGGACATTGATGTTGATACTTCTGTAATTGTGATGACTGCCTACGGTACCATAGAGGATGCCGTGGCCGCTATGAAAAAGGGCGCTTATGATTTCATAACCAAGCCCTTTGATACCGAACATTTGTGCGTGCTGGTCAATCGGGCGCTGGAAAATCGCCGGATGGTGGCCGAAAACACGCTGCTGCGCCAGGAGATCCTGGCCGATCACGGTCTCGATAATATCATCGGCCAGAACGAAAAGATGATCGAGCTGGGCCGGATGGTTCAGAAAGTTGCCGGCAGTGATGCCTCGGTGTTGCTGCAGGGTGAATCCGGTACCGGTAAGGAACTGTTTGCCCGGGCGCTGCATAATCTGTCGCCGCGCAAGAACGGACCGTATATCACGATCAACTGCGCCGCCATACCCGGCGAGTTGCTCGAAAACGAATTATTCGGATCAGAAAAAGGCGCTTTCACCGGCGCCCATGCCCGCAAGATGGGTAAGTTCGAAATCGCCCATACGGGTACGATTTTTCTAGATGAGATCGGTGACATGGATATTGCCCTGCAGGCCAAACTCCTGCGGGTTCTGCAGCAGAAAAACTTCGAACGTCTCGGCGGCACTAAGACCGTCGATGTCGACGTCCGCGTCATCGCTGCCACCAATATGGATTTACCCGAGCATATCCGGGCGAAGAAATTCCGTGAGGATCTGTACTACCGGCTTTCAGTGTTCCCGCTGAGCATCCCGCCGCTACGGGAGCGGCCCGATGATGTCACGCTTCTGACCGAGTACTTCATCGAGAAGTACTGCCGGGACATGAAAAAGCCGCTGAAGTCGATGACTCGCGACGGTCTCGACCTGCTGGAGAAGTACCACTGGCCGGGCAATGTCCGGGAACTGGAAAACACCATCGAGCGGGCTGTGATCCTGGCCGAGGGGAAAAAGATCAGTCCGGAACATTTGGCGATCCGGTTACGTCGCACCGATGAGATCAAGCTTCGCGACGGCGCCGGATTGAAGGAAATCGGTGCCCATGCCCAGCGTCAGGCCGAGCGCGGGACCATTATCCGGGTCCTCAAGGAGGTCCGGGGTAACAAGCGCAAATGTGCCAAGATTCTGAAGATTGACTACACGACCTTGTTTGATAAGATGAAGAAATACGATATCGAAAAAGATCTGGTATAGCGGGCAGAGACCGCAGATCGGGAGTGGCAAAGGCCGCCGGGCAACCGGCGGCCTTTTTGTGAGTGACCGGCATGTTTGCGGTTAACGTGGTCCCTGGAGGCAATAATAGACCTGGATATCCTCCGAAAACCTGTTGACAATTCCCGGAACGGCGGTAACTTTATGGCTATTGGGGGAGAGGACCGGATTTGTTCGGCGCGGCACCGGGACATCACCTGTCGCACATCACCGCGAACCCGGATGCCCACCGGCGGTAAAAGGTTGTACTATGCCAGCACCGGTGAATGGGTCAAGAATCAATCGGCACGTTCTGATGCTCAACCAGAACTATGAACCGCTGACTATCTGTTCGGCGCGACGGGCTATCGTGTTGCTGTTTCAGGGGAAAGCCGAGATGATTGAGACCGCCGACGGCCTCAAACTTCGGACCGTCACCCAGGCATACTCGTTGCCCTCGGTGGTCAGACTCTGGCAGTACCGACGAGTCCCGCACAAAAAGATCCTGCTGAGCCGCAAGAATATCATTGTCCGGGATAATCACCAATGCCAGTACTGCGGGATCACAAAAGGCGAAATGACCATTGATCACGTCATTCCCAAACGCCTCAACGGCGCCGACACCTGGGAAAACATGGTGTGCGCCTGCGTCCGATGCAATAATCGCAAAAGCGATCACACTCCCGAACAGGCCGGTATGAAGTTGCTGAAAAAACCCAAGCGGCCGTCGCACATTACCTTCATCCAGCGCCATGCCGGGGCCGCCGACCGTCGCTGGCGTCAGTATCTCTTCATGGACTGAACGCGGCGAAGTCGCCGGTCCTCAATCTTTGCGCTATCTTAAATCCTTGAATCGCTGCCGCATGTTTGCGTCGTGGGTGGTGGATTCAATAATAGATGCCACCGAGCGCGCGGTATCCTTTGATGCCGGATTGGCGCTCTGGTTCAGTGTTGCCAGACGGTTGCCCTCATGGTAGAACCCCTCGGCCACAGTGACGCCATCGTACTGCGAGAGCGGTCTGGTGAATATGTACCCATCACAATAGTCACCCAGAGTGAAGTCGTCTTTGCCGTTGCCCCAGTAGGACTGTGTCGCTGTCAGGCTTGCAAACGGCGAACCAACAATATCAAACCCCACCGGATAATACTCTGTCCCCAATTCGGCCATGAGCGCGTCGATGACACCATCGACCGGGTACGTATACCCGCTGAACGATCCGGCCGGCGGCCACGGAGCGTGCAGGTTGATCAGGAACACGCGGTCACCGAGCTGTTGGTACAGGCTGTGACCGAGCCGGTCCTTATCCCAATGGTCTACCGAGTCGCTGTTGGGGGCGTAGTAGGGGCGACGGTACTTTGTGAAGCCGTGGTATATCCCGCAATAAACAAGCGCCTTCTCGTGTGTTTCGACAATTTCCCGACGGGCGGTTGCGGCCATGTTTTCGTCGGACGACCCCTTCGCCCAGATCCTTTTCATGAGCTCGGGATTTTTCAGATCTGCCTCAGTTTTTAGCAGACTCCAATCGGCCGAGGCGTTAAGGCCAACCACTCTGAATCGACGGGCGGTGTCGGGGAGATTGTGGTTGAGTTCCCAGGCGACCTTGTAGATGTCGATGTACTCCTGGAAGCCCCAGAACGGCCACTGGTTAAACTGGATCTGACGGGCAAGAGCTTCGTCGTATACAGGTGCAGTCAGCAGACGGTCAATGTCAGCCTGGTCCTCCCAGTTGGCGAACTCCATTGCCAGGGTATACACTCCGGCCGCGCGCAGTTTTGGAATCAGGTTGTGAACCAACGCGAGATCGTGCTTTATTCTGTGGAATTCTCCCAGAATGACCACATCGTGATTTTCGAATTTCGAAAGGACGTAGCTTTCCGGCGCCAGATGATGGCGATCCAGATAGCCGCTCAGTTCAGAGGCGATTTCAGCCGGGAGTTGAGGCAGAGGCAGGCGGGAGTCATCCGGAGGATTGGCGCCGTCGCATGAAACCAGGACGGCAGCCAGAAACAACGTCGGTAGAAGCCTTCTCATTATATGGGACCTCATACGGGACCTCTTGTGATAGCCGCCGGCCAGTGATCGACCCTGGATCGGCGGGACATACGAGTGGTTGTTGATATGGTAGGGTTATCAGACTAGATTGTCAAGGTGAGGCCAAAGACGACAGAATGGGGGACGGCGCAACCCAAAGCAGGTTGGTGTGCTAATGGCACATTAAAAATCTCAAAATCCTATCATATTGTCGGACATATTGTTGTGGTGGCAGTCCGGGTTGGTGGCAATCCGGGACGGCTTTTTTGGTTGATTTGGGGACGCGTTCATGATACTATCTCTGGCTAAGGTAAAGGATTAGAAGCAGATATGGCGGAGACACAGAGAAAAGAAACAATTCTCTCCGGCATGCAGCCAAGCGGAGCTCTGCATATCGGGAATTTCGAAGGGGCCCTGGCCAACTGGGTCAGGCTTCAGAACGACTATTGGATGTTCTGTTGTATCGTGGACTGGCACGCCCTTACCGGATCCTGGCGCGACACCAGGGCCATCAAGGATCAGATCTTCCTGATGGCGGTAGACTGGTTGGCGGCCGGACTCGATCCGGAAAAATGCGCCATATTCATCCAGTCCGATGTCAAGGAACATGCCGAGCTGCATCTGCTGTTTTCCATGCTCATCACAGTGCCGACCCTGACCCGTCTCCCCACGTACCAGGAGAAAAAGGATTCACTGGATTCCTACGGTTTTCTCGGGTACCCGGTTCTGCAGGCAGCGGACATCTGTTTGTACGCCGCCAACAAAGTCCCGGTGGGCAAAGACCAGGAGAAACACATCTGGCTGGCGGCCGACCTGGCCAAGCGGTTCAATGCGACTTACAAAAAAACGCTGGTCGAGCCCGAGGCGCTGTTTACCGAGGTACCGGTCATGCCCGGAAACGACAATCGGAAAATGTCAAAGTCCTACGACAATCACATCCCGATTGAGTACACCGACAAGCAGACGGAAAAGCGGGTAAAGAGCTACTTCACCGATCCGAAAAAACTGCGCCAGGGTGATCCGGGAAACCCGGACACATGCCCGGTGTTTCTGTTGCACAAGGTATACAGCGACAATCCAGAGGCGGAAGTCGCTCCTGATTGTCGTTCGGGCGCCCTTGGCTGTGTGGACTGCAAACTCAAGTTGAGCGCCCGACTGAACGAGCGGCTGCGTCCGATACGGGACCGTCGCGCCGAACTGGTGAAACGTCCGGACGATGTCTGGGATATCCTGCAGGTGGGTGCCGGACGGGCTCGCACGCGGGCCGAAAGTGTGATGGACAAGGTACGGTCGGCGATGAAAATAAATTATCGAAAGAAAAAGAAATAAGCATGGCCGAACCCGCAATTCACATGCAGGGCGATCAGTACCGGGTCGACACCGAGGTGTTCAGCGGCCCCCTGGATCTACTTCTGTACCTCATTCGCAGGGAAGAAGTGGATATTTACGATATTCCTATCGCCCGCATCACCAATCAATATCTTCGCTATGTCGAGATGATGCAGACGTTGAATCTCGAGGTAGCGGGCGAGTTCATACTCGTGGCCGCCACGCTGATTCGCATCAAGACCCGCCTGCTTTTGCCGCAGGACGATGAGGACGGTGAGGACACCGATCCGCGCGAAGAGTTGATCATGGCGCTGGTCGAATACCGAAAGTACAAGGAAGCGGGGGAAATCCTCCGCGACCGCGCACTCATAGAGGAACGCAACTACGTACCGCCGTCGGCGGTGGAAAAAATCGATGGTCGCGTGGATCTTGAGCCGGCCACCAGTTTGTACGATCTGGTGATCGCATTCAAGGAAGTCATTTCCACGCGTCGCGATGAACTCACGCACAATGTTGATACCGAGGAGGTGGCAATTGAGGATCGCATGGTCGTGATCCTGAGGTTGCTCAAAAACCGGGACTACGCTGCCTTTGCCGAGCTGTTTGCGGATATTCCGCGACGGGTGGCGGCGGTGGTGACATTTCTGGCCATGCTTGAACTGGCGCGGGCACGACGCATCCGCCTGTATCAGGCCATTCCATTCTCCGAACTCAGGGTTTACCGGGGGGAATTTTTCGACGCTCCTCGTCGGGATATCGACCTGGTAAATCATGACAACACCACGGAACAGGTTGTCGAATCATGATGGACAAAGGTTATTTTGACTCGAGTATAGAGGCGCTGGTTCTGGCCTCGCCGGAACCGCTGACCGGTCGCAAAATCGCCCAGGTGCTGGACGACGCCACGCCGTCGAAAATCGCCAAATCAGTCGCGCAACTCAACGCACGGTACGCCGAGAGCGGTACCAGCTTCCGTATCCGCGAAATCGCCGGCGGCTACCAGTACTATATCCTCCCGGAGTATGTGGGCTTTGTTGAGGAGCTGTTCAGCCGTCGCAGAAAACTGCGCCTCACCCGGGCGGCGCTGGAGACGGTTGCTATCGTTGCTTACCGCCAGCCGGTCAGCAAAGGCGATGTGGAACACATTCGTGGCGTTGCCTCCGACGGCGTTATCCGCACCCTGCTAGAAAAGCAACTGATTACGGTCACCGGTCGCGCCGATACCGTGGGCAAGCCGCTGCAGTACGGTACCACCGATGAATTCCTCAAATTTTTTGGCCTGGCGCGCCTGGAGGACATGCCCAAGATGTCGGAAATCGAGGAAATGATTTCGGCGGAAACGAGCCGGGACCAGACCGAACTGGAATTGCAAATCAGTGCCGACGGCGAGGCGGTGAAGCTCAATATCGCCGATGGCACCTTCGATCCCGAACGACGCGAACGCCTGGAGGACGAATACCGGGCGGAAACCTCGAGCGATGACGCTTCTGACATGGACGTGAGCGAGGATGAGATTGAGCCTGACGATGCCGTGTATGCGAGCGACGAACTCGATGAGACCGAGCCGGCGGAATCGGAAAGCGATCCTGTCGGGGATTTCGATGAAGATATCGACGACATCGCCGACGGACCCGCCGACGCAGTTCGTACGCTGGTCCTGACGAGGGGTGCTGAGACGACCGAGGGGGGTATTCGTATTGAATCGACCGGGTCGCGTATCGACAAATCGGTGTGCGAGGAAGAACCGGTTGAAGAAGTAAACGAAAACAAGTAGACCGCTCTGGGTCAGGGGAATTGCCCGTCGCCATGGCCACGATTCGGATCAACAAGTATCTCTCGATGTGCGGGGTGACCTCGCGCCGCGGTGCGGAGGCCCTGATAGACCAGAAGCGGGTCACGCTCAACGACCAGACGGTCGACAAACTGGGCGTTGTCGTCAACGATGAGCAGGATGTTGTCAAGGTCGACGGCGCCGAGGTTTCGCCGGTTGAGAAGAGCGTGTATGTTGTTCTCAACAAACCCCGCATGGTGATGACCACCCTGTATGACCCCTTCAAGCGCAAGACCGTTCTGCACTGCCTCAAAAATCTCGAACACCGCGTGTACCCGATAGGTCGCTTGGATTACGATGCCGAGGGCATACTGCTGCTTACCAACGACGGCGACCTGGCGTTTCGCCTGGCCCATCCGCGCTACAAAGTTCCCAAGATTTACGAGGCCCGGGTGCATGGCCATTTCACGACAGAAAACGGTGCCGCCATCAAAAAAGGCATTCGCCTGGATGACGGTGCGGTGGGGCACGCCGATGTAGCCATCCTGGGGTTCGTGGGCAAGATGACACGGATTCGCCTGACCCTGACCGAGGGCCGGAAACGTGAAGTGAAACAGCTCTGCAAAAAAGTGGGACATCCGGTGGAGTTGCTCCGCCGGGTCGAATTCGCCGGCATGGTACTCAAGAATCTGAATCCGGGGCAATGGCGGCATCTGGAAGATCGAGAAGTCACGCGACTTCGTCAGATGGTCGGCCTGCAACAGGAGTAGCCGGCGACTTTTCGCATGACTCCCCAAGATAGCAAAAGGGACCCGAAAGCCGGGTCCCTTTGTATATCTGCGGTCGTTGTGCGAACGACTAGTATGCTTCGAGATTATTCCACTCGGCGTCCTCAAGCCAGTGCTGCGGACGATCGAGGAACTGGATGACGTTTTCCATGGTGACCCAGTGGCGACGTTCTTCATCGGCGATACGATTCAGAATATGCTTCTGATCGTCGCCTTCAACCTCGTTGGCCTTTTCGCGGTAAAATTCCTCGGCCTTTTTTTCGACTTCACGGGCTTCAATCCATATCTGTTTGGCCTCGGCGGCGAAACTGAATTCCTTACCCTCGTCCTTCAATTCCTGGAAGACATTCTTCACGGTGGCCAGAATGGTGGTGCGCTCGGCTTCTTTGTATTCGGCCGTACCGCCGTCTTTCATGGCCTTGAAGATGTTATAGTGCTTCAACTCGTCGTCGGCCAACTGTACGAGAATCTGCTTGAGAGCGGGGTGACCGACCGTTTCGGCGTGCTTGAGGTAAAAGTCGCGTCCATCGGTCTCCATTTGCATGGCGTACTCAAAGATATTCATTCCTGTCTCCATCTCCAGTTTGTCATCAGATCGTATTACCGCAAACTTAGGCAATTTCCAGGGCGCCGTCAAGCGGCGGACGCTATCGCACCCTTAGATAGAGAAAACATTCTGCAGGGGGGAACGTTCCCGGAAGAAAGCGGTCAAAACGGGGGCGAAATCAGGCCGCCCGGACCAGCATGACCACCCCGGCAACAATCAGACCCAGGATCAGAAACGGTATGAGGGCGCCCGCCAGACCGAACAACAGCCCTGCAATCCCGCCGATTATGCCGCCGATCAGGCCGACTATGCCGCCGACTACGCCAACCACGATCCCGATAATGCCGGCCATAATCCCGCCAAACAGGCCCAGGAGACCGGGGAAAACGACCATAACGATGAACAAACAGCCCGCTACAATTGCCAGGGAACGTAACATGAGAGGTACCTCCATGCGGGCTGCAACCGGATTGCCCGCTTCATTATAGGGTACGGGAGGGGACGGACAAAGTTGCGGAGATTGCCGGGCCATCCCCGGCAGAGATTGACCCCCGGGCCAGAACCACTATATTGCCACATGCTAACACGTTATATCAAAACGGCGGCATTGATCGCAGCGGTCCTCATGTTCGGCGTGGATGTGATCGCACAGGATACCGCTCTGACCGTCCCCCCGCCCTTTGCCCTGCATTTTGACGACACAACCCTGCTGTCGAAAGCGGACTCATCGCTTCGCATCACCCGGAGCAGGCTCCAGAAGATGCTTCAGGACAGTCTTCATTTTACGGCCGAAATACACCTGGTTAGCTCTATAGAGCGCTTTGACAGTCTGGTCGGGAGCGGATTCCCGGAGTGGGGCGCGGCCGCGGCTCTGCCTGCCCTCAATCTCATTGTCATCAAATCTCCCAATAGGTTCCACACTCAGCGGCCACTGTCCGAATTGCTGGCCCACGAATACTCGCATCTGGCCCTGAAACATCGGGTGGGGTGGCGCCACGCCCCGCGCTGGTTCAACGAGGGCCTGGCCCAGGTGGTATCGGCGGAGTGGGAGTGGAGCTCGGGGGTTGTTATGGCGCAGGCGGTGGTGTTTGGCAATGTGTTGTCGCTGGAAGAAATCGATCGCATGAACACGTTCGGACAGGGGCAGGCCCGCCTGGCTTACGCTCAGTCTTACCTGGCTGTCCACTACCTGTTTGACCAATATGGCACGTGGGCTTTTAACGTGTTTCTGGATTCCCTCGCCGCGGGGGCTACGGTCGACAATGCCCTGCAGGCGGCCACCGGGTCGAATTCTGCTGACTTTCAGTCGGAGTACCGTGTATATATAGCAGCAAGATTCAACGCAGTAAGTTTATTGGCGGATACTATGTACTTGTGGATAGGCCTGGCCATTGTTGTGATAGTGGGAGCTGTCCTGAAATACAGGAAGCG
>Ga0180007_10004917_pt1 | contig 13903 bp, 26 predicted proteins | sample MM_PC_MetaG_FD_121122 | JGI IMG/M metagenome (GOLD analysis project Ga0180007, IMG submission 121122) | Groundwater microbial communities from the Aspo Hard Rock Laboratory (HRL) deep subsurface site, Sweden - MM_PC_MetaG | ecosystem: Environmental > Aquatic > Deep subsurface > Groundwater... | reverse complement strand
TTCTGGATTCTTTTCTACAATAGATCTTGCATCTTGTGAAAACATCCTATATTCTTTAATCAAATCCTCTTGTTTATTTTCCTTCATCTTATCCTCCATTATACTCATTAATCAATCTTGCTACCTTTTCAAGAGAGGATTTATTCCACCTATTTTCCGAAAATTCTGGATCTACACAAGATCCTCCCTCAGTTGCCAAATAAAATCCAGCAACAGATAAATGTAATTTTCCTTGTCTTAATACAACTTCTGCAATATTTTCCATTATCCCTCATCTCCATTTGTACAGGCAAGTTTATCTTCAAGTTCTCTTACTCGTTTCCTAAGTCTTTGAATCTCACGTACAGTATATTCTAAATGCATGGATTCAAGTTGTCCTTTTAATTTTTCACACTCCAATTCTCTATCCTTTAATTTATTGGAAAAGTCCTCTACAATTCCTTAAATAGCCTTACTGTCCACATTTATCTCTCCACCTTCTTGCCACATTAATAGAACTCTGTAGTTCCTTATACATCTCTATTCCACCATCATAGTGTAGGAAAGCTGGATCTACAATTGCAATTGAACTACTAAGACGAGATATTAAGTCATCTCGCATTTCTGATTCAATTGACTTTTGACTTCCAATTGAACCACCAAAGAAATGTGTTTTAAGCACTTTTTTTAAATCTTTCAAACAAAAATAACAGAGATCCTTATATAAGGAATCACTTAAAAGATTGGGAGAAGACCATGAATAAATGTCCTTTAAATGTGATTTATTTTTTACTACCCTTCCGCATTTACTACATGTATAAGTTACTGGCATTTTACTTCCCCTTGCTTATGCCTCTTTCCAACATACCAATAAAACATGTCACGTCTCAATTTACACATTTCTTCTGGATTGCTTTTTCTGTAAAATACAATTCCCTCTGCTGCCAATCCTTCAAATCCCATATTTTCAGTTACTGGATTGTCTTCCAAACTATAAAGATTCTTCAACTTATTTCTCTTAAATGGACTCCACAATACCTTAAAAATATCCGATACTAAATTAAAGACTTCTTCATCTGTACCATTAAACTCACCCTCTTCTACAGCCTTATTCCAAAACTTAAAACTGTATTTTTCAATAAGATAAGAAAAGGGAACCCAAAGATGTTCTTTTAGATTGTATGGATTTCCTTGTACTTTAGGACCAATTAGTTCACCAAAGTGTTGTCCATCGGGAGAACTAAAGTGAAGGTACTTTCTGTCAATGGTGTTATAAACTCCTTCATAGAATCGTTTAGATCCCTTACTGAATAGAATAATTTCACAAGTTCTATTAAATACCCTTGTAATTTTATGTTTGTCAATTAGAATACTAACATTTGTACCATCGAGTTTATCTGTTGCAATGCAATCATTAGTAAATACCCATTGGAACTCTTCTTTAATTTCTGGAAGTAATACATGAAAATTTGGATCTTTTTCAAATGGACATTCGAGCTTTGGCATATCATTGATTCTGTTCTCTGTGTTAATCATTTGGTCCTCCAATTAGAAGACTTTCCATCTCTTTTTGTTTTTTTATTTCTCTATACCCTTTGGCTTGTAATGCATTTGCCTCTATACACTCCTGACACTTACATCCCTGCCTGTACTTTCTTGTAGTTCCATGTTCTGCTGGAAGTCTTTTCTTCCTGCGACCAGTTTTGTGTCTATATTCGTTATAGGAATCTAAATAGGCCCTTTTGCACTCATCACAATGGCATCCTCTCCGATATCCACTTTTTGTTCCGTGTTCTAATGGAGGATAAACCTCACCATTAGTTTTCCTTAAATGGCACTTATTACAAAGAACTTGGTATTTCTTTAATTCTTTTTTTCTTCTTTCTTTTCCATAGAGCCATAAATTTCCATTCTCACCTTTACTCTTTTTAGAAAGTCTATCTATATGATCCATCTCTAAATTTTTTGTAGACCCACAAATTTGACAGCACTTATCCTTCAAGAATTCTGCTCTATTTTTGGTATACCTGTCTCGGAAATATTGTCTCCTTTCCCCATTTGACATCATTTCCTTACTCCTAATATTGAAAAGAAGTTTCTCGCAGCCAGGACTCGAACCTGGAAAACCCAAGGTTTAGGCTTGGTACGTGAACCATTCCGTCACTGCGAGGTTGTGTCTGACCAGATTTCGCCACTCCAGCACTCTATTATACAAAGAAACCACTCCAAAATGCCTTTTCACATTCCGGAATCATAATTAATGGAGCATCTTCTCCATAAGCTGTCACAATCGGAACAGGATCTCCCTTTAGTGCTTTTCTCCAAATGTAGGATTTTCCGTTCAAAGGATATATCCCAGAATTAGGAATATTGGATAATATAATTTCCGCTTCTTTTATGCTTGGTCCCTGGACTTCAAGACGCTTACCACTAAAAGGCTCTTTTATGGGATCTGTCTTCCGGATGGATTTTGTTACTAGAATCCACCAATTGGTAGCTTGTTCTTCAGAAAGAAAGATCGGCTGTCCATGCAAATTCGGATTGTTATCCTTCAACTTTCGTAGATCTCTCCATACATTCCTATTCGTTTCCATTTTCCATTGTCTCCCTTGATTTTGTAATTGCTAATTTTGCTGTTTCAGTAACAACCATTGGTGTGAGTGCTTTTTCAAATTCTTCCACAGTACCTTCAAATAAGGTTTTTCCTCTCGGCATTACTTCACCTCTAGATTTCCATCCACTTGATACTTCTATTTGTACTAATGTTTCTCCTGCTACTTCCCTCATCCAAATATTGATAGAATTATTTTTATCTAGAGCCATTATTTGAATACCTTTTCCCCCTCTTCCAATAATCTTCTTTTCTTTCCCATAATTTTTACCAGTACTGCCAACAGATGTAATAAGATACTTTTTCATTGTTTATTCCTCCATAATGATTCATTCTCTGTTTGTGTACTCTAGCCAAGAATCAATTAGAATCTCAATATTTTCTTCCTTCATTTTCTCATAATAGAATTTAGCTTCTAAGAGTTTCTCTACAATTTCCCTATTTTCAAGAGTATTAGGAAAGACTTCTTCATTTAGAATATCCACTGAATCTATACACTCTTCCGGGTCTCCATCAAGTAGTTTTATGATTAAAAAGTTTTTTTCTTCCCCATAAATCTCTAGAATTTCCCACTTACTCAAATCCATCAAATAAACTACTTGACCTTTCTTGAATCCACTTTTTGCTTTACTCATTTCCTGTTCCTCCAATTCTTCTAAGTCTTGACTCTTCCAAGATTGGCAGATATCCATTCTTAAACTCTCGATATATATCCTCATTTACAAGATAATCTTCCTTAAGCCTTAATAAGTCCTTAACCATTCTTAAATTGTTCTTTGTGTTTGGAAATACGGATGTTATAGTATAATCAACTAACACTAATTCCTTTGTTTCCACTGACTTAATAAGAATGTACTTTGGATCATCCTCTAAATGTCTAATAACTTTCCACTTACTAAGATCATATAGCCATACAGTCTCACCACTTTTAAAAACATCCTCTCTTTTTTTCATTTGATTTTCTCCCCTAAACATTCAATAGTTACTCTTAGATCCTTTTTAAACTTTGCTTTTGTTATTTTAGGAACTGGCATACATAATTTCCACCAAATATCCTGAATAGCATCTACTACTTCTGAAGAAAAAGTTCTAGATAGTTTTTTTGGGAGATTCCCATAATCAGGATAATCAAAAATGTAATCTTCATCATAATACCAGTACCATATTCTATTTTTCCACAACTCGTCTACTACCTGATCGAATATTTTCTTTTTCATTTAATTCTCCTATTTAGCATATCCTCTCCAACCATGAACATGTTCTGGAATTTCCTTCATTTTAAATCCTTTTATTTAAATATATCCAATAAGTGTGGCTCGGATTCCGCAGATCCGGCTGGAGACACCCAGATGATCCGACCCCGTGCCACCCGCTGGAAGTCCTCCAACGTCCGTACTCCAATATACGACATAGAGCTCTGAAGACCAAGGACTAAATCACGAACGATGCGTTTAGTCTTGCCCTTGTAGGGAATGAAGGAGGAGATGCCTTCGACGTGCTTGTCTTCTTCACCTCTGGCTAGCTTAGAGTCTCTGGAGGCTGACCCTCGGTACTCCTTGTATAGACGCTCTACAGGCCACTCCCCGAACTTCTTGATGGGTCCAGGGGACTCTTTGGTGCCTGCTAGTAGACTCCCGAGCATGACGGCGCTTGCTCCAAGGGCGATGGCCTTGGCAACGTCCCCCGGATGCCTGATGCCACCGTCGCATACAACAGGAACCGTTATTTGGTTATTATCACATACATTCATTAAAGCACTTGCTTGTGGTACACCGCAGCCTGTATTGATTCTTGTGATGCAGGCAGATCCGTTTCCGATACCAACTCTGATTCCATCAGCACCCCAATCCTGTAGATTTTTTGCTCCTTCAAACGTAGCTATATTTCCAGCCAAGATATCAAAAGATCCGCTAACTTCCCTCTTCAGTCTTTTGATTGCTTCTTTCATTAGTAGAGTATTTCCATGAGCTGTATCAATATTTATAATACATGCTCCAGCAGAAACTAATTCTTGAGCACGCTCTACAAAATCATTTGTAGCTCCTATAGCAACCCCAACAAGACCGGAACCATACTTGTGTGCTTCTCTAACTTGATTGGCTTGTTTGTGAATAGATTGAAAGCGATGAATGATGCCTAATCCTCCAAGGTGGTTTAATGCGATACACATCTCAGATTCTGTTACAGAATCCATCGGACTCGAAATTATGGGGATAGTTAAGTGAATATTTGATGTTACCTTACAATCAAGATTACATTCTGAGCGATGTTCAATACTGCTGTATTTAGGAGTGATTAAAATGTCATCAAAGGACAGAACAATGTTGTAAAGCATATTTTATTTTCTCCTTTTAGACTTCATTAATCCAATCATTAACATAATATGTTCGTTCTCCACCCTCTTCCTCCACAACTACAACCCCTATCCCCGCGTTGATAATTACTCTCTTACACAATAAACATGGGGGTCTTCCACAATTTTTGTATTTTTTACCACTAATTGAACATATAACTATTACTCCAGATAGATATAAAATAGCATTTTTCATTTCCTCTTTTGAAGCATTTATAATTGCGTTCATCTCCGCATGAACTGAACGACACAATTCATACCTTTCACCTTTTGGAATATTAAGTTTTTCTCTTAGACATTCTTCGCAATGTTTTGCTCCTCTTGGAGGGCCAGTATATCCTGTGGAAACAATGCAGTCATCTTTAACAATTACAGATCCGAAATTTCTCCTAAGACATGTGCCCCGCTTCGAGATTTCCCTAGCAATATTTAAATAATAAGTATCCTTTGGTATTCTATTCTCTTGTTTCAATGTTCCTCCTTGTAATTACCAAGAGTGGCATATTGTTGAACATCCAAAATGTGAATAGTAGTATCTCCTGTAAAAGAAAGATCCCATAGAAACCAACCTGTTGCCATAGCCCCTACATTGAATAATCCATCTTTCCTAAAGGGTGTCCGATAATCCACATAACGATTAAAACAATAAATAGATTTTAAGTTTTTCCATATACTACTCAAATAACGGCTGTTTGTTCCCAAGTAGTTTAATCTTCCTATCATTAGAATCTTTTTAGCGTGGGTTTTAGATTTTTCAACAAAATTATCCCATAATGAGAATGGAGGATTTGTAATAACTGTACTCTCTATAAAATTTTGAGTTAGATAATCTACACCCCCATAAAATAAATCATTTTCTTTTACCACATACCCACATTGTTTTAATTCTTGACTAATAGATCCCAATCCACTACAGGGTTCAAGAATTGGAATGTTTTTGTGGAATTCTTTCTCAATAATACTTCTTGCTACCCACACAAGGCTTTTTGGAGTAGAATAAAAGTCTCCAATTGGTCTATCTTCTTGCTTTTTTTTATTGGCATATGCCTTTCCCATATTAATTATCTCCTATCTGTAGACTAACACAAATCCATCATTTATACGCATTTCTATTTCTGTATAAGTTTTGTCCTCTAATGTTCCATCAATTTGTAAAATGCTTGCTTCTCTTTGTAGATTAACATTAACTGTATAGTTGCAGATTTCATTCATGAACCTAACAACAACAATTCCATTATCATATTTCCTATAAAATGTTCCATCTCCTATTTCCACTGGATATTGATCTATAGGCTTTCCAATATCAAATTCAATGGCCTTCATCCATTCCAACCCACCTAACTCATTTTGCTCTGACCTTAAACTAAAATATGTATTTTCATTTTGAATTAAGTAATAAGCAGATAGAAGAAACATGTTTCCTTTATTGGTTGTACCAAGGTTATTAATTCCTTGTATCATCAGTTTTTTATCTTTTTCCTTTTCTGTAAGCCACATTATATTGTTTAGTTGTACAAAGTCTTCAACCTTCATGTAAGGATATCTTATTCCATTCTCTAATAAAAACCAATCAAAGTTATTGATCAGTAAAGTTCTATTAATAAACTCTGACTCCAAATACCACGGATGGGTCGCATTTACAATTATTTGTAAATCCTTACTTTTAAAAATATCTAACATAGTTGTTTCCATAATAGCAAGTTGCACATAAATCCTTAAACTATCCATTAACTTATACTGATCTTTTAAATACTCTGGAATATAATCTTCTAATATACCAGAATATTCAAATGTGTTATCTAATTGAAAATACTGCATAGATTGTTTCTCATATACTAATCCATCTATAAATAGTCCATCTGTACTGTATAGTTTCTGTGTATTATTAGCTTCTTTAATTAGATAGTCTACTGTTTTAGGATTTCTTACATTGAGAAGAAACCATTCAGGACTATGCGGGCTTAGAACACGATTATTTCTACTTGGAAGGGATTCTTTTTTTACTGTTATTCTACCTGAAGTTCCATTTCCAAAATTAAATGCTTTATCAATACTGATATTATAATGAAGATACATTTCTTCATCTAAAGAATCTCTTGCTGTTGATTGAACATTCAGATATGTAAATACTTTGGTTTTATTGCAATTAACTGCTCCAATAAAAACATCATAGTGATTTTCTACAAAATTACATTCTTCAGTAGAAAGTGCTTGACCTAGTTTTATATCAAAGGTTTTTAAGTAATTTCTCAAAGAATCGGAACTGTTATTGAATGGGTTTCCTATGATCCTCCACATAGAAACACACAGAATCAAATAAATAACTATTAGAATTACCTTGTTCCTGCTACTCATTATTCTTGGTTTACCAAACTGTGCCAAACTGACACAATCTGGAAGGCCGCCTTTCTTCGACCACTTTTGACGCTTCGCACGAGACAGCCGCAAGCGGTCTTACGATCTCATCGACGCCCATTTTGGGTGTCTGCGAACCCACCTCAGCTTTCGCCCACCCCTTCTCCCATACACGCGGGCACTGAAAGAAGTCACAACCGAAATCAAGTCCTTCACCAGTTCTTTGTTCTCGTCATCGGATGCTTTTTCCTCGATGGCTTCGATCCGTCGAGTTGGTACGGGTTGTCACTGTTTGGCATAGTTTTGGTTGGCAGTTGTTACCTCCTATCTAAAAAGTACAAAACAGCACCCATTCTTTTTGGAAAGCACTTTTTACAGAGATATTGTGGAGGATTTCCAAACATACACCATCCAGATTCAAATTTAAATTCATATTTACAATTTTCACAACATCTCCAAACTATAGGAAATGCTTTGAATATATTCCTATCTTTTGTTACATGTGGTCTTCTCATTACTCCTCCGTTCTGATTCTATATGAGTTTGTATCTAATCTCTTATTAGCAAACTCAAAGTAATCTTTCACTATTTCAAATCCAATGTATTTTCTATTAAGCATCTTGCTTATAACAGCAACCTGTCCTGATCCAATAAATGGATCTAAGATAAGATCTCCTTCTACGCTTGAATACATAAGAATTTTCTTTATTATTTCATATGGAAGTTTGGTGGGAGTTTTAATGTCTCCTGTCCAATATTCCCTATTTATTGTCCATACATCTTCCATGTCTTTATATCTAGCACTTCCTCCATTTGGAAGTTTTTCTTCCTTTCCAAATCTAGAGTATGGAAAGAACTTCATTTTCTTTTCATTTTTGCAAACAAATAAGCAATGATAGTGAGATGTTACGAATTTTCTCTTAGTGACTACTCCAAATTGATATTTCCAGATAATATGATTAATTGTTGTGAATCCTACATTATCTATTGCATTTAAAACGTCCTTTAGATTGTTCCATCCTGAGAATACGTACATACTTCCAGAGTCTTTAAGAACTCTATAGACTTCTTGCATCCACTTAATAGTAAAATCATAATATTCTTCTGCTAAAATTTCTTTGTAACCATCAATAACATTAGATTCAGTTCTATTATAGTTCCCCTTTTTTGCTTTAAAATCTATGGCAAACGGAGGATCAGTAATTACCAAATTAACTACTCCAGATGGAAGTATTTTCATACCCTCAATACAATCATCATTGTATATGATATTTTGCTCAATTTGATCCAAGTTATCCTCTCCTAGTTTTAATCCTCAATTTCAATTGTGATTTTTGCTGGTTTTCCTCCTGCTTCAATACAATACTTTGGAATAACATCCCTTCCAAACTGGAAAATTTTAAAATCCCAAATAAGTTGAAGATTTTCAGCAGTACACATATCATACTTAGGACACTCATTTGTTAGAATCTCATGACGACATGCGACACAACCTTTCAGTTCAACAATCATTTACTCCTCCATTTTCTTCTTAAGTGCTGGAACGTCAATCCATTGGACATGTTTTTTTATCATGTCCTCACCGTACCCATAATTTTGCCCTATTTGATTAGATACGAGTGCTTCATTAATCCACTCAGTTCTTGGAAGCAATTCAAATAGGTTATTTATGCATGTAAAATCTCCAGCAGATTCTCCAACCCATTTGGTTTTATTTATGTGTTTAGAGTGAAAAGCAAAGCCATTACCATCAATATCTCCCAATAGTGGAGCACTTCCAAATGAGAACGATGGAACCGACTTTTGCATTTGACATAACCAAACCTTCCAAAGAATTAGTGTATTCTCATCACACTTCAATATGGTATCAACTATTGTTTGAATTGAATCTTCCCAAAGAAAGATACAGTCATCATCCAGATGAATTATCCAAGAATTAGGTTTAACATATTTGTATAAAATGTCAAAATACAGATTGGGTTGAATAGGTACTGTATTTTTATTTTCTACTTCTTGATCCTCTTATCTTCTCACAATAATATCTTAAAGCATAATTAAATGAATCAGAGTTATCGCATCCAACAATGGAAGTAATATATGGATAACTCTGACATTGAATACTTTCCATAGTTCTCCTGAAAAAATTGGGTCTATCATGAGTTCTTGTTATGATACAGATTTGTGGAAGTTCTATTGGCATTTTATTTTCCTCTCTAATTACTAAAACTGCCAATTAAGATAGACACACAAATAAATATTACCCAAACCATAAAAATCGCCATTAAAGCTTTATGAAGTGTCCACAGTAACATGCAAGATTTCTCCTAATTGATCTCGGAAAGTATCCTTGAAGTATGCTCTTTAATGGATGAATCCACAAGGGTTTCCAAGGAAGTGAGGATCTTAAATTATTTTTTCTTGCCCATTCTGTAGTGTATAAACCTTTATGATAACACAATATTGCCTCTGGAGATGCAAAACATCCAAATCCATGATCATATATTTTTGATACAATATTTTGAGCATCTTTTTTGGGTATAGGAGCATCATTGTTTAATCCAACATCAAATGTTACCAAGAATAATCCTCCACGTTTTAGTGTTCTATTCAATACTGTAAGAGTATCATCTATTTGGTTGGAAGTCATATGTTCCAATACAGAAATGCAATATACCGCATCAAAAAATTCTTTACTTAGAATATTGGTTGTTGTATCTGAAATATCAATCTCTATAGGAACTACATTATTATATCTCTTAATACCATCATTTATTTCCTGATTTTTTATAATACTGTATATAACATCCATTACAGTTTTGTTGTTGTCTGCACACCAAACTCTATCACCACGCTCTGTTAAATACCAAGGAAAAAATGAAATACCAGATCCAGCATCTAAAATATTCTTTCCTTTAATTCTTGATGCTACATATGGATATTCAAATAGTCTACTAAAATGTCCCATCCAATCTGTTCCCCACTTGTTTTTATATTTAGAAAGTATTTCTTTATATTTTCTCTCAAAATTTCTGGAATATTGTCTCATCCCAATTGTTTGTCTGAGAATGGAATACTTTTCATTCTCTATTTCACTTATTCTAACAAGTCCATTTAATCTAGTATTGATATCCATCTATACCTCCCAATTTCTATCTTGTCTTAGATACTGTAAAAATTCTGATTTCTTTCTTATAATGGATTTGTAAGAATTTTTTCCATCATCAATCTCTCTTAAGTTAATATCTTTAGATACTAATTGACTCTTTCTAAGATTCCATCCACGTTTACTTGCCAACCAAGATAACCATAAGTCTTCCACCATCATCCAGAACTTATTAGGACAATTAAATAATAAAGGATCATTAAATATGCTAATATCTAATATCATCCCCCCAGTTCCACAGTAATGTGCTTGTTCACCAGGATTTGTTGGTCTTCTATTCCAGTAGTTAGAATTAGGAATGAAATTCCATGACCACTCTGCAACGATTGTTTTCAGTTTTCTTTCTTTCATGAAACACTCAATAACATTATCCTCTAATTCTAAATCATCATCAATAAAAATCACATACTTATATTTACCTATAAGCCTTTTAGCGAACATAAATCTTCCAAAACCACCAACATTCTTATCACTATGATAAACATGAACTTTTAAATCTGGATAAGCTGTATCTAATAAGGTCTCTACAGCATCTACTATATTGGAATTGTTATTCCAAACATAGAATTCAAAGTTTTTGTATGTTTGATTTTTTAGGCAATCTAATGTAATTGGAAGTCGTTCAATACGTTTCCAAGTACACATTATGATTGGAACTTCCTCATTCTCATCGTTTCTAGGGCCAAGATTCACAAGTGTTGTATAGTCTCCGGCAGCGAACGGGATCTCACAAACAGGGCATGGCTTACCGATGCTTGGATGACCCTCCGGTTTGGGTCCGAACTTTCCGCTCATGTCCGTCATTGTTTCTTTTGTCATACTTTCATCCTCCCAGCCTAGAATCAGTAACACTTACACTTCCGGTCAATCCTGCTTTTGCTATTTTGTAGAGCAGGCCATCATATCCATGGATTTCTTTAATTCTTTCTCGTGGCAAGCATTGACGAACGAAAACACTCATAAATGTACCATCAGTAAATCTCACACCAGATAGATCGAGAAACTTCTCGGGTCTGAATGTTACTGTCCGATGACAAACTCTCCGCTGTCCTCCTGTATAACCAGACCACACACCTTCGATAACATGTCTCTTACGGTTCATTTACTCTTCCCCTTTTTTGAGTGTCTTTTTAATACGCTCCGCCTCCGCCTCCGCCTGCCGGTTCTCCGTCATATTCATCGTCCTGATCCGCCGGACCAGGTGTTTCGATAGTGATTCAGAGTACTCCTCCGGGAATGTTGACACACCATCCCAAGCGCAGGGTCGGGTCACTGTCTCGTAAATAGTCAATATTAACTGGACCAGCTAGTAACAATCCTATAATAACAGCCGCTGATGCAAGAGCTGTAATCCTCTTCATTTCATTTCTCCTTCCGTTGTTTCCGTTGCTTGCTTCTCGGCGCGGACGTTGATGATTTCGCAATTCACCCTGTCTGCAATCCACGTCATGGCACACTCCTGTCCGGCGTGCATCCGTATAGCCGCTTCTACCCTCTCCATTTGTTCTGTATTGTAGTTGATTGCGTCAGCTATTTTGTCAAATCCTTCAGAAAACATTCCATAATCGTCAATCTGTAGACCCGTGTTGTTCAAGATTTTCCCACCACAATGTTTCTCAAGAGTAGTAGCTATTGACGCCATACTCTCTTGTATTGACTTCTTCCATTCTCTTTCTTCCACTACTTTCAACTGTTCTCTTTCATAATCATCCATATTCCCTCCTGCTAGTGTCCCTTCTTTTTAGTTTCTTTGGCTACTTCCTCTGCTGTTCCCATAAGTCCAATCAATTTGGCTGTTTTGGTTTGTACGCTCTTGATTTCTGAGAACAATTCAGTATAAGCATTAAGGATAAACTGAGCAGAATTGTACATGTCACTTATACTAAGAACAGTACCAATCTCAATTTTCTTTTTATCTTTTTGGGTATTTGAATATGTGTATCCATCAATTTTTGCTACTTCACCCTCATCCATACTAACAATCCAACCGCCCATAGTCTTTCCTAGCAGTTTCATATAGCCCTCCTTGTTTTTGGAACACTATTTATACAAAATCTCCTGTTCAAAACTCTTCATTGTCACAGGTAAAATCTCTGTGACAACTTCCAATATATGCTTTGCAAATTCTCTAATTTCATGTTGAGCTGACTTATCTAACCTTAATTTAAGAAAATTCATTAATGAACTCAGATTAACTGTCCACATAAACTCCGTCATTATAGATAGAGGAAGCACCATTCTTGCTGTTTCTTGATTAACTTCATTATCAATAAACAACAAATAAGACTCATAAGATCCATTACACATCAACTTATACTCATTATAGTTCACACTACCAACAGTAAACGGATTATAGAATTCTCTTTTACTGGTACAATATCTCAAACTACGCTCACAAAAAGATCCAATTCTATGTCTCATCCACTGTCTAGCAACAAAAATAGGACATCTAATCTTGAATGTGAATACTACGTGTTCAAATGGAGTTTTGTGTTCCTTTATAAGAAGATGTTTAATAAGTCTATTATCAGATTCTGGTGTGGATTTATCAAAAGAATCCCAACAAAGCCTTGCTGCTTCAATTACTCTTTGATCACTTCCCATATGGTCCAAAAGAATAACGCTTCCATACCTAGAGTCTAAGGCCATCTCTTTTTTCTCCTATCATAAGTATCTAATATCTCTAACATTAGGCATATTAATCCACCACCAACTCCCCCACACAATGATCCAATAAGATAATCCATTTAAATTACCTCAATTAGGTGATCATACATCGTAATACGTTTTTCTGATAACATACTATATATCTTTAGTGTGTCTCTATAATCATAAACTCCTCTCATATCTAATGGAATTTTAGCAAAACAAAATACTCCAGATGATGCTGTATCCTTTTCAATCTTTAAAATATCATAAGGTTTAAGAATCTTTAGAATATCTTCTACTTCAAATCTCCAATAATCTCTTGGATGATCATGTTTTCCAAATCCAAAGGATCTTGTAGTTAAGAGAATCTTCCCACCAACTTTTAGAACATCTTCCATATTTTTTATTGCTAATTCCCACATACTCAGGTGTTCCAAAACTTCCGTACATATAACAATATCAAAATAGTCTGCATCAAACTCTTCTGTAAGTTCATAAACATTGCATAATCTATTTACTCCCTCTCCCTCCTCTATATCTATTCCAATATATTCCTTTGGATTGAACTCCATACAAATATCTCTTAAACTACCATTAACATTTTTAGATCCAACCTCTAATATCCTTTTATCCTGGACTTCTTTTTTGGATAAAACTCTTTTTCCAAATTCTATACATGTTTTAGAGCACATTACCTTCTCCTATATTAGTTTAACAACAATCCAATGTAATATAATTCCAATTCCTATTACCAATGGAATTAAACTCCAAGTTTCTGTATTGTATCCCATAA
>Ga0180007_10004916_pt1 | contig 13910 bp, 15 predicted proteins | sample MM_PC_MetaG_FD_121122 | JGI IMG/M metagenome (GOLD analysis project Ga0180007, IMG submission 121122) | Groundwater microbial communities from the Aspo Hard Rock Laboratory (HRL) deep subsurface site, Sweden - MM_PC_MetaG | ecosystem: Environmental > Aquatic > Deep subsurface > Groundwater... | reverse complement strand
GTTGCGAAGGTTGTTAAATCGAGACTAGTAAAGTTAGTCCTAGAACAAGCGCTCCTTGCACAAGCAGCTCTCCATAGTTTATTAGAAGATAACTTGTAGTGTTTTTGGTCCATTCAAATATAGCAAGAAGTATATCAGTTACTTTACCCATGCTTTAACTCCCTAGGATCGTGTTTCCATCGTTTATATCGGACTATATCTCCGATAGTATATCTAGAGACACCGTATGTTCCTGCTAATTCTTTTTGTGTTTGTTCTTTAGCTGAGATGATTCGCCGTATTTCTCTAACTTGTTCCCATGTAAATAACGCAGCATGATTTAGCTCCCCTCTTTGTCGTTCACTGAGTTTTCTCCGATGTCCATCAGAAAACACACGACCCTTAAGGGCTATGCTTTGGTTTTTACGGGCCTCACTAGAGCGCTTCTTCCCTGTTTGGGCTATCCTCATATTTTCTTTTGTCTCTTTAGTGTGTTTAACTCCTAAACAGCTTCCTGCAATAGAAGCTATGTTATATCCTATATTGCGATCATATGCTTTTAGTAGATCCAAGTAGTGCTGTTCACGCACAATCAAATTATCTAGGTTAGACACTAGCTCAATAACATCGAATACAAACACCTGTTCAGTATATTTATCAAATGCAAACTGTAAATGTCTATTTTTATGGTAACCACCTCTAAGATTGGTAAGGTGATTCCTTTTTCGTTGTTGTAAATTGATAGCAGAACCTATATACACCTTGCCATTAACTATGTTCCATATTGCATATATACCGCTATTCATATATATCATCCTAAAATGTTGATGAAACTGTTAGGTCTATACTGTTCCCATCTGAACTGAATGTAGGACCAATACTCAACCAAATATCGCTTACTAATGGTAGTGGGGTCGCGATATTAAGTGCCACCGGATCAATCCCAATCCCAATACCTGTGGTATTAAAACTAGCTCTCAGACAGGGGAGCCGTAAGATGTTATCGTTTGTGGTTGCCCCTATAGCGAAGAAATTTCCCATAACTGCTGCACTTGGTCTGCCCTTGTGATGTGTAATGGAATATCCCCCAGATGCTCCAATCATAACATGAGGTGCCCACATCATCTCTAGTTTGTTTGGCTTTACGAATGAGAGTTCAGAGTTTACAATTTCTAAAGGATAGACCCCATCATCTTCTGGGTCAGAGGAAGAAATACTCCCGCGCACATGAGCCACTCTGTTACCATGCTTGTCTTCAGAGATGACGATGCCTGTATCTACAGTTAGATCAAAGGTCTCCGCGCGGAACTGTCTATTCTCGTACAAGTACTGAGCTACTGACATACCCTCCTGTGTCCTGAACTTGTAGGACGGTGGAAAGTCAGTGTCTTCAATGACGTTGGTATCACCCTCTACTACTGTAGTGGTATGAATCACAGTGTTGGGCTTGGCTTTTAGTTCAGCTAAATCGGATAGAACAGTGTCAAACTGAACATTAAAGACTTCCTTCAGCTCCTGTCTCAGCTCACGTTCAGACACCAGTTGTGACTCTGCTCGGGCGAGACCTTGTTCCAACTCTTTAAACTTCATGGAGTCTAAAGAGTCTTGTGCTTGCATATCTACTACTAGATCATGCTTACCCTTCGCATAAACTCCAATGATGATCAAGAGAATAATAAACAAGACACATAGTCCTAGTAGGATTGCGTGTCCTTTATCTAGTTTCATTGCTTGTCTTCCTGCTTCTTTTTCTCAAAGTATTTCTCGTGTTCTACCTTGGCATGTCCTGAACCAACTTCTGTAAATGCCGAACACTCACTATGGAAGTCCATATATTGAGCACCTTTCCACTTATTGATCTTGGTCTTAGAGTGTAACATAATAACCCTTGGTCTATGTTCTCCAGTAATAGGATCTTCCCAAAAGACAGTATACTTAGTAGGCCTTTCAGAGATATCACTATAGAGATGTCCAATCCATTGAGCCCTGTATTTAAATGCTCTAGCTTCTGCAATACGATCATTGTTGGGCATCTGGATTTCCATAGCTTCAGTAGAATTAGACTTCTTACGGTACTCTACAGAGGCAATGGCGAGGCAGTCATACTTATTTACAATGCCATTCTTCATGGTATTTGCAATACGAGTAAACCTATCTCGAATCTCTTTCAATTCACTACCATCACTAAGGTTATGGGTGTTATCAATGACAATGACAATTTTCTTGTCAGGATATTTACGTCGATAGTGACGTACAACACCTTTAGCATACGATAAACTATTCCCACTCTTGGCATCTTTGATGATAAGACGTTCATTACGCATCAAATCTAAGACTCTGTCATAAGCCTTTGACCTTCGTGCCCAAATAGCTTCCTGTTCACCCTGGCTCAGACCTAATACACTACGCTTTGGGTTAACAATATGGTTGATATCTAACACAGGGTGTTGTGGCAATGTAGGTACAAACCCAGATAGCTCCACATTAGCAAGAGCTACAAAACCTGGAAGAATTTCTTCTTCAGAATCATCAATAGACCAGTAGATACAGACTGCGTTGTTTTCTTCTACACAAGCAATATTGTATAGAAACCAGCGAATCCAACTTGTCTTACCTACATTCTCTTCTCCACCAACCATCATCAGAGTCTTCGATGACCAATCTCGACCACCTGATAAATGACTTTCAAAGTCTTGCATGAATGGTAATCTAAAACCATGAATATCGCTAGCTTCCTTGTTTTCTTCCCGTGATCTTTGTCTTTCAGTCATATGCAGTGAAGATGTTGGGGAGTATCTATCTACTTCATATTCGGTTTCTAAGTCTTCAAACTTCAGCATAAACTCTTCACAAAGCTGTACACTTGAAGCTGGCTCATCATCCAAAGCACTCTTAAATTGTGTTAGGAGTCGTTGCCTCTTACGTTCTCGTTCTGCGACGACTTCTTCTGTCTGTTTTCTGACCTGAATTTCAATGGCATACTTCTCAACGCCCGATGCTTTAACCAAAGCGTTGATCTGAGAGTCTCGGACAATAGCATTTGGTTCGGAGGCAATGACAGGAACCAATCGAGTAGCGATGTCTGTCGGATCAAGACCTTCAGTACGGTATCTCTCAAGAAGCCAGTTAAATGCGGGAACCGTTTTGAGCGAGAGGATACCTTCTGATCCTTGTTCAAGTAATAGTTGACCAGGATCTTTGCCACTGTCTTCCTCCTTAGCAATTGCTACTCGACATCTCATATCAGAGACCTTTGGCAATACAGTCTCAATTACACGTTGAGAATTCTTTTGTCCTGCATCATCAAAGTCAAATAACAGGATGATGTCGTTTACACCCATTTTGGATAGCAGCATTAGCTGTTCTACAGTCAGTGCTGTGCCACACGTAGCTACAATATTTTCAATAGAGCGCATGCGAGCACTTAGGACATCCCCATAGCCTTCCACAATGTGTAAAGGTTTTCCAAGGCGGGTAGATCTCTTAGCTAGATCAAGGTTATATAATCTCTTGCCTTTTTGATAGATGTCATTAGTGCCTGTAGATCCAGTGTTGACAAATTTTCTATCACCAGAGAACCGTCTGGCTGCAAATGCACAAGGTCTACCTAGTTCATCTGTAATAGTAAATACTAACTGGTCAGTGGCAATGATACTAGGTGTATGATGCAAGGAGATTCCTCTAGGAGGAATTAATCTGACTTCTACTAGATAATCAATACTATATCCCTTGGAAATCATGTGCTGGATGTATTCATCCTCATCACACACACCTACTCCTGCTGCAGACAGGAATTGCTTATCCCATTTATTCTCGCTGATATAGTTCTCTACATCTTTAGTCCATTTGCCAGTCTTTTCAGCAGACACATAAGCAGCTGTTTCTGCATAGACCCGGTAGACTCCTAGACGTTCTTTCTCATCTTCAGAAGGTTCAACATATTGAATATTGACTCCGAGTTGTGTTGCTAAAGCCGGGATAGTTTCAGTTATCCATGCTGCTCCTTCGGCTGGTAGTCCCTCAAGCCAATGGGCTGCATTAAAAATATCGAAACTCATACCGCAACCAAAACAGTGGCCTTGGGTATAGTTAGTTTTTGGATTCAAGGCGGCTGAAGGCGTATTTTCATTATGAGCTGTGTTAATACATACGAATCTCTTTGCCGAATTGATTCCATGTTTTTCGAGGTACTTAGGTAGTTGTGCCTTAAGATGTTGAACAACATCATTTAGGTTGTCAATTTTCAATGGAGGTTCCTCTCCTGTTTCAATTCTTCTTTTGTTTCTAGCTTATACTTGACCTCGGGAATACACTTGAATAGATCAAATACATTCATTCCGCATGATCGATGGAAAAATCCTCTACATCCAGCTCTATACCCAGCTTCTACATCACTAAAACTATCACCAATCATATAAGACTCTCGTAGCTGTATTCCATGGTCTCTTGCGGCGGAAAGTAGCATACCAGGTTTAGGTTTCAAGTTAAAGCTTTCAGTGTCATATGTAGGAGCAAAGTATAGAGGTATTGCTGACATGTGGTAACCAGATTTAGCCTGGATAAGTGCATATAATCTTCGAGTATACTGGAAACAGGCTTCTCGGGAGTAAATACCTCTAGCTATACCACTTTGATTACTAACAACTATGGGATAAAAGATAGAGTGTTGCTTGAGAAATGAGAAGATATCTACAATGCCAGGTACTAATATAATAGGATGGTTGCCATGAGCGTAGGCAGTATCCTCATTCATTACCCCATCTCTATCCAGAAATAGAGCCGCTTTCATTTCAGGCATTAGTCAACACCTAATTCTCTTTTCAGTTTCTCTATTCCCTTAAGCTTTTTCTCTAGTCTCTTCTGACGAGAAGCTTCATTACGAGCTTCGCGGATTGAGCATTTGACTAAAGCTATCTTATGTGTTTTGACCATTATTTTTCTCCGTTTTATTTATTAACTCAATCATCCAGACAGGAGCTATGATTCTTACGCGGATATTCATTCCTACATGATCAAATCCTGTGATAGTACAGTAGGGTTTAACTATATTGAAAAAGAACCCCTGCGCAGCCTCCTGAATGGACATGATATCAGTTAGGGCTATACTGATATTAGATAGTAGGATCGTGGACGGTCTATAACCTGCGTAGACACCAAATGCATCTGTAATAGACTGCTGCAAAGTTTTAACAAACCTTTCGAACTCTTGTTTAGCACGAGTGTCAGATATCTTCAGTATGCGTTCACGCTTCGGTGGTTGAAGGGTCACTAGGACCCTACCACCGAAGCTATTAGACAGCTGGAGGTGGGCTGTCTGTTCATCTAGTTGTTTAACTCTCATCTCTGTCATATGGATCAAATACTCTGATGCTGTCCTTTGGGTAAGGTGTTGATGCTTCAAATAGATCCAGATCAGCCTTGGCTACTATGCTATGGATACATCCAGGCGGAATGTCGATAGACTCTCCAGGACCTAAGGTAAAAGTTTTTACCTTAACGGGTACAGCCATGTCACCCTGTAGTTCATAAATTTCTAGTGCCATGATTCCAGCATATACATACATGCTCTCTGCCTTGTATTGATGGAAATGGACACTAGATTGATGGCCTGCTTTGATACATAGGAGCTTGCCTAGATAGTCTTTAGTGTTACCCCACCAGAGTTCATATCCCCAGGGCTTATCTACTTTGTGTGGATGCTTATGATAAATCGGTTGCATTATATTCGTCATCTTCAGGTAATTCTCCTGCCATAGCCAAAGCTAATGTATCTACCTCATCTCCGACAATCTTGAAGGCACGGCGATAAGCTTCATTGAAATCTTTGGTCTCAATATTATTTTCCTTACAGAAGCTTTTGATCTCTTCGCGCTTGTCATCCTGTAGGGACTTAATAGAAGCATCCATCGGGCGAAGGTTTTCTTTAACAAACGTAGCTACCTTAACTAAATCTTCTCGTACCATTATTCTTTTCCTTTCTTAAATCTCTCGCGTGCTAACGCAGATTTCTCTGGATCGGGTTCAGTTATCTTTGTACCGGCAGATTCAAATCTACCAACACGATAGGGCCATAATTCACAACTAAGTTGAGCGAAACAATCCCTAACATCATTCAAACTCCCACCCATACATTGAAGGCAGAAGAGTTGGACAGCACTAGATCTACTGCCAGTACGTGCTAGTCTTGCTTTAGCAGGATAGCGTTTCGCTAATGTTTCCATCATATGTTGATCATCTGTCATTTACATCTTCTCCTTTGGAAAATAACATCCTGGAAAGCCGATTGACTCTCGGGCGAGTCTGTTAGCTTCCGGAATAATATCCGGAAGTTCCTCATGCTTCCACAAGCCATAGACTAGACGAGCTAGGAACACATCACCTGCACCGATAGTATCTACAGGGTTTTTAACTGTTTGTACATAATAATTATCAACACATGCAGCTGCTTCCTTGTCATAAATATGTTGTGCCCCATCACGGGCTGTTACAATAAGGTGGCAACCTCTTGGTCGTTCAGGTATTGTTTCTATAATCTCGCTATAGGATAGCTTGAAATACTGTGCCTTTGGATAAGCTTGAAACACATCTTCTCTACTACTATCTACTACAATAGTGGAACCTTGACAGGCAGCTTCTTGATAGAAACATTCTAGTAGATAAGGATCACTCTTGTTGTCATCCCAGAATACTACGATGTCATCCTCTGTCGGTTTGTAGTTGATGAATTCTTCATAATCTTCTGGCTTCCAACGATAGCACTCGTTCTCAACAGTTAGATATGTTTCTCCTCTTACCTGATACCGAGTGATGTTCCATAGAGATGTACCTATGTCTTCTATAACATTCCAGCCCCCTTGTTCATCATTAGGGCTGATCAGATGCCGGATACAATTGCGAACAAAACTGATGCCGCCTTGTTTCTTGGATGGCTTTCGCTGTCGGAGTAATGGGGTATCAGCTTCATTAGCTTTGCCTAGGTTATTACAAGACCAGTACTGATCAGTAATGCCATCGCCTACGATATAGATCTTACTCATATTACTTCCAGCTCATTATGTCTAATGTAGGTGGCATCAGCCAGGGTTTTGACCACCAGAAGACTCCATAGGCACAGCTATCTGTTGCTCCACCAGTGAAACTAGGTCTCTCTGATAAGACAATGACTCTGCGCAGACCTTGATTGTTTTGCCAAAATTCATACCTCTTCTTGGACTCAAGGAATCCAAGACGTAGAAGAAATACAAGGCTACCTTCAGGCTTTAATAGATTCAATGCTTGCTCTACATGTGCCTGGGCATCACGATATGGCGGGTTACCCACAATCCAATCAAAGCCTAGACTATTGTCTGAATCATAGTCTAGGAAGTTTGTACATACTGCTGTAACATCAAATGTACGAGCCAAGTACGATACAGTTCTTGGATCGATATCAAAGGTCATTACATTATCAGATTTCTTCCGCAGTGCCTGGACAAAAGATCCCCCACCACCATGTGGTTCAAGAACACTGTGATCTTTCTGAATAGGGAGATGATCTACAATTGCTTCGGCTAACTTTTCAGGTGTGTAGTATGCGTCATTCTCAATCCTCTCTCCACCTCTATTCGTACTACTCATTCTTAAATACTTCTTCCCAACCATCTGGATGTGAGGTTGTTTCTATCTCTTCCTGTGTCCCATATGTATTTACAGGTTTCTCTCCATGCTCATCCTGCACTCTCTCAGCTACACGCAGTAGGATAAGGTAACCCATCAGGTCTTGAACTGTGTCCTCTTTTATTTCTTTATTACCACTAGTCATGATTCGGCTAAGCTTGTCGTCTAACCGAACCTTAATCTGTTCAACAGGATCTGCATCAGAGAAGATTCTCTTAGGTTCTAGTGCAGAGTTGCCATACTCCTTGTTCTTACGAAGAAGAAGTTCTTTGATTGCATCGCACTCATTAATGATTAGCCCTTGTACATATTCCTGTGAAATTGTCATTAGATTCCCATCAAGTTGAAGTCATTATGGTTCCCATTTGAATCATAGCAAAAGTTCTGGAATTTACAATAAGAACAATTGCTGGCTAGTCCAGACTCTGTAGTGAAGACATGGTAGTCGCTTTCAACCTCGATATCCCAGACTTTTTCGGGGAGATCCACACCATGAATACTACTGATTGCCATTGCTGCAAATTTTCTGTTGCCAATGTTAACAAACTTGATAGCATGCCCAGAGTCTCCCTCATATTGGACCCTGTATCCTTGTCTACATTGGTGCTCAAAAGCTTCCTTAGATTTATTAGCATACTGGGCAATAGCCGGGATACCTAGTCTCCAGTATAGTTGTTGATATTGGTTGCATAGAATTCTAGAAGATGTAGAGATACCTCTTCTGTTATCTTCTTCGTATCCATCTCCTAGCCAAGCGGCTTCAAGAAATGCTTCTGTCGCTTCTTGTGAAGAGCCCATAATGCTTGGACTAAGGGTTTTTGTATGAGCCCTTCGTCCAAATACATGTGAGCGGATAAAGTTTGCCATCTTGACAGAATAGAAGACAATCCGCCTGGATGTCCATGCCTCGTGGCCTGGTCTGGTGTCTTCTATAATCTTGTCTGAGAAATTACAGTTGAATAGTCGAGTTCCAAGAGAGATAATATCTTGTGCAATTTCATGCTCTTCTGGATGGATTGTGAATTGTACCTGATAATATACACTCCTTTGGGTATTACCAAGGTTCCCTTCGGCTGCAAAATAGCCTAGTAATTTACACTCGTCTACTGATAATTCTTTGCCTGTAAATGAGCCATCGTGGACTGGCAGAAGCAACGCAGTTTTGTCACATGTTTCTTTGTCTAGAGAAGACATGGTGTTTACAGACATGAGCTTTGGAATGAAAGCATCTGGTTTGTATCGTTTGGATGTCGTTGGCCATTGTGCAACTAGCCACTTATGATCTGCTGTGCAGACTGTATCTAACATTCCTCTGGGTTTGATGCGAGATGATATACTCCCTGGCTTGCTTTCAACACGTACCACTTTTGTAGATCCATCATATCCACTAACAGAGTCTCCTATCGCAATAGTTTCAATTGTTTTGAAAGTTCCATTAGCCATTCTAACTAAAGTTCCTGGCGCAAAACATTGCCAATCGCCTAGTTCAGGCCTCATAAGCGGTCGTCCCTTCCCTGTTTCAGCAATCTCCTGTGTTCTATCCCAGTACTTTTCCCACTTTTCGCTATTTGTTTTAGCCATTTTATTTCTGGCAATGAGTTTGTTCATCTTCTCATCATTGTATTGCAAATCATAATCTCTAGGTGGGAGCTTTGATGTATGCAATGCAAGGGCTAGATTAGAGAAGCGACTGAACACGTCAAAAAGTGTGTACTCCTTGATTGGGTCTCCATCTACATAGATACGGCCTGTATCTTGTTCTACAGAGATATCGAATTCAGTCTTAAGTACCTTATCTCTCATGATATACATCAGTTTGAAGTATGGAAGTTCTGGCCACACGAAGTCATAGATAGCTGCTTGCATAACGTTCTGAGGTTTGGGTTGACCCTTTCTCCCTGCACGGCGTTCTCCAGTATTACCAATGACTTCCTTTTCAGCATTAAAGCCATAAATAGATTTGACTTCTACACCAAAGAATTCTCCGGTACGTGGGTCCTTGCCAACTGCATCAAGTTCTCCACTAAGTACGTAGCCATATTTGATATTACGAAAGAATCTTTTATGTGAAGCTGCTAGAATACCAGAGGCAAGCATCTTCTCTTTAACCATACTTTCATACTTATTACCTGCTTCAAAGACCCACATAGTTTTTGCTGTATAAGGTGTAGGCTGTACTATGATATCGTTCTCTCCTATGGGGAGACAGAATCTAGACTCTCTAGTGCGAGCAAGACTTTCCATCATTTTTACACGCAACCAAGCTTGTCTCATACATCCACCTAAGACAGTACGTTCTCCATAAGCATCTGTATATTCGACAGATGCTTCACTTGGATACAGATTAGCACTTCGGATATCAGGAATAGGATCTTCCTGTATCATGAAGTTATCAAGGTATTGCCAGAGGTTAAACTTTAATGGTTGTGGCATTCTCTGCTCTCTCTTTCTTAGACTCTGCTTCCATTAGTTTCATAAATTCTGTAGAGCATTCTTGGACTGCTTGTTGCATCTCTTCGGGAAGGACGATGCCTTTGTCTATAAGTACTTTGTTAATAGCAAATAAGTTTATGTAAAGTTCTCCATAACTAGATCCAAATTGATCGAATCTAGTATCTAGTTGTTCTACTAGATCATCCATCATAGATTGTACAATGGGTGCAACTTTTTGGAAGAACAATATTTCAGTTTCAGGATTCGTATTCACTCTACGTGTAAGAACTTCTTCTGCTTTACTCATTCCAGATTTTCTCTCCTTCTTTTTGTGGCCATTGAGCACCACGGAAGACTACACGGCTTTCATTCCAATCTGTGTTGCCTTTGTGGTCCTGATAAATTAGTGAATATCCATTATGTTGTGTTCCATAACGGAACTTTCTGTCATCTTGTTGGTATTCCAACATGTTGCAGGCACAACCATGTTCCATGAGCATTACGCCATCACGGATAGCCATTCCAACTTTGTGTGTATGTGCCATAATGATAGAGTCGTAGTCTCTTTTTGTGCGAAAGTAGTTGTCTGCTCTTACAACAGTACCTAGTACTCGCCCACCAGCTGTATCTCCATAGTAAGAATCGGGATGAACAAAGATTGTCTTACCAATCTGAGAGTACCACGGGAACTCACGTACATAAACCACATTATCAAACGGTTTCATTCCTATTAGTTGTGCCTTGTCATCGTAGATAAACCCTAAGGCAAGCCGTTCCATAACAGGCTGTGCTACAAATGGTACTACTTCTTGACTTACGTTCTTAATGAAATAACTATGGATTCGTGCTTCATGGTTGCCATTCAATAGGATAACCTTTGGAAACATCATTGATAAGATCTTTAACCATTCTCTAGCAATTCTGTATTCCTGAATAAGAGGGACCCACTTGTTCTTGGGGAACACTGAGACTGAATAGAGATCGAATAGATCCCCAGTAATGACGATAGCATCAGAATCTTTATGCTCTAGTAGCATATCCATAATCATCTCATGCTTTTCGAATGGGATGTGCCAATCACCAGTAGCCAAAATCTTACGATAGCCACTAACTTTATCTGCGAAGCCATTTCGTAGAGTTGTATCCTTGGTTGTAAAGTCCTTGCCCATAGCCTTGATGCGAGCAAACGATTCTAAGAATGCACTTAGATCCTCACTATTATCTTGTGTAAGTTCGTTGTCTCCTTCCTCTCCTCGAAATAATAGAAGTCTAAGACATCTATGTTCGATAGACTTAGGAGAACGCGCATATCCTTGTTTGCGTAATTCATCATAGATCTGACTAATAGTCATACGTGATCTAAATTCTTTGAGAATATTATCTTCTTCCTGGGTCCAGAAATTTTTCAAACTTTTCACCTCTCTAGTAAACTTATTTTGTCAGCAATCACAGGACGCGGAATGGCACTTGCTTTATCTGGTCTGCGATCTACAGAACAATGCAGAATAAGAAGGTTACCAGCTTTAAGCAGGGTTTTATACTTGCTATATTGAGTTGGGAAGAGTGTTACTTCTAATCTTCCCGATGCGTCCTCCATTGCGCAGAAAGCCATAGTCTTTCCCTTCTTAGTCTTGATGACTTTAGGAGTTCCCATGACTACTACACCCACCTTCCCCCGTTGATTGGGGGAATGTAAGTCTGCTACGCGACACATGTCACCAGCGGGGGTAATGAAATCAGTGGGGTGTGCTGTTACAGTACATCCCAATACTTGTTGTTCCCAATCTAACATGTCTGGTGTGATTCTAACACGTTCCCCCACCAAAAGTTCGGATTTCTCAGGCTTTGGGGGGATCTTAAGGGGACGAGGTTTCATAAACCTCTTACCTAGCTTATTGGCTTCGTTTTTCCTTTCTTCTAGGATATCAGGGTGTGCTTCTAAGTATTCAATCTCTTTAGCCCTAGCTTGAGAAGCTTCTTCTCTTTCATAATATTTAGCTAGGTCTTGATAGTACTTAGTAACTTGAGGAATAGCTTCTAATAAGTTCTCTCGGTCATAGCCTAGACAATCAAATGCTCCTGCCTTAACTAAAGCTGTAAGGGCTCCTGCGTTGACCTTTTGTAGGTTAACTCTATCGCAGAAGTCCCAGAAGTCTTTGAATGGCATGTTCTGTCGTTTACCACGGGAGTTAACTATGCCACGAACAGCTACATTGCCTAAGCCTTTGATGCTTTTAAGTCCATATATAACTTTCCCCTTCTCCAAGGTGAATCCCCAACCACTTTTGTTAATATGGGGACCTTGTACTTGTACACCCATCTCATTGGCTTCAGAGACATAACGGGCATACTTTTCTTCCTTGTTGGTATGTGTCAACAGTGCAGCAAAGAACTCTTCTGGATAGTGAGCTTTAATATAGGCTTCATAGTATGCAATAAGTCCATAGGCATAGCTATGTGCTTTATTGAAACAGTAGTCAGCAAAGCCCTCAATGTTTTTGAACAACTCTTCAGCTTCAACTTGTCCTAGCACTCCTCGCTGCTCACAGCCTGCTAGGAACTTATCTTTCATCTCTGCCATGACATCATCTAGCTTCTTGCCGATAGCTTTCCGCATACCGTCAGCTTCTTCAAGGCTGAAGTCAGCAATCTCTTGACAGATTTTCATGACCTGTTCTTGGTATACATAAGTATAGAAAGTATCTTCTAGGATATTAGCCAACTGCCAGGGCATACCTTGGGGTGGTTCTCCAGTCTTGCGGCACTCTAAATAAGTATCCAAAAGTCCAGCACCCATTGGGCCAGGACGACCGATAGCTACAATAACCGAGATATCATCTAGGCAGACAGGTTGTACTTTGGCTGTAACATCAGATAGTGCATCTTCAAGCTGGAAGACACCACCTAGTTTACCTTCACAGAGCATTTCAAATGTCTTCTGATCATCAAGTGGAAACTGATCTGTGTCTAGCTTAATACCATGATTCTCCTCAATCATTCTGATTGCTGTGTCCATGATATCTAGATTGATAAGACCTAAGAAGTCGAACTTGATCAAACCAAGTTTCTCTACTTCTTTCATATCAAACTCAGTAACATAGTTATAGTCTGAGTTCTTCCACATAGGTATATATCCCAAGAGAGATTCCTTGGAAATGATGATGCCTGAAGCATGTGCTCCGGGTCGCGTTACCAATCTATCTAACTTAAGAGAAGTTTCTACAATATCTGGATAGAGAGTTTTAAGTTGTGGAGATGCCTGTAGAGATTCCTCCATAGTAGGTTCTTTACCTGCTTTAGGAGCAGGTATTAATGAAGCAGCTTGTCCCTGTGCTAGTTGATTATATCCTAGGGTTCTACCCACCATTCTTACAAGACTACGAGGTTTAAGGCTCTGATGTGTACCAATATGTGATACACAGTCTTGACCATAGCGTTCAGAGACATACTCTAGGATTTTCTCTCGACCCTCTTGTGAGAAGTCGATGTCTATATCTGGGTACTCTTGTCTTCCTGGGTTGAGGAACCGCTCGAAGTAGAGTCCATGTTTGATAGGATCAAGATGAATTCCGGTGATACCCAGTGCCCAAGCCACAAGGCTTCCTGCGGCAGACCCTCGACCTGGGCCAACTGGAATTCCTTTGCTTCGAGCTGCTTCGATAAAGCCTTTAACCACGAGGAAATAGTCATTAAATCCCATTTTGTCGATGATGCGTAATTCATAGTCAATGCGTTTCCGATACTCTTCAGAGATATTCTCTAGCTTTCCACCTAGTTTCTCAATCAATCCTAATTTAGACTGTAATTCTAATGTGAGACGGGAGTCTGTTATACCAGGTGCT
>Ga0180007_10004915_pt1 | contig 13912 bp, 12 predicted proteins | sample MM_PC_MetaG_FD_121122 | JGI IMG/M metagenome (GOLD analysis project Ga0180007, IMG submission 121122) | Groundwater microbial communities from the Aspo Hard Rock Laboratory (HRL) deep subsurface site, Sweden - MM_PC_MetaG | ecosystem: Environmental > Aquatic > Deep subsurface > Groundwater... | reverse complement strand
ACACTGCAATCCATGACGCGCAGTGAGGCCAAAAAAATACTTGAAACCCTTGGTGCAGAAGTCACATCAAGTATCAGCCAGAAAACCGATTTTCTTATTGCCGGTGAAAAAGCAGGCAGCAAACTTGAAAAGGCTGAACAGCTGGGTGTTCAGATACTGGATGAAACCCGATTTGCAGATATGCTTAAAGGGCTTTTATAAGTGCAGGGGCAGTCTTATGTTATCAATTTCAAGGGTAGTTTTTGAATATGTGAGTTTGTTAATGATCAGTCCATCCTGAAAATGAATAATGTCAACCCCTTTTCTGATTTCCGTCTTATCTTCAAAACCGGTTTCCATTGAGGGCCATTCTAGAATCCATCTATAAAGAACCTTCTGGTGTGGCTCATCTATAAAGGTTTCTTCTTCCAGGAACCTGAAGTTGCCATGATTTTTAAACCAGGGTTCCCAAGCCTTTCTAAGGGATTTTTTTCCTTTTATATAGGCACCGGTCCAGTTCTCAAAGAAAATATCTTCATGGAAAAGGGCCAATACCTTATCAAGGTCATATTTTTCCCAGGCACGGTTCCACTCTTTTAACAATGATTTGATCTCTTTGCGTGAAAGTTTCATTATTTCACCTCTAATCAAAGGGTAAGGCTTTCTTTATCTTTACCATACTATTTTTGCCCGGGCAAGTCATGGACCATAAGAAATAAAGGCAATCGCATGTCACTTTTTATAAATGAAACAAATACCCGTCCAAATTGGATCACCTTTTGTCGCGGTCTTATGTCCTTTTGGGGAAATGTCGGTTTGTAAAATCACGCTGTTTGTCAAAAATTATTACTATTTCATTATGTTATACAAATTCAACAAATTTATTCCACCTGTCCCATAAATTTATGGGACAGGTGGATGTTTCGTTGGAACCTATGGCCCTCTATCGTTGCAAACCATTATAAAATGGCGCTTTGACTAGGATTTATGCATCTTTTTCAGGGTGATTTTTCTACCGTCAAATGCATATTACACCTTTGTTCAACCCGGGCAAATCCATAGTGCTTGTTGGAAATGGCCTCTTGACTCCATAAAAAGCCGTTTGTATAATTTGAAAAATATCAGTTCAGTCACCATCAACCATAGCTGTGAGGTTATCTGATGACCACAGAACAAAAACAGACCACAATGCCCAGAACAATGTTAAATTTTGATGCCAAGGGTTACGGCAGTCTTAAAGCGATCTGTCTTATTGCAGTGTTTACCTGTATCGGAAGCTGTGCCTTTGGCCCTCCAAAACTCTACACAAATTATAAAACCAGTATGATCCGGTTTATCGGTCCTGATGAAAACACTATCCGTATCCAGGCGGCAGTGGAACCAACCATAACGGTTCCGCTAAGACTGGGTTTTGCATTTGCCCCTTCTCCTGATTATGGACAGGGGTTTCCTGAAAAGGAAAGAATGGGCCTGATGAAGGAAATTGCATCCCAGTTTAGGAAATATAAATTTGTTGAATCAATTGAACTGATTCCATCCCTTTATCTTGAGGAGGGCGGAGGGTTTGCCAATTTGGATAAGTTGAAACAATTGTTTGATATCGATTTAATTCTCTTAATGTCCTATGATCAGTCACAATTCCATGATACCGGCGCATTGTCTGTAACCTATTGGACAATTATCGGATATTATATTGTGAAGGGGGAAAAGAATGATACACATACGTTGATGGATGCAGCGCTCTTTCACATTCCAAGCCGGAAAATGCTATTCAGGGCTTCAGGTACCAACCATTTGAAAAATAATTCAACCCCCATCAATCAATCAGAACAGGCAAGAGAAGAGAGTCTTAAAGGGTTTCGTGAAGCCAGCATGGAACTTACGAAAAATCTCCAGGACAAGCTGTATTATTTCAGAAAAGAAATCAGAAGCCAGTCGGGGAAATTTAAGTTGAAGCTCAAGCCGGGTTACGAGTTGGAGCCATTAATTAAAACAGAATAAAAACAAACTGAAATATCGATAAGAAAGGATGGCTTTTGGCCCAATGTCAACGGCTGGAAAAAGCAAGTTTTATTCCAAATCCGACAAAAACAATGCCTGACAGCTTTTGCAGTACAACCCCGGCTGTTTTATTCGCCCTCAGGGTACGGCTCATTAAGGCGGCAGTCCAGGTTAAAACAAGGCACCAGATGGTTCCCGTGATAAGAAAAGTGCCCCCCAGAATCAGAAAGGGCAGGGGGCCATTTGCCTGATGGGGATTAATAAACTGGGGCAGAAAAGAGATAAAAAACAAGCCGACTTTAGGGTTTAGAATGTTGGTGAGAATCCCTTGCCCATATATTTTTTTCAGATTTCCCGTATCAAGATCAGACACTGATGTTTGAAAAATGATATTTTTTTCCAAAATTGTTTTTATGCCAAGATAAATCAGATAGCAGGCGCCGGCCCATTTGACCAGCGCAAACACAATGGCGGAGGTTGATAATATCAGAGACAATCCAAATGCTGCAAAAAGGACATGAACAAGACATCCGGACATGATTCCGGCAACGGAAACCAGTCCGGCACTTTTTCCCTGGGAAACGCTTCGGGTAAGGATATACAGGGTATCAACTCCGGGTGTCAGATTGAGGATAATCGCGGCAATGATAAATCCCGTATAGTTTTCGATTCCAAACATGTGAGCCATTCCTTTATGGACTCAGATTGGCGCAGATTAGGTATCCTGAAAATCTGCGTTAATCTGCGTCCTGTTTTGGAGATTCATATTTTCCCGAGTTTCTAATCAAATAACGCATTAATAAAAAGTCTGGGATCAAATTCCTGCAGGTCCTCGATCTGCTCTCCGACGCCAATATAGGTTATCGGGAGGTTCATCGTGCTTGCAATGGCTGCAACAATACCGCCTTTTGCCGTGCCATCCAGTTTTGTCAGTGCAATCTGGGTCAGTCCGACGGCGTCATTAAACAGGTTGGCCTGGGAAATGGCATTTTGACCCGTGGTTGCGTCCAATACCATGAGGACGTCATGGGGCGCGCCCGGCAGTTTTTTATTGATGGAGCGCTTTATTTTTTTAAGTTCTTCCATGAGGTTTTTTTGCGTGTGGAGCCTGCCTGCCGTATCGATTAATACAATGTCAATGTCACGGGCAAGAGCGGCTTCAACAGAGTCATAGGCAACTGCTGCCGGATCAGCCCCTGCTTTATGTTTAACAATGGACGCATTGGCTCGGTTTGCCCAGATTTCGACCTGCTCGATTGCCGCTGCCCTGAAGGTGTCTGCTGCTGAAACAAGTACTTTTTTCCCCTGGGAGGTATACTTCATGGCAAGTTTTCCCAGGGTTGTGGTTTTACCGGTTCCATTAACACCCACAACCATGATGACATGGGGTTTTACTTTTGGGTGCACATTTGGAGTGTTAACATCGTCCACTCCGGAACCATTTGGAAATAATCCAATCAATTCTTCTTTTAATACCTGTTTAAGTTGATCTGAATCAGACAGTTTTTTTGCCTTTATCTTAATTTTCTTCATCATTTCCATGGTCACATCAATGCCCAGGTCAGATGAGATCAATAGTTCCTCTAATTCTTCAAAAAGGGCTTCATCAATTGTCTTATTGGAAGCAAAAAGTTCATTGATATCAGTGGTTAATACTTTCCTTGTTTTTAACAGTCCTGTTTTCAGTCTTGAAAAAAGATTGCTGCCATTTTCTTTTTTTTCTACACTTTTTTTAAATAAATTAAACCCCAATGTTATTTACTCCTTAAATACGGTTTGTTTATGATCCTTACCATTTTTCTTGAATCAGAATCAAGGATAGTCGTTGAAAATTTGAACAAAAGATTGACTCAAAGGCAAATGTATCATAGGTTTCCCTATTCATTTTAATAGGGATAAAAACGCAGGATGATACAAAAAATAAAAAAACAATGGTTCCTGGTCAGTCTTGTTCTTGTCTTTGCCGCTGTTATGATTGACTCATCCAATAGCCTGTTGAAAATCGGAATGGTTCTAAAGGAAAACCAGGGGCCGGAAATAATGATATTCATCCTTTTTATTATTTCCGGGCTTTTGATGGAAAGCGATCAGATAAAAGCAGGAATACGGGATGTTAAGCCAACCTTTTTAGCATTGACGGTTATTCTTGTTTTTTCTCCAATAGCAGCTTATCTGCTTAGTCTTCTTCCCCTTGAAACCGGGGTTATCCTTGGGCTTTTTATCGTGGCGGTAATGCCCACAACTCTTTCTTCCGGAATTGTGATGACGGGAACGGCAGGCGGCAACATGGCCCATGCGCTGTTTGTAACAATCCTGTCAAATTTTATAGCCATCTTTTCCATTCCCGTCATTCTTTCGATTCTGTTATCATTTCTTGATCAGCAAAAAGTGCTGCTGATTGACAGGAGTACCATTATTATCAAGTTGATCTTTTTGGTTCTTTTTCCGCTGATGATCGGAGTAATGTCAAAGGCATGGGTTTTTAAACCCGGGAAACTGGCTAAATCCTGGTTGCAGCGCTTAAACCAGTGGATGATCATTGCCATTGTTTTTATTTCATTTTCCGGAACAAAACAGGTGGTTTTAAGCAGTGGCCCGACCTTTTTTTATATTGTGGTTCTTGTGAGCGTTTTTCATTTAATGCTTTTGGGTTTTTCGTTTCTGCTGGTAAGAATTTTCAGTGTGGAAAAAGGCCGTTGTGAAAGTATTGTTTTTATGGGATCACAAAAGACATTGGCCTTATCTGTCATGATCCAGGTGACCTATTTCAGTGAATTCGGGACAGCACTGCTTGTCTGTGTCATTCACCATATCATCCATTTGATGATGGATGGATATTTAAGTACAAGAATGCATCAAGGCCTTTTAATTAAAAATATAGGATGAGAACAGGAGTGAAGATGGCGCCTTTGAATTGTGAATCCATTGAATTTTTATTGAATCATCCTAAAATAGGTTCTGTGACCTCGGATGTAAATGTTGAAACCATTGAAAGACGTTCCTTTTCTCCAAAGAAAATTAAGACGTTCGCTTCTTTGTATACAAATATCAAAGAGTGTCCGGAATATAGATTAAGCCACAACAAGGAAGCCGCAAAATTGCTACCTGATCTTATTCATAACACTGTTCAAATGATCGTTCCAGGAGACGAAAAGACCGAAAAAGCCAAACTGAAATTTGGGATGCCCAGGAATATTGGTGTGTTTTTTTCCGGGGGGCCTGCACCGGGAGGACATAATGTGATCGCAGGACTTTATGATGAGGTGAAAAAATATAATTCAGCATCTAAATTGTTTGGATTTCTTTCAGGACCTGATGGTTTGCTTGAATCAAGATATATTGAAATTACCCAGAGCCTTGTGGACGCATATCGGAATATGGGTGGATTTTCCATGATCAAGACCGGGAGAACCAAAATCGATTCTAAAGCCAGGATGGAATTGGCATTAAAAACCTGCATGGAACTTGAACTTGAAGCCCTGGTGGTGATTGGGGGAGATGATTCCAATACAAATGCGGTTTTTTTGGCCCAGCAATTTAAAAACGCTGGTATCAAGGTCATCGGGGTTCCCAAAACCATTGACGGGGATATACAGATAAAAACGGATGACAATGAGACACTCTGCGCCATATCCTTTGGATTTCACACGGCAGCAAGGGCATTTTCACAAAATATCAGTAACCTGGCAACGGATGCCGGTTCAGATATTAAATACTGGCATGTTTGCAAAGTAATGGGAAGGGTTGCAAGTCACCTGACATTGGAGTGTGCTTTCCAAACCCATGCCAATCTTTCTTTTATTGGTGAAGAGCTGGCCGACTATACAGACCATCAGAGAATTGAAAAAGCCCGGGAGGATGGAACAATTGATTATACTGCATATGGTATAACGTTACGTCATTGGTCCAGATTAATCTGTGATACCATTGTTCAAAGAGCTGCATGCGGAAAAAATTTCGGCGTGATGATCATTCCGGAAGGGATTCTTGAATTTATAAACGAAATTCAGGTATTTATTATCAAATTAAATAAAATTATCGGGGATTATAACCATATTCATGACATTGATTTCCACACGGCATTTGGGTCATTAAATGCCAAACTTGAATACTTGAGGCGGCTGACCCGGGGTATGGACGACACAACAAAAATTTCAATCTGGAATTTAAGGGATGATGATTTGTTCAGCCAGCTGCCCTCATTTTTTCGAGAAGGCCTTTTAACGGAAAGAGATACCCATGGCAATTTCCAATTTTCCCAGGTCAAAACCGAAGAGATCATCATGGATATGGTCAAAGAATATCTGAATATTTTAAAGGAGCAGGGAAAATATAAAATCGGTATTCAAAAAACCTATTACAATTCAATTATGGAAAAGACTCAATTTAACCCTGATCACATTGCAAAAATCATATTTAAAAATCCAGGAGATAACTACCTTTTAATCAAAGAATCCATTATCTCCCAGAAAACATTGAAACAGGTATTAATCAATAGTGCGGTGATCAGCCAGGACGATATGGTTCCTGAACCCATCATCCGGATATTTAAAAAATCCGAGCCCAGATTTAAAACCCAGACCCATTTTTATGGATATGATGGCCGGGGGTCTGATCCGACCTATTTTGATTGTAATTACACATACAACCTTGGTATTACCGTATTCCACCTCATTGCAAATGGTGCAACCGGACAAATGGCGGCCATTAAGAATCTTGAAAAGAAATTCGATAAGTGGGAACCCATTGGTATCCCCATCGCAAAATTGATGCGTCTTGAGGAAAGAAAAGGAAAGCTTGAACTGGTGATTGAAAAAAGTCTCATTGATCTGGATTCAAATGCCTTCAGGGTTTTCAAGGCATTAAGGGAAGGGTGGATGGCGGCAGGCGAGAACGCGGATCAGTACAGACGTCCCGGACCCGTTCGCTTTACCGGGAATGCAGAGGAAGACCGACCTATTACGCTGCTGCTCAATTCCATTTAAGTTTTAGGATTTAGGTTTTTAAGTTAAATCCTAAAACTTAAAATTTAAAACTTTGCCTGAACAGGGTTTTCGTTCAGGCATTATTTAGTCAGGCAGACGATTCGGTTTTTCGGGGTTGATAGGAACATAATGGTTCCTGGGCCTGATAACTGCCCGTTGCCTCATAGGCGCGGGCCCGGCAGCCGCCGCAAACCTGCTTGAATTCACAGATGCCGCATTTGCCTTCAAGCTTATTAAAATCCCTTAATTCGTTGAAAACCTGGGAATTCTCCCAGACATCTTTAAATGTCTGTCTGGTGATATCACCACATTCCACATCAAGGAAACCGCATGTCTGGACTCTTCCCACATGGGAAACAAAGCAAAATCCCGTTCCGGCAAGACACCCTCTTGTGACCGCATCCAGGCCATGGGATTCAAAGGTGATTTTTTTGCCGTCGTCCCGGGCCCGTTGACGCAATATCCTGTAATAGTGAGGTGCACAAGTCGCCTTCAGCTGCAGTGTCGTTTTTTGACGTTGATCATAAAACCAGTTTAAGGTTTCTTCATATTCTTTGGCATTGATTGCGCTGTCCACTATATATTTTCCTCGGCCTGTCGGAACAAGCAGGAAAATATGATGGGCCACGGCCCCTAAATTTTCTGCCAATTGTAAAATTTTGGGTATTTGAGCAAGATTGGTTTTTGTTATGGTGGTGTTGATTTGAAATTCAATGCCGGCTTGTTTTGCAATTTCAATGCCCTGGATGGATTTTTCAAAGGCATTTTTGATTCCCCTGAAATCATCATGGGTTTCAGGGGTAGAACCATCCAGGCTGATGCTGATTCGTTTTATACCGGAGGCGTTCATCTTTTTGGCAATATCATGGGTGATCAACGTCCCATTGGGTGCCATGACCATGCGAAGTCCCAGGCTTGTTCCAAATGCGGCAATATCAAAAATATCCTCCCTTAACAGCGGTTCTCCGCCTGTGAGGATAATAATGGGATCTCCGACCTGTCTGATCTGTTCCAATAATTTAAAAGAGGCCCTGGTATCAAGTTCATTGTCATAGGAATGATTTTCGGCTGTGGCCCTGCAATGTTTGCAGGCAAGGTTGCACCGTCTCGTGGTTTCCCAGGCGACCAGACGAAGGGTATTGCCCTTTGGTTTATGACCCTGTCCGCCGTGTTCGTGAGGATGGGTCATCAGTTGTTCAGCTCCCTTGAAACGTCGATGGCAGAATAGGTCAGGATTAAATCTGCCCCGGCACGTTTGATGGCCAAAAGGGTTTCCATGATGAGCTCTTTTGCATTGACCCAGCCCATGATTTCTCCGGCTTTCATAATGGAATACTCACCACTGACATTATATGCTGCTATGGGAAGATCGATTTCCTGCTTTAGCCGGTAGATAATGTCAAGATAGGCAAGCGCTGGTTTGACCATGATAATATCTGCACCCTCTTCAATATCCATTGTGGCTTCCCTGATGGCTTCCATGGAATTGGCAGGGTCCATCTGATAGGTTTTTCGGTCACCAAATTGTGGTGCTGATTCGGCAGCCTGTCTGAACGGACCGTAAAACGCTGAACTGTATTTAACGGCATAGGACATAATGGGAATGTGGGAAAACCCCTCCTCATCAAGGGTCTGCCGGATTTCACCGATTCTGCCGTCCATCATGTCAGACGGTGCTACCATGTCGGCTCCTGCCTTGACATGTGAAAGCGCAGTTTTTGCAAGAAGGTCCAGGGAAGCATCATTTTCAATAATGCCATTTTCCACGACCCCGCAATGGCCATGATCCGTATATGCGCAAAGGCAGACATCTGTAATCACAGAAATATCCGGAACTTTTTCTTTTACGGCTTGAACGGCTTTTTGAACAATGGAATCAGATGCATAGGCCCTTGTGGCCAACGGATCTTTCTTATCAGGGATGCCGAACAAAATAATGGCAGGAACACCAGCATCACGGGCTTCCATTGCCTTTTTGACGATATGGTTACAGGAGAGTTGAAAATGTCCTGGCATGGATTCAATGGGTTTTTTAACATCTTTTCCTTCCACGGCAAATAAAGGAAGAATCATGTCATCACAGGAAAGTTTTGTTTCCCTTATCATTCTTCTAAAATTGTCACTCGCCCGTAATCTTCGTCCGCGGGAATCTGGAAAAAGCATTATGAATTCTCCTTTTTGATTTCTTCGTCAGTCAGGTAACATGCCGGATCACTGTCCCAGGGATCATTGGCAACGGATTCTGCACGGGCCCTGAAGTTTCCCCCGCAAATATCAAGCCATCTGCATTGGGAGCACCTGCCTTTTACATGTTTTTTCTTCTCTTTGAGTTTCATTAAAAAATCATTGTCTACATCAGTCCAGATTTTCGAGAAAGGCCTGTCTTTAACATTACCCAGGCTTTTTTCCCGCCAGAACTGATCCGGATGGACTTCGCCGTCCCAGGATATACATCCAATTCCGCGGCCTGAATTATTGCCTTCATTCATTTCCAAGAGTTCCAGCACCTCAGCTGCTCTTTTCGGGTCTTCATCCAATAACCGCTGGTACACATAAGGGCCGTCAGCATGATTGTCTACGGTGAGAACCTCTTTGGGCAGGTTCCGGTCATGAAGATCTTTTGTCCGATTCATGATCAGATCAAGAACGTTTCGAGTCTCCTCATGGGAGAGGTCTTCTTTGGCAATTTCAGATCCCCTGCCTGAATATACCAGGTGATAAAAGCAGGCCCTGGGAATATTTTTTTCTTCCAGAAGGTCAAAAATACCAGGGATGTCTTTTACATTTCTTTTATTGATGGTAAACCGCAACCCGACTTTAATACCCGCTTCCTGGCAGTTTTCAATGGCAGCCATAACCTTTTTAAAGGATCCTTTAACCCCTCGGAATTTGTCATGGGTTTCTTCCAGGCCGTCCAGGCTGATGCCCACATAGGAAAGGCCGATTTCTTTCAGCTGTTTGGCTTTCTCTCTGGTGATAAGGGTTCCATTGGTGGAAATAACAGCTCTCATGCCTTTGCTGACAGCATATTGTGCATACTCGATAAGTTTTGGATGCACAGTGGGCTCCCCGCCTGAAAACAACAGAACGGGCACACCAAATTGAGCCAGGTCATCTATCATGGCAATGCTTTGTTCGTGGTTCAGTTCATTGTCATAGGAGATGTCTTCGCTTCTGGCATAACAGTGGACACATTTAAGGTTGCAGCGTCTTGTCATATTCCACACCACAACGGGTTTTTTATCTTTGGAGAATTGCAAAAGATGGGATGGCAGCTGCCCGGATTGTCTTGAATATCTTAATGCATCTGATGGTTCTACTGTGGCACAATAAAGTTTTGATATTCCAATCATGTTATTTCTTTCCTGATAAGATCGTTAAGATAGGTTTCGTTATCTATTAAAGCGTTTTTTGACAGGAAAAATCTGTTTTTTCCGGTTTTTTCACGAATAAGGTTAAATCCGTCATAATAATTGTCATAAATTTTAGTTAAAATTTCTCTGGTCGTTGCGTTGTGCCTGATAAATTGTTCAACCAGAAAATCAATTGCATCTTCCTCGAAAATAATGTTCAGGTTGTAGCTTTTTGACACTTCAACTTCAATTTCCTTAATTGAATCATGATATTTTTTTATTTTTTTTACCGCGTCCTCAATTTCCATGACAGTATTACAAAAACAAAGCGCTATCATATCGCATCGAATCTGTGAAAGGGTGATGCCATGTTGCGTCGAAAATGTTTTCCCGTTAGCTTTAATGTATTGCGAAATATAATTCTGATAATCAAGAAAAGCCTTTTCATAAAGAGTATCCCATTTTAAAGCATTTTCTTCGGATAAAAGATCATTAAGATGCTTTTTTGGATTCTCCAGGGCTTCTTTTGTCACAGTGAAGTGTACCAAATCATGTGAAGGAAGGGCTTCTTCAAAATCCAGTAACGCTTCTTCAATCACGCTGACAAGCCCACGGGCGCCTGTATTTTCTTCATACGCCCGTTTTGCAAGAATTTTCAAGGATTCATCCGTGAAAACAATTTTGATTCCATAGGCGTTAAAATCAAGTCGTTTACTTAAGATAACCGGATTGTTGGGCATCTTTAAGATATCGAAGAGGTCTTTTTGGCTAAGGGTTTCAAGAATACATCTGACCGGAAGTCTTCCGATAAATTCCGATTCAAATCCAAATTGTACAAGGTCTTCGGATTTGGTCAGTTTTAACAGCTCACTTTCTTTCAGGGATTTTACAAGCGTTGCACCAAATCCGATATTTTGTTTTGATAACCGGTTCTGGATGATATTTGCGAGTTCTGAAAATGCCCCACTGACAATGAAAAGGATATTTGATGTGTTTACAATCCGTTTGGCCCTTTTGCCTGTTTTCTGATAGGATTCCAGTTCCTGCATCATGGAAACAGGATCATGGGGGACTTTTAAGTTAACATCAGTCTCTTCCATGGGTTTTAAAAGCGCTCTCTGAACCCCTGTCCTTGAAACCTGGGCACCTATTGTTCCCGGGTTTGACGCGATTTTATCGATCTCATCAATGTAGACAATCCCGCATTCGGCAAGTTTAATATCATCATTGGCTTCCTTGACCAGATCCCGGATCAAATCTTCCACATCCCCGCCAACATAACCGGTTTCTGAAAATTTTGTGGCATCTGCTTTTACAAAGGGAACCCCTATTTTTTTTGCAATGAGTTTAATCAGGTATGTCTTGCCAATTCCCGTAGGGCCGAACATTAAAATATTGGATTTAATATTTCCCGTAATTTTTGACAGCTCATTTCCGGTTATTTGAGAATGCCTGATCCGGTTAAAATGAGTGCATATTTTGGTTGACAATACTGACTTGGCTTTTTTTTGTCGAACCACATATTGATCAAGATAAGCAATCAGTTCACGCGGTTTGATGTTAAAATTGATCAGGGTTTCATTTTTTTCAGAAAATGGTTTTCCAGGTATCGGTTCCTGCTGGGGAAGAACTGAAGGGGTTATAATTTTAACATTGCCGCCGAATTTTTTATTTAAAAATTCACTCAGCTCTTTTTCTATTTTTTTCGGATCGTGTATGATATTATTTTTTTCTTTTTCCATAATTGTCTAATATAAACAAGGTTGGGAATAATTCAAGATTGACCCGGCCTGTTTAGTGCTTTTTCTTTAAAAAACTCACATGGTTTCCCAGAGGATTGAAACACGAGAACACTTGGCATCTGTTTGGTTTTAAATCCCATTGTTTTACATCCATGGGGATACTTGGGATCCCATGTTACATAGAAGGATATGCATTTAAAACAATTTCTTCTGGAATTTGTCGGCATTTAACACCCAATTTTTCATAAAATTAAAAAAGCCACGAACAGATATTGTGCCCGTGGCTTAACTATTTCTGGTGCCGAAGGGGAGATTTGAACTCCCACGGGTCTCCCCACACGCCCCTCAAGCGTGCGTGTCTACCAATTCCACCACTTCGGCATTATATCTCTCTATAAAATTTATGAGAAATGAATTTTTACATTCCCCATATTTTATTTGGTTGTCTGTTCAACCGGTATCGTGCTTCCCTTCATCACTGATGCGTCTGATCGATGACCAGACATATATGCAAGCGTCAGGGATGTTACCATGAAAAGAATGGCAACAACCGTCGTTATTTTCGTCAGGATGGTTGCAGGGCCGCCTGCGCCAAAAAGGGTCTGACCTGCTCCGCCACCAAGAGAAACTCCCATCTCGGCACCTTTCCCACTTTGAAGCAATACAATCAGAATCAATAAGATGCAGGATGTAACATGTAAAGTGACCATTAAAGTTGTCATATTTCTTAACTATTGTATCTTATAATGTTAATAAATTTTTCGGGATCAAGGCTTGCTCCACCAACAAGAGCGCCATCAACATCCTCAATGCCCATGAGGTCTTTTGCATTCTCCGGTTTAACTGAGCCACCATATAAAATTCGCGTCTGGTCGGCAAAATTCTTTGAAAACAATTTTTCAAGCAGAGAACGCAAGAATTGATGGACCTGTTTTACCTGATCAACACTGGCAGTTTTTCCCGTACCAATTGCCCATACGGGCTCATAAGCCAGGACCAAATTTGCAAGCTCATCAAGACCAAAGCCTTTTAACCCATCTGACACCTGTTTGTCAAGTACTGAAAACGTTTTTTCTCCATCCCTTTGGGTTTCCGACTCTCCGATACACAGGACAGGAATTAATCCGGCTTCAATAGCGGATTTAATTTTTTTACACACAGACGTATCGGTTTCAGAAAAATACAGTCTTCTTTCGGAATGTCCGATGATAACATACTGGGCTCCGGCAGCCTTGATCATCTCTGCAGAGACTTCACCCGTGAACGCGCCTTGTCGTTCAAAATAAAGATTTTGAGCCCCAACCTTAATCGGAGTGCCTTCAAGCGATGCTGCAACCAAAGGCAGGGAAAGAAAGGTGGGGGCGATCATTACTTCTACATCTTTAACATCTGTACAAAGTCGGGCCAGTTTAGTTGCTGTTTCTACTGCTTCGGGGCCTGTTTTATACATTTTCCAGTTGCCGGCAATTAGAGGTGTTCTGATCATTATTATGCCTCCACATCAATTATTGTGGTGTCTAACCAAAAATCTGGACGGTTTTGAATCGACATCATAGGGATTTTCCTACCAATACTGCCAGATCAATCATTCTATTGGAATAACCGGCTTCATTATCATACCATGAATAGATTTTTACCATATTCCCGTTGACAACATCCGTGCATCCGGCATCAACAATTGAGGAAAGCGGATTTGAGTTGAAATCAATAGACACAAGAGGGATATCGCAAAATCCCAATATAATCTTAAGGTTTGCTTTGGATTGTTTTTCCATTGTCTCATTAACCTGTATTTTTCCAATACCGCTCTTTTTTATTCGTACGACATCGTCAACCGGGTAAACTTTGGTTT
>Ga0180007_10004914_pt1 | contig 13913 bp, 27 predicted proteins | sample MM_PC_MetaG_FD_121122 | JGI IMG/M metagenome (GOLD analysis project Ga0180007, IMG submission 121122) | Groundwater microbial communities from the Aspo Hard Rock Laboratory (HRL) deep subsurface site, Sweden - MM_PC_MetaG | ecosystem: Environmental > Aquatic > Deep subsurface > Groundwater... | reverse complement strand
CTTCCAACCTATATTGTTTAGCAATCATTGACCATATATTGTTATCATTTTGTTTTACTAGATTGTGTGATCCAACCCATAAATCATCTTCTTTATAGGCAGCACGAAAGTTCGTTCCGTGAACTTTTTCGGTAATAACAATAGGTTCTCCATCAACAAAAATATGTCTATACTTTCTAATATTCTCTATATCTGTATAGCGAGGCAACCATTCAGGGGCCTTTCTATCATTTCCGGATAACGTCAATGGCAATGGCGGATCCCACTTTTTTACGCATAATAAATCTGCCACATTGTCCTTTTCTTTTCCGCCTTTGATTTCTGGAAATAATCGCACTGGCATCAATAATCCCATACTAAAAATGCCACGAAGTTTTACCGCTCTTATTACTCTTTCCTTTTCTGTTGGAGTTTCTCTTTCACGCCATAAAAATGCAAACTCTGGTCTATTAGGTAATATTGCATCTATTGGAAAATATATTGCCAAATCTCCCTCTTGCAACTCTCCTGTTTTGAATATGACAGGATAATCGTAAACATGAGTAATAGATAGAGTGTCTGCATTTGGATGAGGGGAAACTTTTCCAATCTTAACTATTTCGCATGTAAACTCACTCATCTTCCTCTCCGCCAATCCTTCCAAAAAACTTAGCAATATGATTTATCATTTTTCTAATATCTTCTGCTTCTTTTTTCGTTATTTTTTTATCTTTTTTAGCGCCTTCTTTATATTCTTCCCAATCTGTTGCTTGTAAATCTTCGTATGTCAATGTTGCTTTTACGCCACTTTTCATTATTCTACCACCCAATCAGTGGCCTCTAAATCTTCCTTTGATATAGGAACGTATGAACAATCGTCAGTGGCATCCCGCTTTACTATAAGACATTGAGTATTTTTATTCCACCCTATTCGCCTCATGCTTTTTAGATTACCTCCGTTTTGACGTACTTCATAGGCCGCATCAAAAAATGTTCTTTGTGAAACTTTGTATTCTTTCCAATCTGTTCTTTGCAGATGCCTTATATCCAAACAGGCCGGTCCATTACGAGGAGAAACATAAATAGTCTCTTTTACTAAATAAAAATATACATTTTCGGGCATATGTGCATGACTCACTTTATGATATTTGTTTAAGGCCTCTTCTAATCTCATAGTTCTGCCCTCCTTTGTTTGTCTTTTGCCTCTTGTTGTTTTGTTGTTTTATTTATTTTACCATTTTCTCTCAACCATTCGATTATTTCTACTTGCGATGTTTTACTCAATCCTAAATAATCTAGTGCTTTGATGTAAGAAGTGTATCCTAGTCCAGTAACCTTACCAAACTTTATAGCGCTTTTTGCCATTATTTCTATTTGTTCTAAACTAAGTTTTACCCCCCTTCCAAATGGTACTATGGCCACGACCCATCCTGTAGCAGATGGAGAGTTTTTTACTGGAGCATCACAATCCAAAAGCACCTTTTCTACTTGATGGGTAAGCTTTGGTGCCGGTGGGATTGCCTGCTCTAGTTTTGACGCACAATCTGGATTAGTTTCCAAATATATTTGTCTACAAGTTTCGCATTCTCTAACGCATTTAGATAATCTTTGTCCAGTATATGCTGGATGTTTTTCACATTTCATACATGCTCCGCTTGCTTCATTGCCCTACCCAACGCAATACGTCTTCCTGTTTTTTTGCAGAACTGGTCTTTGTTTGAGCAAAAAGAATAACCCATATATACATTATTATTATGTTCAAGAATGGCAACCGTAATGCCAACTATGAAATGAGCAGAGTGTCCACAATAACAATGACTGTCGGTAAAATAACTATTTATTTGTCCCAATGTCCACGCAGCAGTCAAACAAGCATATAATATATCTATGCTTTCTTGTGAGTTATCCATCCTGTAATGCTTATATGACACCCAATCAGTCTTCATCAAATACTCCCTTGTCTTCAAGACATGCTTCACAGACAATGCTGCCTCCTACTATATCATAGTTGTCAATGTTCAAATCAATCCAGTTACCACATACTATGCATTTTTCTAATATAGTATTTTCTCCTTGTTCCTCCTTTATTTTTTCCTTATGTATCTTAGTTCCCATTTTGCACTGGTCTGGCGAAGGCATTCTTCGATGACGAACTTTTTGTCCGCTTGCCCGTTGTCTATGTTTCCGAAGGCTCACTTTTATATTCCTTATATATATTGTTCATTTTTGCTACTGCTTCAACAAGTTGTACAAACTTTTCTTCCCCTAATACAATATCATGCTCTGCTATTTCTCCTTTCCATAAGATGCGCCATGCTGTTTTTATTCTTGACCACAATAGTCTAATAAGTCCGCAGTTATCATAAACATAAGAAGTAGTGGTAAGATAAAAATCCACACCAATAGGAAAAGTGGCATCCATATATAAATCTGCGGACACCATTTCTCCTAGTCTTCCACATTCGCATCCTATTCTAATACTATAATGATTTTCCATCAATAGTGCCTTTCGCCGTCTCCAAATACTTGATCCCAATGATATTTTAGTAATGGTTTATGATTGCGTCTTTCTGGCATTGTCATTTGACTAGGTGCTCCTCCAGATAATGCCCCTCTACATTCATTAGACATTACTGTCAGAATAACTGGGGCAACCCATCCGATTTTTGCCACCTTCTTTACAAATGCTCGTCGGTCCATTTATGTTCCTTTCTTTTTATGAATGTAAAATATAAACAGTATTTTTTCCACGTTTACTTACATAGTTTTTATTAGTAACATTGGCCATTTTTATTCCATTTGCCTCAACAACAAAAACATCTTCTTCTACGTCCAAATGTTCTAAATAAATAGAAGTATTTGATGGCAATGCTTGTAATAACTCAATAAGTTTTGATGCTTCCATAGATTACTCCATATAACATTTTGTAAAGTTGTTTCGCTATATAGTCTGCTCTCTTGCCAGTAACCAAAATACAGAAAAGAGCGAACTCCTCTAGTTCCCAATCTGTTCTATTATATTTTGTAATATTATATGGATCAATCATTGGATTGTTTCAATGAGTCAAAATATCCATAGCACATATGGGCTGTCCCATAAAAGTTGTTTACCCAATCTAATATTTGTTCTATACTTTGTGCTTTCTCTAAATAATGTACTTCATACATTTCGTGCAAAAAACGCAATAAATATTTATCTGTATTTTGTATCTGGCATCTATGGGCATTTATTATCCATTCAATAGGATGAGTAAGTCCCATAACAAGTCCTGTCATAACAGTTTCATGGAACCATGCAAAATATCTATCCATTATCGTGCCTCCATTTTCCTTATTAGCGTCTCTTTGAATATTTCAAACACTTCTAAATCACCATTTTTTTCAATACAATAATCTTCATATGGTGCCGCAATCCTTCTATATATTTCTGCCTGAGCACAACTTATTGTTCCCTCTTCTAAGATATAGAAATCATAACTTCTGCTTAGTTTTTTCATGTAATCTAATGCGCCCATTGCTGCATCAATACTAGAATAAGAAGGAGTTGTGTGCAAATCATATAGTCTTATTAGCAGTTCGCACATTGCATAATTTTTATCTCCTGCATTATATACAAATCTTTTGGACCATTTATCAAATAGTTTTTCTATAGTAAGAGCAAAACATAATGAACTTATTCTGCCAACATATGCTTTTTTAGTTTCTTCTACTATATCTATAATAATAGGAAGTAACTCTTCTCTGCGCTCTTTTGATATATAAGGCATTATACTCTCCTTTATATATTATGACGTATATTTCTTTCTGTTTCTATTTTTTTCTCTACCCATGTTTCAAATCTTTCAGAAACACAATATGTATAATCACATTCTAAAGAAGTTTCAACATATAACTGTAATGGACATTCGGCGATAGAAATAACATAGTCACTATATTTTTTACCCGATTTTTCAAAATATTCTTCCACTCCGATAGGAATGTCTTTATCATCTACCGGAAAAATAAAAACCTCATCGTTTCCTTCAAATAATGATAGTTTCATATTGCTCCTTATTCTCCCTAATCTTCAACTCATGATATAATAGTTTCATCTATGTCAAGATAAATAATAGTATAATATTTTATTATTATTCATCCTCATACATTGCTTCCATATCTATTTTTTTATCTACCCATTTTTGTAGATTTGTATAGTCAGATGATGGCAGATCACCATGTTCAATGCGCATATCACTCACAATAGAAAATGGCACAGTAACAATCGAAACTCCATAATCGGCATATTTCCTACCGCTACGCTCTCCAAACCACTCATCTACATCAATAGGAATATTCTTTGCATTTAGTGGGAGAAAAATCATTTCATTATTGCCTTCAAATAGTGCTAGTTTCATATTATATTCCTTTCAAAAGTTGATAACCGGATGAATAGAATGACGCTTTTTATGCATATTATAGCATTTTTCACAGAATGGTCCATGCATTGGACCCTCTGATTTTCCCTCTGCTTCACTGTATTTTGTAGGCCAATAACCCCAAAACTCCATTGGACTTACTACACGACCACAACAAAGACAAATCAAGCGTGTTTTCATGTTTTACTCCTATAAAGTGGTGGGGGGAAGGGACTAAATATCCCCTCCCCCATTTATTAGAACACCCCGGGCCGCCTAAATGATGTCGTCTAAATCTTCGTCAAATAAAGCACCTTCGTTCAAATCGAAATCCTCCTCTTCTTCCGGTTCTTCCTCGTCTTCCTCCTCATCCTCTTCTTCGACAAACTCATCGTCATCATCTGGCGAAACCTCTTCTGGTGTATCCACTTCTTCAGACACCACAACTGCAACTTCTTCCTCAACCTCTGTTTCTGCTGTTTCTACTACATTCGCAGTCTCCTTTGGAACTCGTGACTCTCGAACTCCTGCCGCTCGCATTTGCTCATAAAATGCTTTACAAACAGCACAATCGGCAACTTTCTTTCCTAATCGCAACCCACGAAAGTTTGGATGCTGCTCACATGGACACTTCTGCTCTTCCATTTTGTTTCTCCTTATAAAAAAGTATATGAAACGTGCTTCGCTAACTAATGAAGATATAAAATAGCAAGTTTTGTCTCGAAAAAATCTACTCCATAAATGCCTCCATTTTTTTGACCATGACCTTCGTGATAGCAAACTACTTCCACATCGTGCCTCCAGTTTATTATTTTAGACGGCAGGAACGCTTGTTTTCGTTCTATTTAGCGTTCAAAATATTTTTTGGTACTTTGACAAATCTTATTTTTTTGCGTCGAAAATAGACCTCTAAACCCCCGTTTTACCGAAACTGCGTGGATTATTATTTGTGTCCTCCTTTTTTATTAGTCCTAAAATCTTGGCTGCCTCCAGTAAATGCTTATGGGGAAACAAGATAATCGCCTCTTCTTCTCCTTCAACATAAATAGTGGCATTTTTTATTTTATTACAAGTTGAAATCAAAGACCTTTTTCTGTGCATAGTTGGCGCAGTTATTATTATAGCGTCTGACTTCTCATCCCATGGACAAACAAAAAACCATTTTGGTCGTTTTTTGCCTCGTGGACGAGATACTGGTCCACCATCTTCTTCGGTAAATAGTCTTATCCTATTTCTCCTACAATAGTTACGAAATCTTTTATCATATTTAGTTAGTTCTGCCATTATATTCCTCGCTAAAAAATACTCAACAAAATAATATATTATAAAGTGCAAAACTAAAATGTCAGTTTTTTTCGCACGCACGCACGCACGCACGTATGCGCACGTCCGATACTATGAGTCGTTTACAATAGAAGATGTTTTACTACGTTCGTATACTCGTATACTTCGTATACTCGTATACTCACTTCGTAAAACCCAGGATAAATCCTGGTACTAATATTTCAAGAACGACATCGACAAAGAACATTATTATAAATCTTCTTTGTAGAGATTTTTTTTATTATTTTTTCCAAACACTCCGCCTCTTTTTTATATCTATACTTTACGACAAAGGAAATCAAGTTTCGCTTTTGCGAACATTATAATATTTAGAAGTCATCATCTTCTCTTACTGGCAATGTAATCTGAAAAGTTTTGCCATTTAGTTTGTCTAGTTCACTAGTTATTCCTTTTTTCATTTGTGAAAGTTTCCAACCGTATCCTTTGTAATAGTTTAGGTCATTCATATATATTGTATAGCATGTTTTTTGAGTGCTATTGAATGTGGCAATGGTTTCTTGGTAAAGTGTTGATTCGCCATCTGTAAATATAACAATGATATCTACATCGTCTTCTTCTATTTGACTTATTGCGTGCTGAATAACTTGCTCAAAAGATGTTACATACCCTTGATAAACTTTACCCTGAATAAAATCGCCCCATGCTTTTTCGTTTAGTCCTTGTACTTTTTCCGAAAATATATATTTGCCTTCATATTGTCCTCCAGCGATTTCGCAATCTGGCAGTCCATTCAGAAACTCTGCGATATGTACCATATACGGAATAACTGCGTTCATAGAAGGAGAAGTGTCAAAATAACAACATATTTTTTTCTTTGCTCCATATTTTATTTCATTTAGATATAGTGGTATTCCATCTGGACCACTAACTCCTAACGCTAAATATTCCAATCCAGTTCTGCTAAGATTATTAGGGAACGGTTCAAATCCGACCCTGGATGCAACGTCGCACAATATTACATTTTCAATCGACTCGATTTGTTTTTTGGTTTCCCATTCTTTTATAAAATCCCCAAGTCCGTCAGTATCACATCCACCAGCGGCATAAACATATTTTTTGAATATTGATTGTATTGATTTAGCAAAAGAATATCCCCCTCCGCTAGATATCGCCTTATTTACTACTTCTTGTGCAACTTTTATTTCCTGCTCTATAGTTTCTTTGTCATGCGCTCTCAATCTATCTTTTCCGCCAAAAACTAATCGTTCAGATTTATTATCTTCCTTGTCTTCCTGATTATTATTTTTATCAGGACATTTTTCTTTTTCCTCTGTCTTGTCCCCATCTTTATTATTTTTATCATTATTTTGTTTAGAACTGTTTTCGTCCTCGTCTTTATTATTTGCAGATGAAGAGTTCCCATTTCCATCTTGTGCCTGACTATGCGGTGCGTATATTTTTTCTACTTCCTTTTTTTGTGATTTTCCAAGAATATTTGACAACATATTATATAATAAAACTGGGTCAGGAATATATGTGTTGTCATTTTTGAAAGATTGCGATTCGGATAGCGTACATTTTTTTCTTTCTACCCAATATAGTTTGTCAAAAATATTACGAAGATTTCTTTTTATTTTTAGACGCTCCATTCTGGTAATGGTAGAAATACAGATACATTCTATTCCGCTTCTATTGTCGTTAGGCGGGAATAGATAATCTGACAGTTTCATTTGCTGGCGTCCATGGGCCATAAGCAATATTTTATTGATACATGCATCTAATACATAGTTTATTAGTGCCGTATTAGTCGCACCATAAACTTGCCTATAAAATGCTTTATGCAACAACTCATGCCTGATAACCAATGCTAATAACTCTGTATTGATATTTCGTATAAGTTCTGGCCTTATTACCACCATTTCTCTTTTGGTTTCTGGATTGTAATACCAATAGGCAGTATTTATTGGCACCCCATCTTCTTCTGGCGATAATATTTCAATACTATTAGCAAAACTTCCCCAACTAAGTCCGGCTTTTATTACCGCTCTTGTTAGTTTATTTTGTAGTTTATCTATTTTCATTGAACAACCTTATCTAAGGCACCTTTATTTGTGATATAGTTTGATAGTAGCAACATCAACTTATACATACATTGTTCATTTAGACTGTTTTCTTTTATTATACCATATAGATTTTTTAGATGTCCGACACTTTCATCAGTTTCAATATCTGCCCCCTCTATCATATTGCCAACGACATTTATAGTTTCATCTATTTCTAAACACTCCTTTACAATTTTGATATTTTCTTTCAATATTTTTATTCTATCTGCCAAACTTCCCGTAGTAAGCATAATCTTGATGCGCTGTATTTTGGCATCTTTATCAGTAAGTAAATCTTTTATTTGCGCATGTATTTCGGTTAGTTTTGCGATAGGAATGCCAAGTTTAGTACCAAATGAATATTTATATGCCTCCATGGCACCATTTTCTAACCAATCTTCCCTATCTTCTGTTACTTTATAGTATGCCCCAATAGATAAAATCAACTTTGGGAAATGTGTCCCGATTTGCCTGGGAGATATATAGATTTCATTCATTCCTTTGTCTTTATTTAGATTATTCAAAGTTCCCAAAAGCATTGCACAAAACTTGGAGACATAATCTATAATATTTTCTACTATATTTTTATTTTTAGACAACTCCTTATATGTTGTTCTAATCTTTTTTATAGTTTCAATAAGTTCTTTGTTTGCATTGCCGATGTCTTCCTCTCTAGAAAACATATTGAGACGGATAAGATGCGATAGTTCTTCTGCTCCTGTAAATGCCGATCTATCTGCTTTTGCCCCAGTGGTAGGGACTGGAATAATAACGACAAAGCGGTCCATTAGAGCAGGGTCTAACTTGAATGTCGCTTTATAACTTTCATCATTTGCGGTTGCAATAGCAAACTTATATTTTAGAGGCATTCCAAAGATTGTTTTTTCTTCTAATGCCTCCAACACCATATTTTGACTATCTTTTGGTGCCCTGGTAATCTCATCAAACAATACTACGTCTGCATTGAAAATACTGCGCTCATGTGTTGCATAAGTAATGCGCCCCCGTTTCAAGTCTTCTACGTTTGGGATACCGACCATAGATATAAGATTTTCTTTGTCCATGGCATATCGTATAAACTTGGCCTGTGTTTCTGCTGAAAATGCATCTGCAAAAAATCTACTAATACTTGATTTCCCACATCCATGTTTCCCCAGTAGCAAAATATTCATTCCACGGGCGAGACATCCAAGCAATACTGGCTCTAGGTGGTCCCATCCATATAAATATTTATTGATAATCACCAGTCCACTCCAATCTTTTCAAATGACGCTTCCATCACATCTGCATCAATCATATACATATATAGGCGACTTTCTTTCTTCCATTCTTCACAGTTAGAATATAACATTTGTACAAAATCTCCCTCAGATTGTGAGTCATATTCTACTAAATATGTATATATATTGTTATTTTTATCTATAGCAAGAACTTTTAGATGTCTAGATAATCCAAGAACTGCTCCAGCAGTCCAATATTTCCTAAATGTTTTATTTTCATCCACGTTATATGGCGAAATAGTTATAATAAACTTCTTTTTATTAGGTATTGTTGCCATATTTTGATTATGAGCCTCTCTTAGACATTCTAGTAATGTATCCATTTTTGTTCCACGTCGTTGATTATTCCCAAAATATGTCATCATGTCATTTGTAGAATGGATAGGAAATGGAGAAGTTGAATGATATAAAACTGTATTAGATGTCCTTGAAATCCAATAATATGGAATATGACTAATGTTACTGCGCTCCCTAAAATATTTTATCAAGTTTGGCGTATGTACAAAATAGTTTTTATGTATGCAAAATGATTCATATTGGTTTTTTACCAGAATGTATTCAGACGGTGCATCTGATTTGAATGAAATAGAAAACTTGTTATCTTTTCTTTCCGTCATGTGTATTGTAAACGGTTCTATTAGACAAGAAATATTACAATGATAGTTAGAGTTTATTATTTCTCCATTTATCATCGCAAAGTTCAAAAATGGATGTGTAAGTATTTCTCCAGATTCATTTTTATTACTCAAAATCGTATTGCGGGATTTTCCACTTACATAGTATCTCATTTCTATTGTATTTGGGATAGGTTCTTCTATAGAGGATAACTTGTGAACAATAATAATATTTGAATATCTTGATATGCCTCTAGATACGATAGATATTGGCAAAGATAATATAGCGTCAGAGTTCATAAATGCAAGAGTGTCCTCACCTTCTTTAGGAAAGTTGTCTGAGTCATCTATAACTTCTGCTAAAATATATTTATCTGTTTCACCTCTTACAATAACGTTGATATTATTCATAGGAATAAGCATTATTTCTCCTTGAAAAAAATAGTGGGGTCGAAACTGTAAACAATCCCGACCCCCGGAGGTGAGTAATGGTCAAGTGCTAATACGATATCCGCAATGCAAACATTCATAAATATTGGTATATTTACTATATCCTTCTCCTGCTTTACGCTTTGCGGTGTGACAGTGAACGAACTCATGCTTACACTGTGTTTTTGTATTTTTTTTAGTCTTCAGGATGGACCTCCTCTAGAATAGGATAGTTATGGTCGTTTCTGATATCCCAACATCCGATTTTTGCATTTGAGTTATAGGTATAATATACTTTTTTTATCCCTGCTGCCTTTATTGCTGCTGCACAATATTTACAAGGTTTGGACATACAAATACGTTCTCTACTAGTATACCCTACCCTAGCAACATACATTGTAGCGCCCTTTAGTTCTTCAATAGGCATTCCGATAATAGCATCTATTTCTGCGTGTAAATAACGATATGGATTTGTTGCCTTTGGATGGGTTTTTAGTTGATTGAACCCTATTGAAATGATTTTATTTCCACTTGCTATGATTGCACAAAGATGATATCGAGAATCATGCAAATGTCGCCTAGCCTCATTTATTGCCAACAATATATGCTGTTTTTCTTTTTTAGTCATATTATAAATCTTTTTTCTTGAACTCTTCATGGCATTTATTACAAACAAATATTGTTTTAGGCTTTTGTCTAAAATCACAAGAACCCGGTTTTCTTGTTACCATTTTATACTGCGCCTTTACAACCCCATTGCATTTAGGGCAATGTCTATCAGAAGATTGCACCTCGTGTCCCAGTCGTGTCATTTTAGATTGTTTTGCCATTATTCCCCCCTTTCATTATACAGTATACCATACTTTCGTCCGTTGTCAAGGACTATTTGGTGTCCATATTTTGTACATTGACTGCCACTCATCTAATACGTATCTTCTCACGCATCTTCCTATCCATATATATCGTGGAGGAAGTAAAATGGCATTAGGCGGATGTTTGTCCAGGATGGTATTAGTTTGAATATCATAATAGTAAATAGTTATTATGGGAGGACCTAAGTGTTCCGGATTTATCATAGCATTTTCATTAGTTGTTGAAGAGCGTAGAACTCTGGGTTTAGTAGAAGATATAGTCCTGCAACAAGTAAAACGAATGTGAATATGAATGTAAAAAGTCCTACCACCGTAAAAATAGCAGACAATAGTACTCGGCCAGTACAACCATAATCATTGATGTCGGTCTCAAGGTCTACTTTACAAAATATTTTGTACGATAAATAACCAAACACCATTGATAATACAAAACATAAAAACGCTCCAACCAAACTACCTACGCCATAGTTTATTTGTTGTGATACCAAAATAGGCCAAAAATGCTCAACAGTAGATCCAACTTTGTCTGCAATGGCGTCTAGTCTTGATAAAATCTCTGGTGGTACATTCATTTCATTTTCCTTTCAAAAAATCTTCAACAATAGAAACTAAAACATCATTGACTTTTTTATAATCAGGACTTGATTTTAGTACATTGTTTTCTTTACATGCTTCTAGTTTAGAATATAGCGTGCGAGACATTATAACTATTTGTTCAAAAGTATAAAGACCATTTCTAATATCTAACAACATTTGTCTATCTGGTCTTTTTACTATTAGTTGTCCGGTTGTCAAAACTTCAATGCCAGTTTTTAGCAATCTTATCAAATGCATAGCATATTTCGCATCATACCCAGCATTTTTGATTATTCCCAACCTTCTTTCAGATGTCACATTTTCCCAGGTGAGTTTTTGAAATCGCTTGAGTTGAGAGTTGGCATATCCTAAATATGGAGTAAGACAGTTTCTAGAAATAAACTCATGGCGAATATCTAGAATACGCTGACCGTAAGGCGTGACGATTTCGTATTTGTCTAAAAATAATATTTCTAAAATATTGGGATTGGACTTTAGCGCTAGACGAAAAAACTTTCTTATATCGTGCAGATGATATTCTCCGTTTTCATGCTTCCCTTCATATTGGTCAAATCTATAAAGTCCCAAGAAATAATCTTTAGGAGGAATAATAATGCCTACATAATCTATATCGCTATCTTCTACATTTAGACCATAAGCATGAGACCCGCCAACACCTCTTAGTATTGTGTGTTTTTCATAATCAAAGTTCATTTTTGCACCACATAATCAAATACAATAAGTTCCTTATTCTTTGCTTTTTTCAAAATATCCTTTGACCCTTTTGAATCATTATAATGTATTACAATCAAAGCGTCTGCATCTTCTACCATTTCAGCATTTCTTTTTGGGCCCGCTGCTTTTCCAAACATTGACCATTGAGCAGGATATTGACAAACTTCTATATTATTTTCCTTTGCCCATTTTTCGCCACATTTATCTACGCCTCGGCATGTTCCAGACAATATACATCCTATATTTTCTTTATCGATCTTTAGTCTGTATAAGGCATCTTCTATTAGCAGAACTACCTGGTTATAGTTATCTATATCTCTTGACCCTGCTATTATCAATCTAATCATTTAGCACCTCTTTGAACTTATCAATATCAGCCTCGATTTGTTCTATAAAGTATCTCAAATCATCTAAGTCCCTACACCTATATATTATTTTTTCATAATAACTATGTAATATATAAGCAAACCTATCTATCAGTTCTGCATTATCCATGACGCTCCTCAAATAGAGCACATTGTCCTTTATAGTTGTGTTTGTCACATGATTCATAATGTTGTTTTGTCGTATGTACGGGATATTGACATTTTGCATCTATAATATAAAACTGTTCTCCAGTAATAGGACTAGGATCTGTTTTTGGAAGAGGTCTTTTTAGACACTGAAACTCCATTTTTTCCCAATGATTTTTCATTTTTTTACCATGAATACATTCATAACAACGAGCATTATTTTTGTTTTTACTCATTACAAATCCTTTCTAAATGCCGGTTTGCTGGGTTGTATCCAGGCAGTTTTTGTTCCATGCCAATATTGTTTGCGAATACGCCTTGCTTCTTCTATATTTTCACATTCTGCTACAGCATAAGGCGGAGAGCATAAATCACTATCTCTTACCATGACATAAAACTTTGTTCCAGGCAAATATTCCATAATATCCATTATATTACCCCCAACTCCCTCATTGCCGTATAAACATGCTTCATTTGTTCTTTTATGAAATATTGAGACATATGGCGCATGACTAAACTTTTTCCTTCTTTTTCAAATGACAAACCTGATGCCATATACAAATCCATTATATGTTGTCGAAACTTATGTTTTGCCACGACTTTTGCCACACACTTTTCAATACGCATCATGCTTTTATTTATTTTGTCATCATCAAACTCTTCTTTTAGCAACATTATTACATAATCGGGTGTCAAATCCTTATCGACTGACTCAAGCGCATTCCAGGCAGTAGGCAATATAATACTTTCTGGTATTGAGTCAGATGTCCAGTGAATGGTTTCTACAGATTGCGGTTTATTTTTATATAGAACTATTTGGTCGGCAGTTTTTACATAATATACATAACCTTCGGTTCCCTCTATTTTTCCATCTTCTATTGGTTTATTGCCACTCTCTGCCTTTTCTCTATCTGCATTATACTGTTCGACAATATCTATATTGTTATAATATTCTCCAGATTTTTTCAATGGCAAATGTTCTGGAAACTCTTCTGGCAATATAATGTTACAAGTATTTTGATTTACTCCAAACAATAATCGTGCATCCAAAGCATTTTTATATGCAATCAAATGAGTATTTTTATATCCATAGAGTTCATAAGAAAGAGAGATATTTTCTGGACAATGCCTAAGTT